>Ga0228615_1000452_pt1 | contig 22052 bp, 19 predicted proteins | sample 16DmetaG_FD_190530 | JGI IMG/M metagenome (GOLD analysis project Ga0228615, IMG submission 190530) | Seawater microbial communities from Monterey Bay, California, United States - 16D | ecosystem: Environmental > Aquatic > Marine > Coastal | place: USA: California | collected 2016-10-17
ACCAACTAGTTTTTGAGTACCATAAGATGTTTCTGGATTGGGAGAGAAGTCATCATTTATTGCATCGGGGTATGGTCCACTAAAAACAGCAAGAGAAGAAGTGTAAATAAATTTTGGCTTATAGGAACCATTTGATGCAACAAATTCTTTACGAATTTCCTCAAGTAATTGCCAAGTAGCTTTAGTATTTATATCCCAACTTTTTTGAAAGTTTTCTTCAGCTTCACCTGATACGATGGCTGCAAGATTGTAAATAATGTCAGGTTTTTGGCTGATGAGATCTGAAATTATTTTAGGATCAGATATATCACCTGTTTTTATTTTATATGAGCTTTTATTGCTCTCAATTTTTGGCGGTATGACATCAAATAAGGTAATATCATTAATTCTTCCCATAAAGGCGTCTTTAGTAATAGATTTAGCAAGCCGCATACCTATCATGCCAGCTGCACCAACAATTAATATTTTCATAATGCCCTCATGTTTTGTAATCTTTGCATAGGAAAAATAAAATTATTTAAACATATACTATTTAATAGGAAGCGATGTCAGTATTATAGCTTCCTATTCTGATTATATTGTACAATCTAATTTACGCATTCATTTTTGCAGTTATTAATCCGATAAGTTTTTTATGATCTATGTCAAAGTTCCTAATTCCTTCTGCTAACTTTTCAGTCGCCATGGGATCAGCATTCATTTCCCATCTAAAGGTTGTTTCATCCATTGAAATTGGAAGAATGCCACTTGTATTATTTGGTGATAAAGCCCGATTGAGGGTTGATGTATCATTTCCCATTTCGTCCAAAAGACTTGGCGCAATAGTAAGATTATCACACCCTGCAAGTGCCTTTATTTGATCACTACTTCTAAAAGATGCACCCATCACAACAGTTTTTATGTTATTTGATTTATAGTAATCATAAATTTTATGAACTGATTTAACACCTGGGTCTTCATGGGGTAAATATGAATCACGTCCTTCTGCTTTTTTATACCAGTCAGTAATTCGCCCAACAAACGGTGAAATTAAAAATGCTTTTGCATCAGCACATGCAACTGCTTGAGCCATAGAAAATAATAATGTTAAGTTACAATCAATACCATCATTTTGTAAGATTTCAGCAGCACGTATACCTTCCCAAGTAGATGCAAGCTTTATAAGTATTTGCTCTCTTTTAACGCCACGTTTTTCATATTCTTTAACAATATCTCTACCTTTAGTGACAGATTTTTCAGTATCAAAAGAAAGACAAGCATCCACTTCTGTTGATACACGTCCTGGAACAAGTGCAGCTAATTCTGCACCCATTGCAACTGTTAATGTTGCGGTCACTTGTTCAGGTGTTTGATCAGCTTTTTTACCCTCTTCTATTTCAGCAGCAACTAATGCCTCTGTCGCTGGGTCTGTTAGTGCTTTTAGAACCAAAGATGGATTTGTAGTACAATCAACCGGTTTATACTCTTTGACAGCTGCAGCTTCTCCAGTATCTGCCACAACAACAGTCATTTCTCTAAGTTGCTCTAACACAGTTTTCATGTTTAATTTCCTTATATTCTATTTTGTATTTTTTGTGATTGTTTAATTATAATTTAAATTACTTATACAGTTAGTGAAACAGACAAACAGCATTAAAATAATTTTTGAATTAATTATATAATAATTAATAAATGACATTCCATTTTCAAATTTTTCCGAATATTCTATTCTTCAATGTATCACTTGGCTTAAGTGATAAAATGCATGATATTAAGCAAAAATATAGTGGACTTAATTAATGGTTAAAAACAATTACTATTCTGAAATGGGTGGTCACCCAGATCAAACAAACTTGTTAACTGACAGGGCAGTTTTTACTGATGCATATGCTGTCATTCCAAAGGGATCCATGCGTGATATTGTAACCAGTTTTTTACCATTTTGGGATGGAACTAGATTATGGGTAATATCGCGTCCATTAAGTGGTTTCGCAGAGACTTTTTCGCAATATATTATGGAAGTTCAACCGGGTGGTGGAAGTGATCGACCAGAGACTGATAAGGATGCTGAAGGTGTTGTGTTTGTAGTTGAGGGATCGGTAGCTATTTCGTTCAATGGTGTAAAATATGAATTAATAGAAGGTGGTTATGCGTATCTTCCAGCAGGGTTAATTTGGAAATTAAGAAATGAGTCTGATGCCATTGCCAAATTTCATTGGATAAGAAAGTCTTATCAATATGTTGATGGTATAGATAAGCCAGAACCAATAGTCACCAATGCAAAAGATATTGAACCAACACCTATGCCAGATACAGATGGTAATTGGACAACTACACGCTTTGTGGATCCGTCTGATCTGCGACATGATATGCATGTGACCATAGTAACATTAAAGCCTGGGGCTGTAATTCCATTTTGTGAGACACATGTAATGGAACATGGGCTGTACGTTCTTAATGGGAAGGCAGTTTACCGTTTGAACCAAGATTGGGTAGAGGTAGAAGCAGGAGATTATATGCTGTTGCGAGCTTTTTGCCCTCAAGCCTGTTATGCTGGTGGTCCGGACGCATTCCAATACCTTTTGTATAAAGATGTTAATCGGCATATGAATTTAAAATTATCAAAGAATTAATGTAATTAAATACTTAAAATTTAATTTCACTAAGAATTTAAAGCTTTTTAATAACTAATTTTGAATATAAGTTAGAATATTAAATAATATGATGTGGAATTTTTGTGAGAGAATAAACTTAAATACTAATCAGTTCTTACGATTAAACATTCTAATGAAATCATGGATTATGAATAAAGTTTAAAGCATTTGCACCCCATAAAGGAAAAAGAAGTGGCTAAAGAAACAAAAAAATCAATCGAAAAACAAGCTGCATTAGATTATCATGAATTTCCTCGAGCAGGAAAATTAGAGATAAGAGCGACAAAACCAATGGCCAATGGCCGTGACTTAAGTCGTGCATATTCTCCTGGTGTAGCTGAGGCTTGCTTAGAAATTGAAAAAAATCCAGATGATGCGCGACGTTATACATCTAGAGGTAATTTAGTAGCAGTTATTTCAAATGGTACGGCTGTTTTAGGGTTAGGTAATATCGGTGCTTTAGCTTCGAAACCTGTTATGGAAGGTAAAGCTGTTCTTTTTAAGAAATTTGCTGGTATTGATTGTTTTGATATTGAAGTAAATGAGCCAGATCCTGAGAAATTAGCAGATATTGTTTGTAGTTTAGAGCCAACATTTGGTGCTGTTAACCTTGAAGATATAAAAGCGCCTGATTGTTTTATTGTCGAAAAAATCTGCCGTGAAAAGATGGGAATTCCTGTTTTTCATGATGATCAACATGGTACAGCAATAGTTGCCGCTGCCGCCGCTTCTAATGCGTTAATTGTAGCAAAAAAATCTTTTTCTGATATCAAGATTGTTGCTCTAGGTGCTGGTGCAGCAGGGATAGCCTGTCTGAAAATGATGATGGTTATGGGCGCTAAAAAAGAAAACATAACAATGATTGATAGTAAAGGAATCGTTCACACTCAACGAAATGACTTAAATGCTGAAAAATCAGAATTTGCCCGTAATACGACAAAGCGTACTACCATGGAAGCAATGGATGGAGCAGATTTATTTTTAGGAGTTTCTGGCCCTGGGCTATTAACACAAGAAATGGTCAAGAAAATGGCGTCGCATCCAATTATTTTTGCCTTGGCTAACCCAACGCCTGAAATAATGCCAGAAGAAGCTAGAGCAGCATCAGCTGATGCTTTGATTGCAACTGGGAGATCAGATTATCCCAATCAAGTTAATAATGTATTATGTTTTCCATTTATCTTTCGTGGCGCCCTTGATGTGGGTGCAACAACTATAAATGATGAAATGAAAGCAGCTTGTGTTGAAGCCATTGCTGGTCTTGCACGTGAAACCGCAAGTGCTGAATTAGGCGCAGCTTATCAAGGTGAAAGACTAGCTTTTGGGCCAGATTATTTAATACCAAAACCTTTTGATCCTCGTCTATTACCAACAATAGCTCTTGCTGTAGCAAAAGCAGCTATTGATAGTGGAGTAGCCAAAAATGAATTAGACTTAGATGCATACCAAGCAAAGTTACAAACGCAAGTGTATAGATCTGCAGTGACAATGAGACCAATTTTTGAAGCTGCTAAAACTGATAATAGACGAGTTGTTTTTGCCGAAGGAGAAGATGTAAAAGTTCTTCGAACGGTGCAAGCAATGTCAGAAGAACTTTCAGAAACGGCAATTTTAATTGGTCGTCCAAATGTTATCGAGTCTCGAATTGAACGTGAAGGGTTATCAATAAAAGCTGGAATAGACTTCCAACTTGTAAATCCTGAGAAAGATACAAGATACCGTGATTATTGGCAATCTTATCATGATATAATGGCGCGCAAAAGTATTACGCCAGATTTAGCAAAAGCAATCATGAGAACAAATACAACTGCAATTGCTTCTGTAATGGTTCATCGAGGTGAAGCTGATAGTATGATTTGTGGGACATTTGGCCAATATCATTGGCATTTGAAATATATTAAACAAGTTTTAGCTAACCAAGATTTAACTCCTATTGGAGCATTGTCACTAGTAATTTTAGATCAAGGCCCATTATTTATTGCTGATACTCACGTTAATATTGAACCGTCTGCTCAACAAATCGCTGATACAATGATTGCTGCAGCGCGTCATACACGTCGTTTTGGTATCGAACCTAAATTAGCATTATGTTCAAGCTCACAATTTGGAAATGCTGACTCACATTCTGGTCGAGTTACACGCGAAGCTTTAGCTATTTTGGACTCTCAAAAAGTAGATTTTGAATATGAAGGTGAAATGCATACTGATGCTGCTTTAGATGAAGATCTTCGTGAGACTATGATGCCAAATAATCGATTAAAAGGAAAAGCAAATATTTTAGTTTATGCTAACTCAGATGCTGCGGGTGCAACACGTAACGTTTTAAAGTCAGTTGCGGGTGGTTTAGAAGTTGGACCTATTTTAATGGGTATGGGAAATCGGGCGCATATAGTTACCCCAGGTGTAACAGTTCGTGGTTTGTTGAATATTGCTGCTTTGGCAGGCTCACCCGTATCAAGTTATGAATGAATTTTTTAAATAATAGTCCAAACTTTCTTGAACCAATGTTCTTCTAAGTTTGGGCCTTCCCCAATTCTATCAATTACAGCAAATAATCCAGGAGAATGAAGCGGGCATAACACTCCATGCCAAGTATTTTTGAATATATTAATACCTTGCCCTGGTTTTGATATAAATGAAATGGGCGTATCTGGCACACCATTTTTATCATGAGAAACTATTATTAAAAATGGATATTGATGCATTGGTATAAAGGCTTGGCTGCCCTCTGGATGACGCTCCATCATTTCTAATTTAAATGGCAAACTTCTTGCCTCAGCATTAAAGACGCTGATGCCCGCTTTTCCTGTTGTAAAATCTAATTGCACTAAATCATGGTATCTTCCACAAAGGCCCTGATTAATAATTTTATCAGGTTCACCCGTGGCGTCTATTATTTCACCAAACGCTTTAAATGCATTTGTAGTTAATGGTTGGGTTTGCAATTCATAAATCATGGCAAAATGTCCATTAAGCGAAATTCTGCAATTCTCTCGACTTGTTTGCAAGCTTCTGAAAACTCTATATTATTATTATTTTTAATGCGTTCTTTAAATGCATTTAAAATGCTAGCTTTATTATGATCTCTAACAGCAATAATAAATGGAAAGCCATGTTTTTGAACATATTCCAAATTTAACTGGGTAAATTGTTCCCGTTCGTAATCAGTTAAACTATCAATTCCTGCTGATGCTTGTTCAGAAGTACTCTCGGCTGTTAATCGCTTCGCCTGAGCCAATTTACCAGCTAAATCTGGATGGGCTTTCAAAACATTTAACTTTTGATCTTTAGATGCTGACCTAAAAGCACGACATAAAGCATTATGTAAGCCAACAGCTGTATCATGCGAATGACTTAATTCAAGCTCGAATGCATTATCTGCTACCCAAGGGGAATGTTCAAATATTCCACCATATAAACTAACAAACTTTTCTCGATCCATATTACTTGGCCTTTCAAATCGAATATGTGGATGCTTTCTTATCCAGTGATTGGCGATTTGTTCTCGAGTTGCTATCCATACACTATCATGCTCATTAACAAATTCTAAAAATTTCTTAATTGCTTCAAACCTACCAGGTCTACCTATTAAGCGGCAATGTAGTCCAATTGACATCATTTTTGGTGAGCCATTGGACCCTTCTTGATATAATGTTGTAAAGCTATCTTTTAAATATTCTAAGAATTGTGTTCCAGAATTGAAGCCTTGTGGGGTTGCAAATCTCATATCGTTTGCGTCTAAAGTGTAGGGCACTATTAGTTGATCTTTGTCTGAAAATTCTTCCCAATATGGTAAATCGTCAGCATAACTATCAGCAATATATGAAAAAATACCAGTTTTAGCCGCTAACTTAATGGTGTTTATGGAGGACCTCCCAGTATACCAACCTTTTGGAGGGCTGCCTGTAACTTCAGTATGAAGACGGATTGCTTCGCTCATATCAGCTTCCTCGTCTTTTTCTTCAAAATCTTTATAGTCAATCCATTTTAAACCATGACTAGCGATTTCCCAATTTGCTGATTTCATTGCGTGAACATGATTGGGTGATCTAGCTAAAGCAGATGCAACACCATAAACTGTAATGGGTAGTTCTTTAAATAAGTCGTATAAACGCCAAAAACCTACTCGAGAACCGTATTCATAAATTGACTCCATATTTGCATGCCGTTGATTTGGCCAAGCGGCGGCTCCAACTATTTCTGATAGAAATGCTTCAGATGCGCTATCGCCATGGAGAATATTATTTTCTCCACCTTCTTCAAAATTAATAACAAACTGTAATGCAATCTTTGCATTATTAGGCCATTGGGCTTTTGGAGGTGTATTCCCGTAACCGTACATATCTCGTGGATACCGCTTCATCCTTAAAGATCTCCTGTTTTATTGTTATTATAAACTATCTATTGTGATTTTATATCAAATAATATTTGAAGGAGTATTACTGAATTAGCTCTTTAATAAAGTAAAAATCCTATTAAAAATAGATCATATTGGGAGGAATATTAAATGGCTGGATATTTGACTACACATGTTTTGGATACTGCTCGTGGTTGTCCTGCCGCAGGGTTGAAAATTGAATTATATAAAATTGTTAGTAATAGTTCAGAATTTTTATCTGAGGCAGTAACAAACGAAGATGGAAGGACAGATAAGCAGATTTTGAGTTCAGTTGATTTTAAAATAGGCGAATATGAACTACTTTTTCATTGCGGTGATTATATAGCGCGTCACAACCAAATTATAGAAGGTGTTCAATTTCTTAATATTGTGCCCATACGATTTGGTATGTTGGAAAATCTTCATTACCACGTCCCATTATTGCTGTCTCCATATGGATATTCAACTTACCGAGGAAGTTAATTATCTCTTATGAAATGGACCTGAAATTGCATCACTAATACGTTCTATCATAAATTCCATAAATAAACGCGCCTTTGGATCTTGATGCCGTCTATGTGTATATAGACAAGCCATTTGTACGTGTGATGGTCTTGTTTTTTCTGCGACTATTACAAGTTTGCCACTTTTGAGATGTTCATAAACTTCAAATACAGGCTTCATTGCGATACCAGCGCCTGCAAGCGCCCAATCTGTCAATACATCGCCGTCATCACTTTCCAAACGTCCCTTTACATCAAATTTTCTTAATCCGTCAGGGGTGTTTAATTCCCATTGGAATTCGGTTGATCCTGGAAAGCGAAGCATTAAACAGTTGTGTTTACCTCTCTGAAGATCAAAGCCATCCACTGGGTGGCCATTTTTTGAAATATATTCTGGGCTTGCACATAAAACCCTAGGGCAATCAGCTATTTTGCGAATTCTAAGGTTTGAGTCGGTTGGATGACCTAGGAAAAAAGCAATATCTAATCCCTCGGCGGTTAAATCAACTTTTCGATCACTAAGTCGTAACCTTAAGTCAACTAATGGATATTTATTAGTAAATGCGGGAGAATTTGGAGCAATTAAACTTCGCCCAACGCCAAGTGGCGCTGCAACATGAAGAACTCCACGTGGATTTTCAGTAACATCACCAATATCAGCTTCAGCCATTTGTACTGACTCTAAAATTACTCTGGCACCACGGTAAAATATCTGACCTTGTTCTGTTGGTGATAAACTTCTTGTAGTTCGTTGAAATAATCGGACACCTAAGTGAGCTTCAAGTTGTGAAATTCGTGCTGATGCAACAGCAGGCGATATCCTTTGATCTCGTGCCGCGGCGGACATGCTGCCTAATTCATAGATCCTTGCAAATGTGCGTATGTTTTCGAAATATGACATTGTTGTCTTTTTTTTGATACTGTTTTACCAATAACAAACCTAGCAAGAAAATAAAAGTCCATGTAAGAAAGAAAAAAATTAGAAAGATATATTGATGAATGATTTTGTAATTATGTGGGAATGGTTTGCTTTTGCCGTTCGTTGGCTTCATGTTATTACTGCAATTGCGTGGATTGGCTCTTCTTTTTATTTCATTGCTTTAGATTTAGGGCTAAAAAAACCTCCACATTTACCAGCTGGAGTTCATGGTGAAGAGTGGCAAGTCCATGGTGGTGGATTTTATCATATCCAAAAATATTCGGTTGCTCCAGAAAATATGCCAGAACATTTAACTTGGTTTAAGTGGGAGAGCTACGCTACGTGGCTGTCTGGTGCTGTAATGCTAATGATTGTTTACTGGCTTGGTGCTGAATTATATTTAATTGACCCTGCAAAAGCTGATTTATCAGTTTTTCAAGCAATTGCTATTTCAGCAGGATCTTTATTAGTTGGTTGGATTGTCTATGATTTTTTATGCAAATCTGCTTTGGGTAATAATCCTACAGGTTTAATGATTTTATTGTTTGTGGTGCTTACCGTAATGTCTTGGGGCTACAATCAAGTCTTTACTGGTCGTGCGGCAATGCTTCATCTGGGAGCATTTACTGCAACTATAATGTCAGCAAATGTTTTCCTGATAATTATGCCAAATCAAAGAATCGTTGTTAAAGACCTTAAGGAAGGTCGTACACCTGATCCAAAATACGGAAAAATAGCAAAATTACGAAGTACACATAATAATTATTTGACCTTACCAGTACTATTTTTGATGTTGTCAAATCATTATCCATTAGCATTTGCAACAGAATACACGTGGATTATTGCTTCATTGGTTTTTTTAACAGGTGTTACAATTCGCCATTATTTTAATACTTTGCATGCTACTGGATCAGGCCCATCCTGGACCTGGATGGCAACTTTAGTATTATTTTTAATTATTGCAGCACTTTCGACAGCATCTTCATGGAATGGAGATTATGATGATTTAGAAAGTCAAACGCTAACAGAGAAAGAAGAAAACTTAATGTTAGCAAAAAGTTTTGATGATATTTCAGATATTATTGTCAGTAGATGTTCTATGTGTCATGCCCGAGAGCCTGTTTGGGATGGTATGATAAGTGCTCCAAAAGGTGTTTTTCTTGAAACAGATCATGATATTGTTCGAGGCGCAAAGGAAATCTATCTTCAAGCTGGGGTAAGTCATGCAATGCCTCCAGCAAATATTACTGATTTAGCAAATGAAGATCGAATTAAGATAGTGAAATGGTTTCGGTCTGCCGAGCCTTATAAATTTATAAATTGAAAAAATTTTACCGCTGTTTTGATTTCCACTTTGGATGAATCCAAGGTTTTGCATTTGATTTGAGCAAAGTCTGTTTGCCTAAAATATGATCTGATGCTTTTTCGCCAGTCATTATTGATGGTCCATTTAGGTTTCCATTTGTAATTCTAGGAAAAATTGAACTATCTGCTAATCTTAAATTTTTCACACCAATAACTTTGCATTCTGGATCTACAACTGACATTGGATCGTCAATAGATCCCATTTTACAAGTTCCACATGGATGATAAGCACTCTCAACATTTTCACGCAAAAATTCATCTAACGCTTCATCTGATTGTATACTTTGACCAGGTTGAATTTCTTTGCCTGCGTACTCTTTAAATGCATTTTGATTGAAAATTTCTCGAGTAAGCTTAATGCAATTTCTAAAATCTTCCCAATCCTCTGGCTTACTCATATAATTAAATATTATTTTTGGAGCATCATGGGGATCTTTTGAATTTAAAGTCACAGAGCCTCTTGAAGCGGATCTCATGGGTCCAACATGTGCTTGAAATCCATGCCCTTCAGCTGCTGCCTGCCCATCATACCTGACGGCAATTGGTAAAAAGTGGTATTGTATATCAGGATATTCTACGCCTGCTTTTGAGCGGATAAATGCAGCACTTTCAAATTGATTAGATGCGCCTAAGCCAGATTTTGTAAAGAGCCATTGAGCACCAATGAGTGCTTTTGAGAAAATGTTCCAGTGTTTATAAAGTGTAATTGGTTTTAATGATGCAATCTGAAGGTAAATTTCTAAATGATCTTGTAAATTTTGTCCAACACCAGGTCTATCTGCTACAATATCAATGCCATGTTCTTTAAGATGATCTGCTGGCCCAATACCTGAAAGCATCAAGAGTTTTGGAGAGTTTATTGATGAGGCTGATACTATAACTTCACGTTGAGCATAGATATTTTGAATTTTACCATTTATTTCAATTTCAACACCAACCGCCTTGCCATCTTCAATGATTACTTTTCGTGCAAAGGCGCGAATAATTTTGCAATTCTTTCTTTTCAAAGCGGTATGCAAGTATGCATTTGCTGCAGACCATCGGCGCCCTTTGTAAACAGTTTGTTCCATTGGGCCAAAGCCTTCTTGCTTTTCACCATTGTAATCATCAGTTGTTTCATACCCAGCTTGATGACCAGCTTTTACAAATGCTTTAAATAGAGGGTTTTTTCGCGGCCCACGAGATATATGCAGTGGTCCTTTTCTTCCACGCCAACTTTTATCGCCACCATGCCCGCCACTACGCCAATTTTCCATTCTTTTAAAGTAGGGTAAAACATCCGCGTACGACCAACCGCTTGCACCTGATTGCTCCCAGTAATCATAATCTTTTGCATGTCCACGCACATATACCATTCCATTAATAGAAGATGAACCGCCTAAAACTTTACCTCTCGGTGTAGCTAGTTTACGGTTGTTTAAAAATGGTTCAGGTTCAGACTGAAAGCCCCAGTCATATGTTTTCATGTTCATTGGGTATGATAGAGCTGCGGGCATTTGGATTAGCGGCCCCATATCTGAACCACCATATTCAATTATAATAACAGAGTTTTTTTCATCCTCTGAGAGTCTATATGCCATAGCACAACCAGCAGACCCAGCTCCAATAATTACAAAATCAGCTTTCATAAATACGTTTCCTAATAAGGCGAATCAACATTTCCCATTCGAACATAAACAGTTTTTAGCTGACTGAAATGTTCTATTGCTGCTTTGGAGTTTTCTCTACCAACGCCAGAGTCTTTGACACCTCCAAAAGGAACTTCGACAGGTGCATCATTATATGAATTTATGAAACATGTACCTGCTTCTAATTCATCAACCACGCGATGAGCTCTTTGAATATCTTTTGTAAAAACTCCTCCAGCTAATCCTAAATCTGTGTTATTTGCTCTGGTAATAACTTCATGCTCATCTTCAAATTCAAATACTGACATAACTGGCCCAAAAATCTCTTCTTTGGCTATTGTCATTTCATCTGTAACCTCAGAGAAGACTGTTGGCTCAATAAACCAGCCATCACCTTCAATAATGTTTCCCCCACATATTAATTTTGCACCTTCAGCTTTGCCCTTTTGAATGTAATCCATAACAATACTTCTTTGTTTTTCTGAAACCATAGGGCCAAACTGTGTTTTTTCATCCATTGGATCTCCAATTTTAATTTTAGCTACACGTTCAGCAAAACGTTTGAGAAAAACTTCTTTAATTCCGCTTTGTACAAATACTCTAGTCCCATTTGAGCATACTTGGCCCGTTGAATACATATTTGCTAACATTGCTCCTCCAATAGCATTTTCAACATCGGCGTCATCAAAAATAATGAGAGGAGATTTGCCACCAAGCTCCATTGTAACATGCTTCATTCCAGATGCTGCAGAAGCATAAACCTTTTTACCAGTTTCCGCGGAGCCTGTTAAAGAGACTTTGCCTACACGGTTGTCAGAAACCAATGCTGCACCAACATCACCATAACCTTGAATTACATTAAAAATACCTTTTGGGGCTCCTGCTTCTAATAAAATTTCTGCAACTTTTAATGCACACAATGGGGTCATTTCAGATGGTTTGAAAACCATTGAATTCCCACAAGCTAATGCAGGAGCGCCTTTCCAGCATGCAATCTGTGTTGGATAATTCCATGCACCAATTCCTACACACAAGCCTATAGGTATTCTTTTTGTATAAGCCCAATCATCTCCTAAAGGAATGTGTTCCCCAGTAATAGAACCTGCTAAACCTCCAAAGTATTCCAATGCATCAGCTCCTGAAGTTGCATCAACATATAATGTTTCTTGTAAAGGCTTTCCTGTATCATATGTTTCAAGAATTGATAATTCACGATTGCGCTCACGAATGATATCAGAAGCTTTACGTAATATACGCCCTCTTTCAGTACCTGATAGTTTACTCCAAGATCTTTGTGCCAGTTTTGCTGATTTTAATGCCATTTCAACAATTTTAGGCGTTGCAGAATGTAACTCTGCTATTTTTTCACCAGTAGCAGGATATATACATTCAATAATTTTTCCATCAGTGTCTTCAATATATTCGCCATCTATAAAGTGACTTGCTTTTGGTTGACATTTGAGTGTCATAATTTTGCTGCCTCCGATTTATAATTTATTATAATCTTCACTGAGTAATCTATTCACCACGTGGGAATCTATTGTTATTTTCCACTTCATTCAAATTCATATGATTCCTCATATAACGTTCAGATGCATCTTGTAGTGGCTGGTAGTCCCAGGGAAAGTAATTACCGTTACGCAATGCTTCATAAACAATCCACCTTTTAGCTTGGCTTTCACGGACATCAGCATCAAATTCATCTAAATTCCACCGTATTTCTGATTTAATTCGAAGTTGATTTAAGGTTCCTTGGTGTTTCTGAACATTGATAAGATTAGTTAATTCGTTTGGATCTTCATCTAGATTGAAAAGCTGATCTTCATCTAATAAACACCTATTATATTTCCAAGGCCCATATCGAAGAGATACCATAGGTGAATATGATGCCTCCGCAGCGTATTCCATTGCTACTGGGCTTGTACGCTCTCCACCTTGCCCCAAATGTACTAAACTTTCGCCTTCACACCATGGAGCGATTTCTTCAATAGATATATTAGCTAATTCACAAATTGTTGGTGTTAGGTCAATATTTGAAACTGGATAAGTAATTACGCCCGGTTCCATATCTGGTGAACAAACCATTAAAGGCACTCTTGCTGAACCTTCGTAAAATGACATTTTAAACCAAAGCCCTCGCTCTCCTAGCATGTCCCCATGATCAGATAAAAAGAGAATTGTGGCTTCTTGATCTGTAGTTTCTAAAGCTTCTAAAATCTCACCAATTTTATCATCAAGATAACTTAGGTTTGCAAAATATGCACGCCTTGAGCGTTTTATATCATCCTCTGAAATATCAAAATCTCGCCAATTATTAGCATCAAAGATACGTTTTGAGTGGTTATCATGATCTTCATATTTAAACGCGGAAACAGTAGGCATTAAATGTTCGCAATCTTCATATAAATCCCAATATTTTTTTCTCGCTACATATGGGTCATGTGGGTGTGTAAAGCTAACTGTTAAAGACCATGGTCGCTTATCTTTACCTCTAGAAAGATCATAAATTTTCCGTTTTGCATTATATGCAACTTCATCATCATATTCCATCTGATTGGAAATTTCAGCAACACCTGAGTCTGTAACTGAACTCATATTATGATACCACCAATCTATTCTTTCACCCGGCTTGCGATAATCTGGTGTCCAGCCAAAATCAGCTGGATAAATATCTGTTGTTAATCTTTCTTCAAAGCCATGCATTTGATCAGGCCCTACAAAATGCATTTTTCCTGATAAACATGTTTGATACCCAGCTCGTCGCAAGTGATGAGCATAAGTGGGTATATCTGATGAAAATTCTGCTGCATTGTCATAAACTCTTGATTTTGACGGCAACAAACCAGACATGAATGATGCTCTTCCTGGAGCGCATAAGGGAGAAGCTGTATAACAATTTTTGAATCTAGTAGATTTAGCAGCTAATTTTTTCAAATTTGGCGTGTGAAGCCAATCTGCTGGCCCGTCTGGAAAAAATGTTCCATTCAATTGGTCTACCATGAAAATTAATAAATTTGGTTTTGTCATTAAGGTTCCTATAAAAACGCTCTATTTCAAGAATACTGATATAAATGTACTATTTTTAAAAGTAATATTTGGACGTTTAAAAGCGACACAACACTTAAATTATTTATTTTTATGGAAAATCACCACTTTTAATTAAATTTTAGAAAAGTGGTGAGCCGGTCGGGGCTCGAACCCGAGACCTACTGATTAAAAGTCAGTTGCTCTACCAACTGAGCTACCGGCCCACTAAAGCGCGTATTATGATGATGACACAGTAGGGTCAAGTCCTATTGTTATAAAATTAATACCTATCTGGAATGATTGTTTTGATTGGGTTATATCATCATCATGACAAATCTAGAAATGTACCCAAATGGTGTCCCGTTTTTAAAAATGCATGGATTAGGCAATGATTTTGTAATTATTGATGCAAGAGAAACAGAATCACCCATTACTTCTCAAGTTGCAAAAGCAATTGGTGAGAGGCATTTTGGTGTTGGCTATGATCAATTGGTAGTAATGACTAACTCTCAAAAAGCTGATGTTGAGCTGATATTTTGGAATTCTGATGGCTCATTATCTGATGCGTGTGGAAATGCCAGCAGGTGTGTCGCTAGATTAATAATGGACGAAAATAATTCAGAAGAAATAACCCTAAAAACTGGAAGTGGGGTTTTGCTTGCTCGTAAAGGCTCAAATGGTTTTATAAGTGTAAATATGGGTCACCCACAATTAGATTGGGATTTGATACCATTAAAAGAAAAGGTGGATTTACTTGAATTGCCAATTGAAGGCCGTCCAGCTGCTGTTGGTATGGGTAACCCACACTGTGTATTCGTAGTTGATGATGTAAATTTAGTTGAATTGGTTAGTTGGGGGTCAAAAATAGAAACTCATGAGCTATTTCCAAAGAAAACAAATGTTGAGTTTATTCAAATTATAGATCAAAAAAATATTAGACAGCGAACTTTTGAACGTGGTGCTGGTGAAACACTGGCTTGTGGTTCAGGAGCTTGTGCAGTCGCAGTTGTTGCTCACCTGAAAGGATTAACTGAACGAAATGTAAATATTTATCTTGATGGTGGTCAATTGAGTATTGATTGGTTGGAAGATGGAATATGGATGACAGGGCCCACTTCATTTGTATTTAAAGGTATTCTGAGTTCTGAGTTTTTGGAAAGTGTAAAATGAACACGCCAAAATTTATGACACAAGGCTGTCGGCTAAATGCTTATGAGACCGAAGCAATGAAAGAATTAGCTAATGCTGCTGGTTTGAAAGATATAGTAGTAGTGAATACATGTGCGGTTACTGCAGAAGCCGTCAGAAAATCTAAACAAGAAATAAGAAAACTAAGAAGAGATAATCCATCTTCTCAAATGATTGTTACTGGATGTGCAGCCCAAATTGAACCAAAAACGTTCTCAGAAATGTCAGAAGTTGATTTAGTAGTCGGTAACACAGAAAAAATGAATTCTGATATTTGGAATGAAATTTCAAATAAACCAGACTTTGTTGGAAAAACAGAAAAAGTAATGGTTGATGACATCATGTCAGTTAAAAATACTGCTGGGCATTTGATTGATGGTTTTGGAACGCGCAGTCGAGCATATGTTCAAGTTCAGAATGGATGTGATCACAGGTGTACATTTTGTATTATTCCTTATGGGCGCGGAAATTCAAGATCAGTTCCGGCAGGAGTGGTTGTAGATCAAATTAAACGATTAGTTGATACTGGATATAATGAAGTTGTTCTTACAGGTGTTGATATTACAAGTTGGGGTGCTGACTTGCCATTGATGCCAAAATTAGGAGATCTAGTACAAAGGATTTTAAAACTCGTGCCAGATTTGCCAAGATTGCGAATTAGTTCGATTGATAGCATTGAAGCTGATCCTGCATTAATCGATGCTATTTCATCTGAAATGAGATTAATGCCACATTTACATCTTTCGTTACAAGCGGGTGATGATATGATTTTGAAAAGAATGAAAAGAAGGCATTTACGCGATGATGCAATCAATTTTTGTTTGGAAATGAGAAGTGTAAGGCCTGACATAGTTTATGGTGCAGATATTATTGCGGGGTTTCCTACTGAAACAGAGGAAATGTTTGAGAATAGTTTGAAATTAATAGACGATTGTGGGCTAACATGGTTACATGTTTTTCCTTTCTCACCCCGTGAAGGTACACCTGCGGCTAGAATGCCACAAATGGATAGATCGATTATAAAAGAACGTGCTGCTCGCTTACGATCACGTGGTGAATTGGCCGTACAGAACCATTTAGCTGCGCAAATAGGCTTAGAGCATAATATATTAATTGAAAATGAACGAATGGGTCGAACCGAGGGTTTTACTGAAGTATTATTTAATAAAGATCAGATTAAAGGATCTATTGTTAATGCAAAGATTGTCAGCAAATCACAAACTCAACTAATCGCGCAGTGAAAATACCAATTTTATATTCTTTTAGGCGATGCCCATATGCAATGCGTGCTAGATTAGCGATTTCATTATCTGGCATTAAAGTGGAATTACGAGAAGTTGTTCTACGAGAGAAGCCAAGGCAAATGTTAGAATTATCTCCCAAAGGCACTGTGCCTGTATTAGTTTGTCATGATGATCAAGTTATAGATGAAAGCTTTGATATAATGATTTGGGCTTTAGGAAATGATTTTTTCAAAATAGACGAATGTGAATTAGTTAAACATTGTGATGAAAATTTTAAACCTTGGTTGGATAGATATAAATATCCAAATAAATATAACGATAATACTCAGGAATTTGTTTTAGAAAATGCTATGAATTTTCTCGAATTATTAGAGAAAAAACTAGAAAAAAATATTTTTTTATTTGGGAGTAACCGTGGTTTCGCAGATATTGGGATTGCACCATTCATTAGGCAATTTGCTCATGTGGATATTGAATGGTTTTTAAGCTTAAAATACCCTAAATTAATTAATTGGTATAAAGAGTTTGTTGACTGGCATGTGTTTAAGTCAATCATGGAAAAAAATCCTAAGTGGGCTGATAATCAGCCAATAGTTTTCTTCCCTTAATTTTCTAAGATTGATTTATTTACTTTCTAATTTGTTTTAGTGCTTCAGACAGAGCCATTCCAGCGGTCATAGCAACGTTGAGTGATCGAGCTTTACCATACATGGGTAATTTGATGTGTGAATCGCAAGCATTATGGACTTCGCTGGGAACTCCTGCGCTTTCACGACCCATAACTAATGTATCAGTAGACTCAAATTTGAAATCCCATAAAATTTCGTCAGCTTTTGTTGTTAATAGTATTAGTCTACCTGGTTCACGATTAGTTTGAAACGAATCCCATGAGTCATGACGCACCATGTCTGTGATATTTGCATAATCCATGGCGCTTCTACGTAGAGATTTCAAAGATAATGGAAATCCACATGGTTCAATGATGTCTAAAGAAACACCAAAGCATGCGCATAGTCGAATCATAGAGCCTAAATTAGGTGCAATATCGGGTTGATAACTAGCTAATCGCATTTTTTTACCTTTGTTTTGCTGGTGCGTCCAAAAGGCCGCTAGACGAATGTAACATGTGCGTGTAAACCGCGTTCAGACAGTCAGATTCCGTCTGATTTTAAGTGTTTATTACGCCCTGAAAGTAGGGCATGGCAAGGGAGACGCTAATCGTGTCCGAAGATAAAGGAAACCGCCGCGATTTTTTATACGTGGCAACTGCAGGTACTGGAGCAGTTATTGGTGGGGCTGCTGTGTGGCCAATGATCAATCAAATGAACCCAAGTGCTGATGTTCAAGCTCTATCATCAATTGAAGTAGATGTGTCTGATGTTGAACCTGGAACTCAAATTACTGTGAAGTGGTTAGGTAAACCAGTATTCATTAGACGTAGAACATCTGACGAAATAAAAGCTGCACGGTCTGTTCCATTAACAGATTTGCCTGACTTAGATGCACGTAATGCTAATGCTTCTCCAGCTGTTGGAGAAACAGAAATTTATGCAGATGATTCTAATAGGTCATTAGATGAAACTGGTGAGTGGTTAGTTATGATGGGTGTATGTACTCACCTAGGCTGTGTTCCTTTGGGAGACGCGGGTGATTTTGGTGGTTGGTTCTGTCCATGCCATGGTTCACACTACGATACAGCTGGGCGAATTCGTAAAGGTCCTGCACCTGAAAATTTACCGGTGCCTGTTGCAACATTTATAGACGCTAATACGATTAAATTGGGTTAGGAGAAAGATCATGGCTGGAATTCCACACGATCATTACAAGCCAAAAACTGGCATGCAAAAATGGTTTCACGAGCGCTTACCTATAGCTTCTCTTATATATGATACATTAACAATCCCTACTCCAAAGAATTTAAATTGGATGTGGATATGGGGTATTGTGTTAACATTTTGTTTAGCACTGCAAATTATTACTGGAATTATTCTAGTTATGCATTACACGCCCCATGTTGATTTAGCTTTTGATTCAGTTGAACATATCATGCGCGATGTTAATGGCGGATGGGCATTTCGATATTTGCATGCAAATGGAGCATCTTTGTTCTTTATTGCTGTTTATGCTCATATTTTCAGAGGGTTGTATTATGGCTCATATAAAGCACCTAGAGAGATAACATGGATATTGGGCATGCTGATTTATCTAATGATGATGGCAACAGGATTTTTAGGTTATGTTCTTCCTTGGGGCCAGATGTCATTTTGGGGTGCTACAGTTATAACGGGTTTATTTGGTGCAATACCTGGCGTTGGAAGTATTTTACAAGAATGGTTATTAGGTGGTCCTGCTGTAGATAATGCTACCCTAAATCGATTTTTCTCACTTCATTATTTACTACCTTTTGTAATAGTTGGTTTAGTAGCTCTTCATATTTGGGCTTTCCATACTACTGGTAATAATAATCCAACGGGAGTAGAGGTTCGCCGTAAGTCAAAGGCTGAAGCTCAAAAAGATACGGTCCCTTTTTGGCCGTATTATGTAATTAAAGATTTATTCGCGTTAGTAATGATATTAATTATTTTCATGGCTATTGTAGGATTTATGCCAAATTATTTGGGACACCCAGATAATTACATACCAGCTAATCCCTTAGCGACACCTGCACACATTGTACCTGAATGGTATTATTTACCATTTTATGCAATTTTACGTGCAATTACTTTTGATGTTTTATTTTTAGATGCAAAATTCTTAGGTGTACTAGCTATGTTTGGCTCTATTGCTGTTATGGCTTTGGCGCCATGGACTGATACTTCACCGGTTAGATCTGGTCGATATCGCCCAACATTTAAAATTGCATATTGGGTTCTAGGGTTTGATTTCATGTTACTTATGTGGTGTGGAGCACAACCTGCTGAAGGTTTGGTCCCTCTGGTTTCATTAATTGGTGCAATTTATTGGTTTGCTTATTTCTTGGTAATTTTACCAGTTCTTGGTTGGACAGAAAAAACTTTACCTGTTCCAGAGACAATTGAAGCTGATTTTGATGCACACTATCCAGCAAAAACTAATACAGTTAAGTAATTGAAAGAGGATATTATATTATGAAAAAACTACTTCTTTCAGCGATAATTGCTTTTGGTTTAGTTACAAATGCAAATGCAGAATCTGGTGAAACTCATATTGAAGATTTTGATTTTTCATTTGAAGGACCATTTGGTAAATTTGACCAGTATCAACTGCAACGTGGCTTACAAGTATACACAGAAGTTTGTTCTGCATGCCATGGACTTCGTCAAGTTGCATTTAGAACTTTGGGTGATGAAGGTGGTCCACACTTAGATCCTGAAACTGTTAAGGCATATGCTGCTGATAATTTTGAGGTTTATGATGCTGAAAAAGATGAAGATCGAGCAGCAATACCTTCTGATAAGTTTCCAGGTTCAGGTCTGGAAAACGCACCTGACTTATCACTTATGGCCAAAGCACGTGCAGGTTTTCATGGACCAAATGGTTTAGGAATAAATCAAATTATCAAAGGTATGGGTGGCCCTGAATATATTGCCTCTGTTTTGACTGGATATACCGGTAAAGAAAAAGAGCAGGCTGGTACTACTTTTTATGAAAATACAGCATTCCCTGGTGGTTGGATAGCAATGTCTCCACCTTTGTCAGATGAGTTGGTTGAATTTGCAGATGGGCACAGTAATGATGTCCATCATATTGCCGAAGATGTTTCTGCTTTCTTGATGTGGACTGCAGAGCCCAAAATGATGGCAAGGCAACGTGTGGGCTTAATCTCTGTTGGAATGCTCATTTTGTTAGGAGTATTATTGTATTTCACTAACAAAAAACTTTGGCGGGACATAAAGCGTAAAGGTTAATATTAAAATTAATTAATTAAGGGTCCTGATACAATCAGGGCCCTTTTTAATGTTTTTGTTAAAACTTTAAACACCTAAGTATTCAACCAGTTCAGGAGATGGGTCGGAGAATAATTCAGCTGTATTCTCTGGATTGTTAGCTATTCCGCCTGATACTAGAATAGTCTCATCTGAAATATATATTGCATCTTCAGGTTGGTGAGTGACCATTAGTAAAGTAGCATTTGTACTTTCTACTATTTCTTTAACTAAGTTTAGCATTTCTTTTTTCATTGCAGGGCCCAATGCTGCAAATGGCTCATCTAAGCATAGCACTGGTTTCTTACGTAACAAGCACCTTGCTAATGCTACTCTTTGCTGTTCTCCACCTGAAAGCTCAAAAGGCATTTTTTTATCATAATCTTTTAACCCTACACGAGATAAAGCTTTATCAACTATTTCGTGCTCAGTTTCTGAAAGGTTTAATGTTGTATTGATTCCTAAACTTACATTCTTTTTAACAGAAAGATGTGGAAATAAATTATGATCTTGAAATAATAAAGCTACAGGTCGTTCAGATGGTGGAGTTGATGTTACGTCATTCCCATTGATAAAAATTTTGCCTCGATCAGGAAATTTAAATCCAGATATTGTTGATAAAAGAGTTGATTTACCGCCACCGGAAGGACCAATTATGGCAACCTTTTTAGCTGCTTCAACTTTAAAATTTGCTGAAAGATGGAATGCGCCATGGCTTAATTTAATATTATCTAACGTTATGCTCAAGCTGGCCTCCTCGGTCAAAAACCCAGAAAAGTAAGATGCTAAGTGATACTAGCAATAATGCAACACCAGATGCAGCTGATATTTGGTAACTAGACATCATTCGATACATAATTAAAGGCAAAGTTGCTACATCCGCAGGTGCGAATAATGTAATGACGCCAAGATCTCCCATTGATAGTGCTGCAGCTAATCCTGCAGAAAAGCCTACCGGTCTTCGTAATCTTGGCCAAATCGCAAAACGAAATCGTGAAAATTTTGTCATGCCTAAACTATCAGCTAATTTACCATAATTTTTTTCAGCGTTCGCCATGGCTGGCAAAATCATTCTTAGAGAAAAAGGTAATGCCATAGCTGCGTTAACTAGAGCTGTAATTGGAAGAGCAATTATAAATGGTGACATGTATGGAAAAATTAAAATAAACAATCCAGTACCGATGATAAATGGCGATGCTGCGAGTGTCAGAAAACTGACAATTTCCATTGATTGTGATGTAATGGAAAATTTTTGTGAAATA
>Ga0228615_1000455_pt1 | contig 22028 bp, 14 predicted proteins | sample 16DmetaG_FD_190530 | JGI IMG/M metagenome (GOLD analysis project Ga0228615, IMG submission 190530) | Seawater microbial communities from Monterey Bay, California, United States - 16D | ecosystem: Environmental > Aquatic > Marine > Coastal | place: USA: California | collected 2016-10-17
AGGGTTCAACCTTAAAAACCCTAATAGATCGACAATTGATCAAGTCAATTTCTGTTTGGCAAATTGATCGTTGCGGTCGTGACCTCAGAGATATTATAAATTTTATTCATTACACCACTGAGAGAGGAATCCCTGTAAATTTTTTGTCGCAGGGTCTATGCACACTCAATGAAGACAAAGAGGAAAATCCAATCTCTAAAATGATAATCTCAATTCTTGGAGTGGTTGCTGAGATGGAACGAAAACTTTCAAAAGAACGTCAACGTGAGGGTATTGAGTTGGCTAAATTAGATCCAACAAAATATCTTGGAAGAAAACCTGGATCTGTTGAAGATCCAATTCGTTTTTTGTCGAAGCCACGAAATAAAAAGGGTTTAGAATTACTTCGAAAAGGATATAAAAACATTGAAGTTGCTAAGATTACAGGTCTTCATGTGAATACCATTACCAAGATAAAGCGACACATTTAATGGATACTTTTTTCATAATTTATTTTTCTGTTGTTGGAGGGTTGTTCATTTTGAACTTGATATATGAGTTAATTAAATTCTTGACTGCTGATGGTGAAGACTGGCAACACGAGTTGGCAAGTGATGTTTTGAATTGGTGTTTAGAACTATATCCAATTCGAAAACAAAAACCACTACTGACTTTAGTTGAAGGTAAATCTCATTTGGCCGGTGAATATTGTTACTACAACAATTCAATTACCATCTACAGAAACAACAATGTCATACGCAGAGAACTAATCAATACCGTTATCCATGAGTATTTCCATTACTATTTAATTACATCAGAATCTAAGTCTAAACTCTACCATGATCAATTGGAACAATTCTCATTGGCGCAACACCCGCAAGAAATTCTTTGCAATACTATGGGAGAAACTCTCACAAAGGTCTATTTGAAGAAAAATTAAAAAAAGGGGTTATTTCACAAAAGGCACAATACCCCACAGAATTTTTGCCGATTAGAATTCTTAAGGATCTGATTAAAAAATTCTAATTGGCAATATCCCAAACCACGAATTCATCACTTTGTCCCTAAAGTGAGTTAATCCATTCTTCAAGATAATTTTTACGGCAGTTTTTTGGGAATCCATCATCAATCGATTTCTGAATTGATTCTCGAATAAATGTTGACTTTGATTTTCGTTCTCTGACCAATGTTTCAAGTAGTCTGAGGTATTGGTGTTTATCTACCCTTAAGGTGAGCATTACATCCTTGTTGTTTTTCATATTCTCTTTCAAGATAAATATGTAGTACAAAAGGAAAAGACATAATTGCTTGTGATTATTTGATTTGCTAAATTTACCCTGAAGCAAAACCCATCATCTATTTGAAAGTTAATATTGTATATCTGAGTCATAGAAATAGGGAGAACATGGATAAAGCCATGGAAATTCTCACAAGTCAGATTGGTCCTTTGAAGTTCAATCTAATTGAGTTCTCAAACAAGACTGAGTATTTCAAACTTCATGGTTCCTTAAATAAAATCACATTACAGGATTTAAAGTCACTATCAGATTTAGTGAGAGATGAAGAAGGATTAGATTCTGAGGAATTTGTGGTCATCGTTTCAGCTAAATCTCTCGACACGCCAAATAAAAAACTGAAGACTTTCAAGGATTGGATTAGTTTTTATCAGGACCGAAATATTGTTATAAAGTCAAGCGGGTGGGACAAGGTAACTGAGAACAAACCACATTTAGGGATTGCACATCAAATGGTTGAGAATTTATTCCAAAACCTAAGTCAGGTAGATTTGGAATCTATTAAGCTCAATGAATCCATCCACATGGAAGTAGAGCCTTGTTTGAATTCCTTTTGTGAGAACTTGAAAGAAACGAGGTTTAAAATTAGTTCAGGTAATATATGTAGCTCATGCCAAAGGAAGGCGTTGTATTATGTATCCAATAATTTAATTGTTCAGTTAAGAGCTATTCTAAAGTGTATTAGCCAAGACTATAATGACAACTGTATTTTAGAATATTCTGACAAGGAACTTACCATTGAGGTTACTGATGATTACCAGATATTTATTGGAGGTAATGAGTTTAAGTTTGATGTTAGGGCAAAGAAATCTAAAATAACCTATCTATTTTATCTGATTAATCAAGGCAAAGAAATAGGTAAATATGATTTTGAAGGTTATCACGATCATAAGGATGCTTATGAGAAGTTTAAGTCATTACATGAAAAACTAAATGGTAAAACCTATGATTATGAGATCGAGAGTTATTTGAAAGATCCAAGTTACAGACATACCAAAATTTATAATCGAATGAAGGAAATCTTTCATTCCGAATTTATTGCTAATAAGTATAGAATTGCGTCAACATCTGAGACTGTAGGGGAGGGAAAAAGATCGTTAACTGTAACAACTTACCACATTGATGTTGAACCAAACCATTTGCGCATTCCTGCAGACCTACTTGAATTTAGAGTTTCAGGGTAGTTCCCTTTAATGAAGTGCAGGGCTGCACTTTGCCCAAAAAATAGACGTCCGAAGTTAATTCGCGGTATAAATTTTAAATAATTAATACCATGAAGAATACAATGGGACAATTCGAAGTCGTTAAAATCGATCAAATCGCAGAGATAGAAAATTTCAAAAATTTCTATCAGAACCAATCTGAAGAATCAGAGAATCAACTCAAGAACTCCCTTCAGTCTGAGGGTCAATTAACTCCATTAGTAGTTACATCTGATAATACGTTATTGGATGGATACCGACGACTTAATTTTCTACGTGACTTAGGTTATCAAGAGGTAAATATTCAAGTAGTTGAACTCAAACCTACTATTGATCTTAGGATATCATTGAACAACTACCGAGTTAAAACGGAACTTGATCTAACCAATGAGGTATTTCAGATTCTTAATTCTGTCCCTAAGCGTCAAGGTAAGAGACCCGAGGGAGAATCGTACAATCGATATGGGATTATCCAAAAGAAACTTGAGTATCGTTGGAAATCTAACACCGCCATCCGTCAATTAGATAAGATCGTTGAGAATGACTTTGATGATAAACTTCTTTTAAAAGGTGTGGTTACAAAAGGATGGGCATTAAAAGACTGTGAGCGTTATATCGATGAGTTGAGGGGGATCGATGAGGAAAAGGGATATGGTTTTACCAATCAACTAAAAAAGGGTGGGTTGACCATAAGTCAGGCAAACAAGTTCATCATAGAAAGAGAGTACTTGGCTAATGAATATCAAGACACATTTGTGATCCCTGAAAAGAGTACATCGCTTAAGATGAACTGTGCTGATATCAGAAATCAGGTTGAGTTTCATTCAAGTGTTGATACCATTATGACTTCGATTCCATATTGGTCTCTTCGCTACTACGAAAATGAAGAAGGGCACAATCAGTTGGGTCATGAAAAATCACCTGAAGAGTTTGCCTCTAAAGTTGGTGACTTATTCGCAGACCTTGAGATCTCATTAAAGGTATCATCAAATGTATTTGTAAACATTGGAGAGACTTATGTCGATGGATGCGCAATGGATGTACCTGACTTAGTTAAACGTTCCATTCTTGAAAAGACTAATCTTGTTTACAAGGAGACTTTGATATGGTCGAAACCCAATCCGAAACCGATCAATGAGAAAGTTAAACGCCCAGCGAATAAAATTGAGTACATCTTATGGTTTGTTGTTGACCCGAAGAAGGCCAAATACAATATGATCACATATACCGATCGCCCAAAGAATATTAAGATTACAAATGGAGCTAAAGATGTCGATGAAAATGGTGTTGTATGGGAGAAAGTGAAGTCATTATCGAAGCCATACAGAAAGATTTATAATCACATTTCACAACAAGAGGTAGAACACATGATTATATGTTCTACAGGGAAGAATCAACCGATTTCAAATGCGTATTCTGAAGGTCACGTCGCCGCAATGAGTGAACTCTTACCTGTGATTCCGATTCTCATGACCACTGATGAAGGTGATTTGGTCTACGATCCATTTGCGGGTGGTAACACTGTCGGTAGAATCGCGCTATTACTGAATCGTAACTACTTATCCACCGAACTCTCATCACACTATCACAAGATTGGATGTAAGGTGCTTGAGAACACCCTTGAGGAGATCAATCAGGATGATTTCAATTCATTATTGGACAAGGTGTTTGACAGACAATTAGAAACCGCTGCTTAAATATGTTTATCATGAAAGTTACAATTCCAAATTCGGTCAAAGAACAAGACTTAGATCGATTTATTGAAGGACGCCCACAGAAAATACGAGCACTAAAAGATGCCATTTATTATCTGGTTTCAAGATTAACGCCACCAATATATAGAGAAGAAGACCATGCTCATTTGAGGGGTTATAAGACACTTAAAAGTGAAGACTTAAACAGAATGACTCGAAATAGATTTCAGGAGGTTAAAAGGATTCTAATGAGTCCTGAGGTCACTCAAAATGGTCCGATTCTTCTTTGTGATGAAATTTTTGTGTCAGGGATAAAACCTTTAGGATTTAAACTTAATCATTGGGTATTGAATGACAAAAGGTTTTGTGAAGTGGAACTCGATAAAAAGTACACAATTCGATATGAGACAATTCAAAGAGAAAGAAATCAAAAACAGACAAAGTTTGAATTTGATTTCAACCACATCTATCAAGCGTTGGTACAATCTCAAATTACAATTAATGGGGATGATGCGAGATCATACTTAGGAGAGTTAGAGAACAGATTATTGACTTTGGTATCTGATAAAGACTCACAAAAAGTCAAAGAGTACATTCATGACTTGAATACGGTCGTTGACAGTATAGAGAATGGAAATTTTAAATATTCGGTCTCTCAAAGTAATCATAGAGTAAATACAGTCTTTACTTCAATGAAGAGAGAACTACGTTATTTCTTAAGATTGAATGGAGAACATTTAGTTGAAGTTGATTTAACCACTTCTCATGCTTATACCTTGGCAACTATTCTAACTGAGGATTTTTTTAATAAAGATGACCCTGGTTATAATCTTCATTCACTATTTCCTCAACTACATAAGTCATTTACATACTCATGTGAGTCTATGGAGTATCAAGATTATGTAAAGAAGTTTGTTCGAAATATGATAGTAGAGTCTAATGTTATTAATGATAAATACATAGAGTATTATACATATAAGGGAGATGTATTATCAAATATAAATTATCCCATACTGGACACATTCGTATCATATATGTATGGCAGGTTTTGGAGAAGGGCTGGAATTCAAAAATACAGGTCTTTAAATTTTCAAAATGACGTTTATGAGTTAATCGGAAAGGACCTGGGTATGAGTCGAGCGGAAGTTAAAGACCAATTTAAACTCTATATCAATTTCTCAGATCGAAGCAAAAGAATGAATGTGAATCTGATAAAGTTTCTCGAAAAGGAATTTAAGGAAGTAAGTAGATTTATTCAGTTTCTTTCAAGCGTAAGCTTCTTGAAAAATCCATTCTCATATCTAATTCAAAGATGTGAGTCCTATCTGTTTTTGAGGCATGGTTGTCTGGAGTTGAGTAAAAATAATATCACATACATCACCATTCACGATAGTGTATTGTGTCAAAAAGAAAAGAGGTATGAGGTGCAATATCTGTTAACTGATTCTATAAGTAAACAAACGGGATTAACACCTGGAATTAAGTTTAAAGAGTTGAAAGATCCTTTTCCATCATTGGATGAAGCAGCAGCAGATATAGCTGAATCAATTAGTTCAAAAAACAAAAAAACTAAAACATCAAAATCATTTTAAGGCAATGAATAAGACAGAGTCTAAAAAAATAATCTCGTTAGAGCTGAATGGTATTTCTAATGAAGATATAGCGCGTATCCAGTTATTATTGGAGAAATTAGCAATTATTGAATACGAAACCTATAAAGAAGCGGTATAATGAGAACTATAATCTACAAGAGAGTGTCAACTGATGATCAGGCAGATCGAGGGTTCTCTTTACAACATCAAGAGACTGTATTAAAACAATTCTGTTCGATCAATAACTATCCAATTGTAGATGTTTATACTGAAGACTACTCTGGTAAAGATTTTAATCGACCCGAATGGAACAAAATTATATCGTATCTCAAAAAGAATAAAGGTAAGGTTGATCAGATCTTATGTTTAAGGTGGGATCGTTGGTCAAGAAATCAATATTTGGCTCTAAAAGAGATAAAGACTTTAGATAAATTAGGAGTACTGATTTCTACTGTAGAACAACCCATCGACCTATCAAGTCCTGATTCTAAGGTCCTTCTCAGTATATATTTAACCCTTCCAGAAGTTGAGAATGATAAAAATTCCATTAGAACCAAAGAGGGATCAAGAAGAGCGAGAATAGAAGGTTGCTGGACAGGTTCTGCTCCAAGAGGATACAGTAATTGTCGTGTTGAAGGTAAATCAACTCTTAGACCTAATGAAGCAGCACCTTACATTAAAGAATGTTTTGATAGGTTGGTGTTGGGAGTTTATTCAGCTAATGAAGTTAGAAAATATATCAATGAACAGAAATATCCTTACAAGGGTAAATCCTTCAATATCACCAAACAAACTTTTTACAACATCATTAGAAATGTTGTTTATACAGGAAAAATCAGTGTAAAAGAGTACAAAAAAGAAGGGGAGCAGATTGTTATAGGATTACACCCACCAATTGTTTCAGACGACCTTTTTAAGAGGGCTAATGACTACTTAGATGGTAGGGTTAGAAATTTCGATTTTAAGTCCGATAAAACAGATTTATATCCCTTAAAAGGGTTTATGAAATGTTCCGAACATGGGAGAACTATCACCGCATATAAGTGTCAAAGTCGTAACAAAAACTGGTATCATTACTACCTGTGTACCAAACCACGTTGCCAAAGATATGGGGTGGATTGGGCCCATGAACAAATAAAGAAGTTATTAGATAAGATTTCATTTACTGCTGGTATGGTAAAAGTTTATAAATCTCAACTTGAATCTCTTATTGACCGAGACGATGTAACAAGAAAAACTGAGATTAATAGAAAGGAGTCTGAAATAGAGACTTGTAAAACTCGTCAATTAAACCTACAAAACTCATTTCTTGATGGAGACATCACCTCTACTGATTACAATGAAATGAAAATAAGGATTGAATCAGACTTAAGTCATAAACAGGTTAAGTTGGAACGGTTGAAGTCCACGAAGAGTCCATTTAAAGTGTATTTGAATAAAACTCTCCCAATGATTGAGAACCTAAGTCATTATTGGGATAAGGCAGATGGAAAAACCAAACAAAAGATTCTTGGTTGCATCTTTACTGAAAAATTTGAAAATTTCAATTTTGAGAGTTGCAACCACATTTTCACTCCAGAGATAAAGTCTATTATGTTGGCCAGCAAGGTTTTAAAAAGTAATAAAAATAAAAAGGAGGTCAAAAATGACCTCCTGTCTAATATGGCTCCCCCTCTTGGGCTCGAACCAAGGACCCTCTGATTAACAGTCAGATGCTCTAACCAACTGAGCTAAGGAGGAGTTTGCTTAAATAAATTTATTTTAGCGTTTGCAAATATATATCTTTTACAAAAAGCACAAAAACTTTTTTGTAAAAAATACCCAATTAAACTTTTGTGTTGCTAAACATTATAAACCATAAATAGACTACCTTCTTTATGGCTATTTAAACAACATTAAACTAATCCTTATTCAGTAATATTTAAATGCCTAAATAAATAGCTATTTTTTGTAAAAGTTGTATTTTTACAGACAATAATTAGCTTAGATACATAGTAATCTATATTTATGGATAAGTTTTCTTTTTTAAATGCAGCACATACTGGCTATATAGCCGATTTGTATGATAAATATCTTCAAAACCCTGACATTGTAGAGCCAAGCTGGAGAAGTTTTTTTCAGGGTTATGACTTGGCAAATGAAAATTTTTCTCTCACAGATGATTCTGAAACATCAGTTGAAATCCCACAATCTGTTAGAAAAGAATTTTTGGTCGTTGATTTAATAAATGGGTACAGAACACGAGGCCATTTATTTACTAAAACCAATCCGGTTAGAGATCGAAGAAAATATTCACCCACATTAGATATCGAAAATTTTGGTCTTTCTAAAAGTGATTTAGACAGTACCTTTAATGCAGGAGAAATAGTAGGGATTGGCCCTAAAAAGCTTTCTGAAATTATTGGACATTTAGAAAGAACGTACTGTGATTCTATTGGAGTTGAGTACATGTATATGCGAAATCCTGAAAAAATAACTTGGTGGAAAGATCGACTCATAGTAAATGATAATCACCCTAATTATTCTCAAGATGCAAAAAAGTATATCTTATCAAAATTGAATCAAGCGGTTACTTTTGAGAGTTTTTTGCAAACAAAATATGTGGGCCAAAAAAGATTTTCATTGGAAGGGGGAGAGGCTTTAATCCCAGGGATTAGTGTTGCTTTAAGAAATGCGGCTGAGGTGTATGGTGTTGAGGAATGTGTTTTAGGAATGGCTCACAGAGGTCGTTTAAATACCTTAGTAAATATCTTTAAAAAACCCATAAGAGACTTATTTAGTGAATTTGAGGGGAAAGATTTTGAGGATACAAATATTGATGGAGATGTTAAATATCACTTAGGATTAACCCTAAGTAAGACCTTCAGAAATGGGAAACAAATAAAAATGAATTTGGTTCCCAACCCTTCTCATTTAGAAACAGTAGCAGCTGTAGCAGAAGGAATTGCAAGAGCCAAGATAGACAGAAAATACAACGGAGACGAAAGCAAAATTCTCCCGATTATAGTTCATGGAGATGCAGCGATCGCTGGTCAAGGAATTGCCTATGAGGTTACTCAGATGGCAAAGTTAAATGGATATAAAACTGGAGGGACAATACATATAGTCGTTAATAATCAAATAGGGTTTACCACCAATTATTTAGATGCTCGCTCTAGTACCTATTGTACTGATGTGGCCAAAGTTACATTATCTCCAGTATTACACGTAAATGCAGATGATACAGAAGCGGTTTGTCATGCCATGGAGATGGCATTAGATTTCAGAATGAAATTTAAAACAGATGTTTTTATTGATTTATTAGGGTATAGAAAATACGGACATAATGAAGGTGATGAACCACGTTTTACTCAGCCTAAATTATACAAAGCCATCTCTAAACATAAAAATGTTAAAGATCTATATGCTGCTCAGTTATTAGAGGAGAATACCATAAACTCTGAGTATCTTCAAAAAGTAACTACAGATTTTAAAGAACTATTAGAAACAGAATTTAATGAATCTAAAAAAGTAAAAACCTCAAAGGTTAAAGAGTTTATGCAGTCTACTTGGAAAGGATTTGAGCGCAAGCAACTTCCAGCAATGTTGGAAGAAGAAAACACAACCTATCCAGTAGAAAAACTAAAACATATTGCGAAAGTAGTCTCTTCTGTTCCTGAAAATGTTCAGTTTGTTAGAAAAGCAGAACGTATTCTACAAGGAAGATCAAAAATGGTGTTTGAGACTAATACTTTAGATTGGGGAATGGCCGAAAATCTTGCTTATGGAAGTTTATTAGAGGAAGGCTATAATGTTCGAATTTCTGGTCAAGATGTTGAAAGAGGTACTTTTTCTCATAGACATGCCATCTTAAGAGATGAAATTTCAGAAGAAAGAATCAATTTACTAAATAATAACCCAAATAATTTAGGGAAAATGACGATTTATAATTCGTTATTATCTGAATATGGGGTATTAGGATTTGATTATGGATATGCCATGGCTAACCCAAATACATTAACCATTTGGGAGGCACAATTTGGAGATTTTTCTAATGGAGCACAAATTATGTTTGATCAATATATATCAGCAGCAGAGGACAAATGGAAAATGCAAAATGGTATTGTAGTATTACTTCCTCATGGATATGAAGGACAAGGATCTGAACATTCATCTGCAAGAATAGAACGTTACTTACAATTGTGTGCAGAAGATAATATGACAGTGACTAATTGTACAACCCCTGCAAATTTTTATCACTTGTTGCGAAGACAAATGAAACGTAAATTTAGAAAACCTTTAATTGTTTTTACACCAAAAAGTTTATTGCGCCACCCCAAAGTAGTCAATACCATAGAAGATTTAGCAACAGGTGAGTTTCAAGAAGTTATTGACGATACACTAGCCCCTTCAAAAGTTACCAAACTTGTTTTTTGTATGGGTAAATTCTATTATGATTTGTTAGCAGAACGCGAAATTCTGGAAAGAGAAGACATCGCATTGGTTAGAATAGAGCAATTGTTTCCGTTACATCTAGAAAAAATTCAACGCGTTATTGATAGATATCCATCGGTGAAAGAATATGTTTGGGCTCAAGAAGAACCAAGAAACATGGGAGCATGGAGTTTTATGCTAGAGCGATTAGATCTGGTGAAATTAAATGTACGATCTCGTAAATATTATGCTGTTCCTGCAGCAGGTTCAAGTACACGATTTAAAAAACGACATAAAGCAGTTATAGACAGCGTTTTTTCTAAATAAATTTTTCTGAAAATAATATTAATTGCAAAAAACAATTAATTTATATACATTAGCTAGACTTAATGTATAACAATGAAAAATTTTATTAAAATGAAAAAATTAACCTTAATTTTAATTGCACTCATCACATTTTCAATGAGTGCTCAAAAAAAGAAAAACGGTGTTGTTTTTGATAAGCACCCAGGAATTCTCTTAATTGAAGAATTTAATAAAGCCTTTGTAGAGGCAGATGTCGAAAAATTATCTTCTATTATGGATGATAATTTCAAAGCTTATAATGCCCTTTCCTCTGACAAAGATCAAAAAGGAACTCCAAAAAATAATTTTATTGGTCAATCTAAATGGTGGAATGCAAATATTGACTATTTGAAGATTACACAGGATAAACCTGCATATCCAGATGCCATTGAGTATAAAGGAGATCAGACTTGGGTTCAAACTTGGGAAAGAGTTTATGGTGTAAATAAACAAACGGGTGTAGAACTAGACATGCCTGTTCACAGACTCTACAGACTTAATAAAGATGCAACAAAAATTGTAGCATTAATGGATTATTCTGATAGGAGAAATTATATGAGGATGTGGGATGCTTGGCCAGGCAATGAGAGAAAAAATGGAGATATATATATCAATCATGAAAACATTAATACGGTAAGAAAATTAATGTATGCTTTTTTAAATAATGATGGAGAAAAGGCTTACAGTTATTTTGACGAAAACGCTGTTATTGAAGATATAAATGAAACCAGTATTTTAACTTTAGAACAAGGAAAAGAAAGAGATAAAGTCATTTTTTCAGATTGGACTCTAGATGCACTAGATGAATCTGGATATCCAGATTATTTAGAATATGATTGGAGACAATCTAAAGTAGTTCAATCATGGTGGAACATGAGAATGACCAATAACAAAACTGGAAAGAAAATTGTTTTAAAGGTTCTTTTTATGGATGATTTTAATGATGATGGAAAGATTACAAAAAGGTATATGTATTACAATGGTTCATTGTTGAAATAAGATTTCATATTTTATATATAAAACCCGCATCAAGCGGGTTTTTTTATTTTGTATACTTTTAAACTGAGCGAAAAATAGATTTCAAAGCATGAAACTAAAAATATCTATAAAAAGGTTGGGTAGGTTTTTATTATAATATTAAATTTGAAGTGTAATTTATTTATAGTATTGTAAGTTACAAAATAGTTTATATTATGTTAGACTCATGGGGTTCAAATAGGTATACTTATTCAATGTTTAAGAAATATTGGTGGATCGTGTGTTTAATTATTGTCGGGTATGTATTGATTGCATTTATGGCAAATAGTTCTATATAAAAGATAAGATGTTATGGTTTTAGAAATGAAAGTTCCTTCACCGGGAGAATCAATTACAGAAGTAGAAATTGCAACCTGGTTAGTTGAGGATGGAGATTATGTAGAAAAAGACCAACCTATCGCAGAGGTAGATTCAGATAAAGCAACCTTAGAATTGCCTGCTGAAGAAAGTGGTATCATTACTTTACAAGCAGAAGAGGGTGATGCTGTAGCTGTTGGAGCTGTAGTTTGTTTAATAGATACTGCCGCAGAAAAACCAGAGGGGTCATCTGCAGCATCAACTACATCTTCAGTAAAAGAAACACCAAAAGCTACTCCTGTAAAAGAGGAAGTGGCTTCAACCTATGCAACTGGAACAGCATCACCAGCAGCTAAGAAAATATTAGCAGAAAAAGAAATTGATGCTTCAACAATAAAAGGAACTGGAAAAGCAGGGAGAATCACAAAAGAAGACGCTGTAAAAGCAGTGCCCTCTATGGGAACTATGCCAGAGGATGGCACAAGAGGAACAACCCGGAAGAAAATGTCTATGCTACGAAGAAAAGTAGCAGAACGTTTGGTAGCTGTAAAAAGTGAAACAGCGATGCTAACCACCTTTAATGAGGTAAATATGCAGCCAATCTTTGATTTAAGAGCTCAGTATAAAGAAGATTTTAAAGCAAAACACGGCGTAGGTTTAGGTTTTATGTCATTCTTTACACTAGCAGTAGTAAGAGCCTTAAAAATGTATCCAGATGTAAATTCAATGATTGACGGAGACTTTAAAATAGAACATGATTTTCAAGATATTTCTATAGCTGTTTCAGGACCAAAAGGACTAATGGTTCCTGTGATTAGAAATGCAGAGAAATTGAGTTTTAGAGGTGTAGAAAGTGAAGTCAAACGTTTAGCAATTAGAGCAAGAGAAGGTCAAATTACCATAGATGAAATGACAGGAGGAACTTTTACCATTACCAATGGAGGAGTTTTTGGGTCAATGCTATCTACACCAATTATTAATCCACCACAAAGTGGTATTTTAGGAATGCACAACATTGTTAATAGGCCTATGGCGGTAAATGGTGAGGTAGTGATACAGCCAATTATGTATGTTGCTTTGTCTTATGATCACAGAATTATAGATGGTAGAGAATCTGTAGGATTTTTAGTTGCCGTAAAAGAGGCATTAGAAAATCCTGTTGAATTATTAATGGATAATAATCCAACAAGTGCTCTAGAAATGTAAGTGACCCACACCACTTAAAAGTATTTAAAAAGTCACAAAATTGAACTTTTTCCACTACTTTTTGAACTTTTCTAAATACTATCCACCTCTTAAAAATTATACTTTAGCGGTGTATTGTTTAGTCAAAATACCTTTTTATTAATGTAATACTCCCCATAAATAGGGGGTTGAAAATTTCATTGTTTTCGGGTATTGTGCAATCAACATTACTTTAAGAAATTTACAAAAAAATCCCTCAACAATGAAAACCCTCATCTGCAAAGTAATTGGTCACAATTGGAGTAGAACCAGAAGAAAAGTTTCAACAAAATCAAGAAGAAAAAAATCTATTGATGTAAAAAACCAATGGCACCAAAAATGTCTTAGATGTAATAAGGTTAGGGCTGTAAATGTTCGAGAAAAATCTAAACCAGTTTTTATTCCTAGTATGAAACAACTTCAACAGCAGGGGGCCTAAACTCCATTTATTTTCATAAAAATAATAATCACAATACACCAAATCTATAGTTTTTTAATTTTTTGAGGAGGAAATTATAATTCTTTTTTGGCACTAAAAGGCAGATAGCAGATACGTTGTTTGCCTTTCTTCTTTTATTGAATATGGTATTGATCTTTCATTTTCATGGTCTTTTTTCACCAAACCTATTTTATTGGGTATCTTGCCATAAAAAGCTACCATGTCTAAAAATACTGAGTTAGAACTTGCGCTCCAGTTTATTGAAAATACCTACAGAAACTTGTTTATAACAGGTAAAGCAGGAACAGGTAAAACTACTTTTTTACATAGTGTAAAGGAAAAATCCCTTAAAAGAATGGTAGTGGTAGCCCCTACTGGGGTGGCGGCTATTAACGCTAAAGGAGTAACAATCCATTCTTTTTTTCAAATGCCTTTTGGACCTATTTTACCCAATCAAATTACTCATACCTCCAACCAACAACGAAAATTTTCTAGAACTAAAATAGACATTATTAAATCATTAGATTTAGTGATTATAGATGAAATAAGCATGGTCCGTGCTGATGTATTGGATGGCATTGATCAGGTTCTACGTAGATATAAAAATAGGCATAAGGTTTTTGGAGGGGTACAAATTTTAATGATTGGAGATTTGCAACAATTGGCACCCGTAGTAAAACCTAATGAGTGGAGTTTATTAAAAGAGTATTACAATACGGTATATTTTTTTAGTTCTAAAGCTTTTCAAGAAGCATCAGTAGTTTCAATAGAATTAAGGCACATTTATAGACAAAAGAATGAGGATTTTATTAAGATTTTAAATGAAATTAGAAATAACCAGTTATCAAAAACTTCTAATAAGATTTTAAATCATCGATACCAGCCTACATTTTCTCCTCACAAAGATGAAGGGTACATAACGCTTACTACTCATAACAATAGAGCGAGCTTAATAAATGACTCTGAATTAAATAAGTTAAAAACAAAAAATTATATTTTTAAAGCAGAGGTGTCTGGTAAGTTTAATGAAAATGCCTATCCTAATGACGAGAAATTAGCACTCAAAGTTGGAGCTCAGGTCATGTTCATTAAAAATGATTCTTCCCCAGAAAAAAAATATTACAATGGTAAAATAGGGGTTATAACTGCTATTTCTAAGGAAAATGTAACGGTACAATGTGCTCATGAAATTGATGAAATTGTTACGGGAAAAGAACAATGGGATACTGTTAATTATTCTATCAATGAGGAAACTAAAGAGTTAAAGGAAGATATTGTAGGGTCTTTTTCTCAAATACCATTGCGTTTGGCCTGGGCCATAACTATTCATAAAAGCCAGGGATTAACTTTTGACAAAGCCATTATAGATGCTGAGGCTTCTTTTGCGCACGGGCAAACTTATGTAGCTTTGAGTAGATGTAGATCTCTAGAAGGCTTGGTATTAAAAACTCCCATTTCGAGCAATGCTATTATTAATGATCATACAGTACAAACTTTTAGTAAAGAGGTTGAAGAAAACCACCCAGATGAAACTGTTTTAACTGCTTCCGAAATACAGTTTCAACTCAATCTAATTTCAGAGTTATTTGATTACCAACCTTTTTTATTCCCTGTTAGCAGATTAATAGATATTTATTACAAGAATAGAACTAGTATTAAAGGAGATGTCATAGAGCACTTGCAACTTATCAAAGATGATGGATTTGTAGCTTTGATGAAAGTTTCTAATGGCTTTAGAAATCAATTAAACACTATTTCTAAAGAAGGTATTTTACCTGAACACAGTTCTCAAATTCAAGATCGTTTTAAAAAAGCAGTTAATTATTTCTTGGCTGAGAGTATTAAAAATATACAACAACCTATAGAAAAACTATCTTTTTCCTCAGATAATAAAGCTGTAAAAAAAGACTTTACAACTCAGTTTGATAAGCTACAAGAAGTATTAAGTGAAAAAGTTTTCGCCTTAAAAAAAATGACTGGGGGCTTTAAAGTAAAGTTTTACTTAAAGGTAAGAGCAGACTCTGTTCTCCAAAAAACAGCTCCATCTAAAAAGAAAAAATTATCCTCAAAAAGAGATCCTATTTTAGCTCTTGGTCTACGAGAGCTTAGAGATGATATTTCTAAAGCAGAAAATATTCCACATTTTCAAATTTTTACACAAGACACCTTGTATGCTATATGTGATAGTTTACCAAGAACAGCAAAAGAGTTGTTAAAAGTAAATGGTATGGGAAAAATACGTGTTAAAAAGTATGGAGATGAAATTCTTGAATTCATAGCGACGTATTGCAAAGAAAATGGGATTAATACCTTTAATGAACAAAAAAAAGAGGATAAAAAATCAACCAAACAAATCTCTTTTGAGTTGTTTAAAAAAGGATTATCTGTTAAGGAAATTGCAAAAGAAAGAAGTTTAACAGCAGGAACTATTGAAAGTCATTTGGCAAGTTATATACCGTCTGGAGAGCTAGATGTTTTAGAATTAATACCGTTAAAAAGGTATCAAAAAATGATAAAAGAAATTGAAGCTGTAGAGTATAAAAATTTAACCCATTTAAAAGAGAATGTAGATAAATCGTATTCTTTTATGGAGTTGAGAATGGCACTGCTTTCTCTTAACCTTGAAATATAAAGAAACCCAAGTCAATGACTTGGGTTTTATGTATTTAGAAATATTTTGTTCTATTTTACTTCTCTGGTAGAAATATGAAATTCTTCATAGGTTTGTAATAAACTCATTAAGGCAGTAATTAAATCTTGAGTTTCTAATAAAATACTAAAGTATAAAGTCGTATTTTTTGGACTAGATTCTTCTTGTCTTATTCGTGTAACTTGTTTTTCAATAGAGTCAGAAACATCTTTTAATAAATCTTGTTTCTCTATTAATATTTCTTCTAAATCGTCAAAAGCTCTTAAATCAAACACAGTACTTACTTTTCCTAGTAGCTCGGTTAATTGATCATCTATTTCCTTGAGGTCTTTTAATTGACTCTTCTTTAAATTTTTATGATTGTTATTCACATGTTTAAAGCTAGCTCTAGATATGTAACTGATAGATTGAGCTACATCCTGTAAATAGCCAAGAACTAGAATGTAGAATCTACTTGCTTGTACCGAAGTATCGTCTAAAGATTTTATAAAATAGAATACACCGTCTTTTAAATTATCTATTTCTTCATTTAATTTTTCAACATGTTTGTCTGTTTTACGCAATTTATTTAAATCATGCTTTGATAGATCATTCACTACATTGGTGTATAATTTATTCACACGGTTAGCAACACCAGATATATGATCTGCACTTTCTTCAATAACTCCGTTAATGGTTATTAAATCTGCTCTTTCTATATATTCTTGTTCTTTTACTTCCTTAGATTTTTTTCTGTGAATGATGGTATTTCTCCCTATTAAGAAGGCTACAAGAACTAGTAATACAGGTATCATTACCATATCCCAACTAATAAGATATGCTACTAGTGCAGCAGCTAAAAACGCAGTAATGGCGGTTAAAAACCATCCTCCCACTACATTAATAACTCCAGCAACTCTGTAAACAGCACTTTCTCTTCCCCATGCTCTGTCTGCTAAAGACGTACCCATGGCTACCATAAATGTTACATAAGTGGTAGATAATGGAAGTTTTAAAGAGGTGGCAATAGAAATTAAAATACCAGCAACAATCAGATTTACAGAAGCTCTTATCATATCAAATGCAGGTAACTCGTAGGTTTTATCTTTTGGCAATTCTATGACTGGTTTTTGAAACTTAGAATCCATAAAGGCAATTGTTTTGGCCGGTAACACATAGGTTAATCCTGCATTGATTCCCATAGAGGCTCTCACTACTAATCTTGATAAAGGGTTGGGTTGAAATTTTTCATAACCTTCACCTTGTCTAGATAAGTCGATCCCTGTTTTAATTACATTTCTCGCTTTACTTGATGTCCATAAGGTAATTACCATGATAGCTCCAGCAATTAAAAGCAACCAAATATTTGAAGGAACTTTTTTAGCTAATATTTCCATAGAAAAAGCATTAGCTTCTATACCAGAAACACTCCAAGCTTCATAAGAATTCCATGCAGCTATTGGAACACCAATAAAGTTTACTAGATCATTACCAGAAAAAGCCATAGCTAATGAGAAAGTACCAATTCCAATAATTAGTTTTAATACATTTAAATTAAAAAATTTAATAAAGACTTGAGATATTACTGTCCAAAATAAAAAACTACCTACAATGATAGATAAGGTATTGTCTTCAATTAAATATTTTACATCTTTGTAGTAAGGTGTCCCTTTCATCCCTTTAATGATAATGAAATAGGTGATTGCAGTAATAGCAAATCCCCCAAAGAGTGCATTAATATAACTCGGTCTTTTTTCAAAATTAAAAGAATAAATTAGCCTCGAAATAAATTGAACAATAGCACCTACAGAAAACGCGACGACTACGGAAAGTAAAATTCCAAATATAATTAAAGAGGCCTTTTCATAATTAATATAATTCCAAATAGCACTAATTGATTCTGCATCGTTTTGTGAAATTTTTATTAATGAAATGGCAACAGCAGCTCCTAACAATTCAAACACAATAGATACTGTTGTAGAGGTTGGCATCCCTAAGGTATTAAATACATCTAGCAACAAAATGTCAGTAATCATTACTGCCATAAAAATGAACATGATGTCTTGAAACATGAACATTCCAGGGTTAAAAATTCCTTTACGTGCTACTTCCATCATACCACTTGAGGTAATGGCGCCAAAGAATACCCCAATACTTGCAATAATCATAATATTTCTTATGGCTATTGCTTTTGAACCAATGGCTGAGTTTAAAAAATTTACAGCATCGTTACTCACCCCTACTACTAAATCTACCGTAGCTAAAATAGCTAAGGCAATTAACATTAAAATATATGGATCTCCCATGTTCTTGTTTTTATTATTGTCACAAATTTATAGTGACTATTGTTTATGAATGTTATCGTTATGTTATATTTTTAAAAATGAATATCGACTTGAAGTCTATACATGAATTGATTGTTTTTTGTTGCTAAATCTAAATAGCTTAAATCTGTTTGTACCTTCAATTTGTGTCCTAAGATGTATTTAGATAAACCCAAAGTATATTGAGTTTCATTTCCTTTTCCTGTAATATTTTGATCCCAATCTATATTGGTATATCTACCAGAAATTTCTAGGGTTTCTGATAATAAATAACCAGTTTGAAGGTTTAATGCATTACCTACTTGTACTAGATCTCCTGTTAAAGTTCCATCAGAATTTTTAGCAAAAGCATCTTCTGCATCTCTTACAGCATACTCCCCCATAAATGAAAATCCATTGTGTTTATACATAGCATCTACAAAAACTGTTGAAATATTTGTTGAATAAAAACCAGTATCGGTAATCATATACGATCCCTGATTACTTCTATTTTTTACAGCGTCATCATTAAAATCATAAGTAAAACCTAAAGCCAACTTTGGGGCTGGTTCAAATTTTAAATCACTCCCTCTATAATCTCCTTTACTTGCAAATTTACCAAATGGTAACAATTCAATTCTTGAAGTGTATTGATGACCTCCTAAATTTCCAGTTGTTATATTTCTTCCTTCACCTTGAGACACTGAAAACATTTCTCTTACAATAAACTTATCTGTAAGATTAAAGTGGTGTCTTAATTGAAAGCCCATATCACGATCTATATTAAATCTACTATTTAGTAAAGAACGATCTACTTGTTGTAGGTCTCCAGATGAGATAACACGCTCTCTATTTCCTGGTAATTTTGTTTGACCAAACCATAACACAAAATTTCCAGAAAAATTCCATTTAACAACTGCATCAAGAATATATTTAGGAGCTTCATTTGTAAATGAGGAAGCTTTACCAATATCTCTATTAGAAAGTCCAAGCTCCAGTTTATACTTTAATTTTGGAGAATAAGCAAAACCATCAAATTTTAGTCTAGCTCGTCTTACTAAAAGCGAGGAAGATGGGTTAGTTAAACCGTTATTTAAATCCCAGTTAGACGTACCCAGCATTTGCATTCTCGCACTCATATTCATAGAAAAGGAACTATCCTTACCAATTAGATTAAAAAGTCCTTTGCCAAATTTTGGTGCGTTTGTTTCTTGCGAAGATAAATTCATGCATAGAAATAGAGAAATGCATAGAAATGCGTAATTAATTTTCATAATGTATTAGTTTTTGTCACTGCAAATAACTAATTCTAATGTTAAATTAATGTTTCCTATATATTAAAAAAACTGCCTTGGCCAAAGGCAGTTGAATAATCAAAATATTAATTGACAAAAACTAAATATTATGATTTCTAAGCTAATCTTAAGATTACTCAAAAATCAAATTTATTTTTAAACAAATAGTTTTAAAAAAATAAAAAAATGGTTAAGAAATTTTGATAAAAAAATATTATTTATGGTTTTATTAAAACTTAATTAAAAATTGTTTAACAATTAAATAACAAAAAGGAATTAAGGTTTAAATTTTCTTTTTTTCTTGAGTAGCAATAAAGTCTTTCAAATAAAAAGGTTCAAAGTACGCAACATCTTCAGTAGTTTTGTTTTTAAATTTATGGTGAGCAATAGTAGCCATATCTTTAGCGGAAGGAAACATATTTTCTATAAAAACACCATTTTTATGAAGAATAATTTCTTTACATTTTTTTGCTCCATCACCTAAAAAATAAACTTTTTGGTTTTGTAATTCCTCTAAAAAAGAATCTTGATCAATTATTTCAGCTTTAGTCTGCCTTACAGTATTGTGGTTTTTGTCATAAATGGCATCGTAAACTTCCATTCTTCTTGCGTCAATCATAGGGATAATAAGACCACTATCAATGCTCAGGGATTGCGCTAAAATTTCCAATGAATTAATTGAAATTAAAGGAATATCGTTAGCAAAACACAATCCTTTTGCTGCGGAAACACCAATACGCAAACCTGTATAAGATCCGGGGCCTTTGCCTACAGCTATAGCTTCAATTTCTTTAATGGTTAGTTTACTCTCTTGTAAAGCTTCATTAATTAATGGGTGGAGCATTTCTGCATGAGAATAATTTCCAGTGTTGATTTCCTTTAAACTAATTAACTCTCCACAATTTGCAATACTAACAGAACAATTTTTAGTAGACGTTTCTATGTGTAATATAGTACTCAAAAACTTTTTGCGTAAAGATAAAGTATAAAAAAACGGCAACCAAAAGTTGCCGTTTTATATTGTAGATATAGGTTTAATCTAGATTTAAATTTCCATAATAAAACTGAAGCACCTTAGTTTTAAATACAAAATCATATTTGGCTCTAATTAATGCAGATTCAGCACTTACCAATCTATTTCTTACCAAGTCAAAGTCAAATAAAGTACTTGCTCCTAAATTATAACTCTCTTGGGCATTTTTAAAGGCTTCCTTTTGAGATTTCAATGAAATGGTTGCCGCTTCAAAAGTTTTTGAGGCAGCTTTAGCGTCTGCAAATGCTTGCTCAATAGTTTGTTGAAGTTGAAGTTTTTGATTGTCTAGGTTTAATAGAGACAATTCTTTATTAATATAAGATTTAGCAACATTGTTTTTGGTTTGAAACCTATTGAATATTGGAATGTTTAAAGATAGCGATACCCCATAAGTAACTCTGTCTCTAAGAACTTGTTGAAAGAAATATTCATTTTTTTGCCCAGGGAATAAGTTATTCATTTGGTTAAAATAGGAGGTTCCACCACTAACATTATAACTCAGGCTAGGTAAAAAAGCTCCTTTAGATAGTTCTATATTTAAGTCTGCATTTTTTATGCCTAATTCTGCATTTTTAATTTGAGGCTGATTGGTTAATGCTTTTTCATAAACAACTTCTGAAGTCTCATACAGTAAAAGTCCTGAAGGTGAATTTACGTTCATGTCTTCTATGTCAAATCCTACTGAAGATATTTGCAACAATTGAGCTAAATTTAGTAAGGCTATGGTTAGTGTGTTTTCACGAGCAATTACATTTTGTTGATCGTTGGCAGCTGTAGATTGAGTGTTTAAAAGATCACCTTTAGGGATAATACCAGCTTCATATCTTTGGCTAGCTGCTTCAACTTGTTTTTTACTAATTTCTGCTTGAACCTTGGCTACAGATAAATTCTCTTTTGCAAAAAGAATATTTAAGTACCCATTAACAACAAAAAGAGAAACGTCATTTTGTGCTTTTTCTAAATCTAGTTTACTTGATTCTACACCCAATTGAGCTTGTTTGTACGAATTTAAATTTCTAAATCCATTAAATATTGTACCATTGATTCCAAGATTAAATCGAGCGTTAACATTGGTTGTGTTTTTTAATACTCCTGTTTGATCTGGAGACAATCCTGAATTAATTCCTCCACTAGTACTTGCTCCAATACTTGGCAGAAAATTTCCTTGAGTAATGGCAACATCTCTTTCAGAAAGAGAAATGCTAAGCGCACTTTGTTTAATTGAAATATTATTTTCTAGAGCGTATTCT
>Ga0228615_1000456_pt1 | contig 22019 bp, 19 predicted proteins | sample 16DmetaG_FD_190530 | JGI IMG/M metagenome (GOLD analysis project Ga0228615, IMG submission 190530) | Seawater microbial communities from Monterey Bay, California, United States - 16D | ecosystem: Environmental > Aquatic > Marine > Coastal | place: USA: California | collected 2016-10-17
ACCAAAATTCCAAACTCGCGCTCGCGTTCACTGACCATCATGATGACTGTCCCGAGCAAAACGAAGGAAATAATGAAGTAAAGAATGGTTACAAAAATTTGACCTCCGGCCATATCAGCTTCAATGGTTTGGACCAATTCTGGAAACAATTGTTCCCAGTCTAACAATTCAAAACCTGAGCTTAGTAGCGGCTCGAGTGACGCTTTGACTTCAGCGAAATCCGCATTGGATTCTAAATCTACTACCACTGTCGTTAAAAGCCCAGGGGCGTTGTACATCCACTGCGCCGTCTCTAGTGGCAAAACAACAAGCTGTTTATTGAGTTCAGGATTCGATATTTTGGCAATCCCCGCGACCATGAACTGGCCATAAGCGCTTGCCCCGCGATAACCTTGTCCCAAAAACATAAGAGAGTCTCCAACCGCCACGTGTAAATATTCTGCAAGTCCTTCCGAAACAACCACTTCATTCGAGGCGGGTGCGAAGAGGCGACCGTCAATTAATTGGTCCGTGAGGCGCAAACCCGACAATTCTTCCTCCGGACGAATACCCAGTACCAAACTGCCCCTATTACTTTCACCTGTGCTCACTAAAGAAAAGCTCTCCAACCTGGGCACAAGCGAACGAACACCGGGTACATTTTCCATTGCATCCCAGTCTAACGTTGTCTCGTCCATACTCAAATCCAGGCTCTGGTCTCCCCAAAATCCCTTTTGATGCACTTGTAGATAGCCAAAGTTGTTTGCAACGATATCACCGACCATATGTTCCCATACGCCCACTTGAAAGCTGCGAAGTACCACAGCGAAAATCACACAGAACATAACCGCAGCTATGGTAATAATGCTTCTTCCCTTATTTCGCCATATGTTGCGCCAGGCTAATTTGAACATTATTCGACCCTTTTCATGTTACTGCGCTCAAAAAACCCTTCTTCAAATGAGGGATTAAAGTCGAGTGCCCTGTAGGTCATTTCGGTAAATTTTCCCTCTTCCTCTGCTGGGGTGATCCGCAATACTGAAGGCAAGGTTCTACCGCCAAAAGATTTGATTTCAGTCGCTTCGAGCGTGGTGATGAGGTATTCGTCTTCATCGTAAAATTCTGTACGTAATTGAAGGAATTCGTCCACAGATACGAATGTCACCACCTGGCCCCAAACTACTGCTGCATCTGCCTTAGGCGTAAGTACAATTTTAAAGCAGTTCGTACCATTCACAGGCGTTATACCCCGTAAGCTCGGAGCGTAATCTTCTACCAACGAACCGGCGTTGATCAACGCATCATTTGTAAAATCTGTACCCATCCAACTCTGCACCATCGCCGCGGGAAGCGCGACAATTTTTTTAATACCCGGCACAAAATGCCAAACATCCTCACCGTTGCGAAGAAACACAGTTCCTTTTTCACGCGCCGGACCGGTGATTAAAATCATGGTTTTGTCTAACCCCTGGTTCCAAATTTTAGCTTCCATAGTACGTTCCCAACGAGGTCGGACGGTACGAATACTGACCTCAGCAGCGAGATCTGCACCGGATAATTTGGCCTCCGCTTTTTGGAGAATGGAACTGGGGCTCTGCGCAAATACTGTTACAGAAAAACACAGCAGGATAAAGGTTTTGAAAACTTTAGTCGTCATAATTGTGAGTCTACCTTATTAACGCATTGTCAACGGGTAAGTTTGCGCAGCCTTAGGTTAATTTTTGGGCCAATTTTGCCATGGTCTTTTTCGCAGATTTTCCTTCGTACAGGACCTCATACACTGCTTTGACAATAGGCATTCTAACCTCTTGCTTTTTACGAATTTTTGCCACCAAGGCAGCTGCATAATAGCCCTCTGCAACCATGGTCATCTCAGCTTTTGCACTTTTGATGGTGTAGCCTTTACCAAGCATGTTCCCAAGCATTCGGTTTCTAGAAAACTGGCTGTAACAGGTCACTAATAAATCACCTAGATAGGCGCTCTTTTTAATGTTGATGCGACCTTCACAGGTACTCTTCATGAAGCGGCGCATCTCGCGCGCCGCATTTGAAATAAGTACTGCTTGAAAATTATCCCCGTAACCTAAACCGTGACACATCCCTGCCGCTATTGCATAGATGTTCTTCATGACCGCAGCATACTCTGTACCGTAGATATCCGTGCTCAACGTACACCGTACGTAATGGCTTTGTAAAACGCTTGCTACCTTTTTAGATGCGCTTGCGTCTATCGCGGCAACGGTAAGAAAACTTAATCGTTCTAATGCGATTTCTTCCGCATGACAAGGGCCCGTAATGACAACGATATGATTTTCAGGAACGCCCACTACTTCACGCAAGTATTCCCCGACAATCATGTTCTCATCTGGAATGATGCCCTTTATGGTTGAACACACCAGTTTTCCATCAAGCGCACCTTTATTCATGTTTAACAGGACCTCTTTCACAAAGGCACTTGGAACGGCAAAGATGACGATATCACAACCTGCGATTGCCTCATTGATATCCGTAAATATATCAACGCTTCCTTCATCAAAAGCTACCGAAGAGAGGTAGCGTGGATTGTGGTGGTATTCCCGTATATGCGCAGCACTTTCTTCGTTATGCATCCACCAACGGCAAACACCTGTGTTCTCGCTCACCATTTTTACCACGGCAGTACCGAAGGAACCGCCGCCAATAACGGCTACTTTTGGAAATATATCAGATAACGTCTTCATTAGAATGTAATTTCGGATTCAATAACCTCGCCATCCCTCGAATAGCTGAGAGAAGTCGTATCCCCCTTCTTAAACGCGCCCAATGCTGTCATGTAGGCATAAATATCGTCGATAGTAATGTCGCCAATCTTAAGGATGATGTCGCCCGCCTGCAAGCCTGCATTTGCACCAGGACGGCCTTCTGTTGCACCGTCTATTCTGAGTCCGGGACCACCGAAGAGGTAGTCGGGTATTACTCCCAAAGTCACAGAGAAGTTGGGCGTAGTCTTTTGTTCGGAGGATGTTGTTCGCTGAAAGCTCAAACCTTCATAGTTCGCTGAACGCGCAGTAATGGTGTACACCAAAGAAGCAAGTTTTGCCATGCCTTTATAATTGATCTTATCGGCGTCATCCGTGGGCTTATGGTAGTCATTGTGGGTCCCCGTGAAGAGGTGCAAGACGGGAATATCCTTATAATAAAAAGAGGTCTGGTCTGAGGGGCCTACGCCCGCTGGATCTTTCTTAATGTCCAGTCCATGCACCCGGGTATCTAGAATTTCATTCCATTCCACAGCAGTTCCTGTTCCGGAAAGTTGAAGACGGTTATCGCGTAATCTGCCCACCATATCACTATTAATCATGTATTCAATCCCCCTTAGAGGAAAGGTCGGATGGTTTGTCCAATATTTTGATCCGATCAAGCCCAATTCCTCAGCGCTGTAAAACTGTACTAAATAATTGTAATTCGTGTCTTGGCGTTTGGCGTAATAGCGCATAGCTTCCAACAGAAGCGTCGTTCCCGAACCGTTATCATCCGCACCGTTGTGAATGGCCGCGGGTCCTTTGTACAAACTGTTTTCACCGCCCATTCCAAGGTGATCGTAATGTGCTCCAAGTACCACCGTTTTACGCTTGTTGTTGTGGATGTACCCAATCACATTATAGCCATCGCTAAAACGCTCGGACATATTAACCGCCATAACCGTTTTCAGTGAACGCTTCATGAGTTTAGCTGCCCATTTTTCGTTGCGTACGAAGAATATAGGTACTGCAAAACCGTTGATACTTTTAAAGAATTCTCGCGTATCCGAGGCTGTCCCTTCAGGGTTGATGAGCAGTACGCCAACGGCGCCTTTTTCTACGAGATTGGTCACGCGTTCGTTCAAACTGTGGTATGCCGCGTAAGCGCTGTGCGGGTGTATTCCGTCTGGGGAACTGACATTCATGACAGCGATTTTACCATTTACGTCCAGCCCTTCGAAATCATTATATGTACCGTCTTCTGTGGTGATGCCGTAGCCTACGTAAAGGGTTTTTGCTTCGGCCAGCCCTACTGTGGCACTGATAGATACTGGATAGAAATCTTCATGACCCTCTAAATGCGTTTTGCCTATCCATAGTTTGGTAGAAGCGTAGTTCACCTCAGCATACTCTGGAACGGGAAACTTTTGGAAATAGCCGTTTTCACCCATAGGTTCAATGCCGTATTCCAACATTTTTCCCGCGATATAATCGCGAGCAACGTCTGCTTCAGGTGTACCAGGCTTGCGTCCTTTTAGCGCATCTGACGACAAGAAAAACAAGTCTTGCTCCATCCGCTTTGTAGCGCTCAAATCAATAGGGATTTCTTGGGCGTATACGCTGGCGGGAATGGCGGTCGTTAAAAGTAGAACTAGGGTAAGGAACTTGTTCATGAGTTCATTTTTGATTCCCTACAAAGGTAGCGACCAAAGACTATATTTGAAGTGTGAGCAACGGTATGAAAGCACTTGCTGGTCAAACGGCGATTTACGGCGTAAGCAGCATCTTAGGAAGGATGATCAATTTTTTATTGGTCCCCCTGCAGACTGCGGTCTTAAGCCAGTCTGCCTATGGTATTAACGTTGATTTTTATTCCCTTATAGCCTTCCTTATTGTAGTCGTCACCTTTGGAATGGAGACCGCGTATTTCAGATATTCTGAACAAGAAGGCTTTGACGAAGGCAAAGTTTTCGGAGCAGGACTGGCCATGATTGCGCTGGTTTTAGCCAGTTTGGGGCTCTTCGTTTTGCTTTTTCAAAATGAATTACTGCATTCCCTTCGGTGGGAAGAAACGCCGGAATACCTATACTTTTTTATGGCGATATTAGCCTTAGATGCCTTAAGCGCATTGCCTTTTGCTCGACTGCGGAGAACAAATAAAGCGGTCCGATTCGCTGGAATAAAATTGGCTTTGATCTTATCCAATGTGTTGATCAACCTCTACATTTTCCTTCCGGCCTATTGGGAATTACACGGCAACGTAGGTTATTGGTCGCACGAAATGCGCGGGGTAGGCTACATTTTTGTTGCCAACTTTTGGGCAGCAGTCCTCATGTTCGCGCTGCTCCTACCCACCTTATTTCCATTACAACTCAATCTAGATAAGAAATACGTTAAAACCCTTTTAGTCTTTGGAATTCCACTTCTCATTGGAGGGCTGGCGGGTATTGCTAACGAGATGCTCGATCGCCAATTGCTGAAATACCTCCTTCCCAAGGAAAATGCATACGCTGGAGTTGGAATCTACGGAGCGGTTTATAAAATCTCTATCTTTTTAATCCTCTTCAACCAAGCTTTCCGGTATGCAGCGGAACCATTTTTCTTTAAAAATGCAAAAACTAAGGACGGACCAGAACGAATGAGTACCGTTATGAATGGGTTTGCTTGGGTCATGTGCGTTGGATTCGTGTTGATCATTTCGGGTCTGGATTACCTCAAGTATTTTGTGGATGAAAAATTTTGGACCGGACTGCAACTGGTTCCCATCTTACTTTTAGCCAATGTTATCTTAGGCATCAATACCAACCTAAACGTGTGGTATAAAGTGAGCGACAAAACAGTCTACGGAATCTACATCACTTTTGTGGGCTTAGTCATCACCGTTGTTGGCAATGTGATCCTCATTCCCGTTTTAGGAATTCTTGGCGCAGCATTTACCACATTGGCTGCCTATTTTGCCATGTTTATAGCTAGTGCATTATGGGGCAGTAAACACTATCCGGTACCCTATAATTGGAGTAAAATAGGTGCCTTTGTCGGCTTCGCCTGCCTTGTGGTGTTTATCTTACATTATACGAATTGGGCCTCCGGTCCATTAAAAGTATTAGGCGGTATGGTATACCTAGGAATAATGCTTTTTTGGGAACGAAACGGACTCCTTAAATTCGCAACAAAAAAATGAAGATCAACGTAATCTACAGTGGCAAGCACGAACTGCCGCAATTCGAAACCGCACAAAGTGCAGGTATGGATATCCGAGCGAATATCGATGCGCCCCTTACGCTGCAGCCAGGCGATTACACGCTCATTCCCACAGGTATTCAGATGGCCCTTCCAGACGGCTTCGAAGCACAGGTACGCCCACGCAGCGGACTTGCCTTTAAACACGGAGTCACCGTATTGAACAGTCCTGGAACTATTGATGCCGACTACCGCGGAGACGTAGGTGTATTATTAATCAACCACGGCAAGCAACCTTTTGTCATTGAAGATGGCATGCGTATTGCACAACTAGTGATCGCACAATACACCCAGTTCGATTGGACTGAGGTAAATGATTTAGATGAAACCGATCGTGGCGCCGGAGGATTTGGCAGCACGGGCAAACAATAAAAACCAACCAAAAAAAACCTAAGAACAGATGAAAATTATTGTCCCAATGGCCGGTCGCGGCTCGAGACTAAGACCACATACGCTAACCGTACCGAAACCGCTTATCCCTATCGCAGGAAAGCCTATTGTGCAGCGGTTGGTCGAGGATATTGTGAGCGTTTGTGGTGATAAAAAAGTGACTGAAATTGCCTTTATCATAGGGGACTTCGGAGCTGAAGTGGAAGCCAATCTTATCAAAGTAGCCGAAGACCTCGGCGCGAAAGGAAGCATCTATTATCAAGACAAACCGCTCGGTACTGCCCACGCCATTCACTGTGCTGCAGATAGTATGGACGATGAGATTGTAGTCGCCTTTGCAGATACCCTGTTCCGCGCAGATTTCACCCTAGACACTGAAGCAGATTCTGTGATTTGGGTGAAGCAAGTAGATAATCCTTCTGCCTATGGCGTCGTTCAATTTGGCGAAGATGGAACGATCAATAATTTCGTTGAAAAACCGCAAGAGTTTGTTTCCGATAAAGCCATTATAGGTATCTATTATTTCAAAGATGGGCCAGGTTTGCGAAGCGAACTAAAGCACATTCTCGATAACAATATCATGGATAAAGGGGAATACCAACTCACCGATGCATTGAGCTCTTTGCTTGCACAGGGGAAAGTGTTCAAGCCCGGAACCGTGAACGATTGGATGGATTGTGGTAATAAAGCAATTACCGTGGAAACCAATAGTAAAATGTTAGGCTACCTCGAGGGTAAACCTGAACTGCGCGGAACCAACATTACCTTAGAAAATTCGACCATTATTGAACCCTCTTACATCGGTTCTAACGTGGCGCTGAAAAACGCGACTGTAGGCCCAAACGTGAGTTTAGGCAATGATTGTGTGGTTGAAGACGCAACGATAGAAGGTTCGTTAATTCAGACGGAAACGACGATTAAAAATATTAACCTTAAAGACAGTATGATCGGCAACAAAGCCCATGTCGACGGGAAGTGGACTTCACTATCTTTAGGTGATTTTTCAAGAATGGACTAATGCACAAAACGCTGGCCCTATTTGGGGTACTTTTATTCACAGCATCACTTTATGCGCAAGGCCCTTCGGAAGAGGGGCCTTCTGCGTTAAGCGGAATCTTCTATAAAGCCGAAACCTACCGCATCACAGGAAGGACTGAACTGGCAATGGAGCTGTACGAAGGGCTGGTAAAGGACCCGGTATATAGGGAAACGGCCTTGTACCAATTGGCCCGAATGCGTTTTGAACAGAAGCAATTTTTCCAGGCCTTCGATCTCGCATCCGTAGGTGTGGAATCCTATCCTACGAATCTTTGGCTGCTACGAATCAAAGCACAAAGTGCAAAAAATATAGGCGACTTTAGAACGGCAGGGCGATCCTTTGAAGTACTTTATTCGTTAGCTCCGCATCAACAAGAATACCTTTTTGAAGGCTACAGTATTTACCTCGAGGGTCGACTTTTTCAAGACGCCCTGGATGTACTCTCAAAAATTGAAAATCTCGAAGGAACCACACCTGAGTTGGTTCAAGATCGAGCGCGATTGTACTTGCAACTCAACGATTCTAAATCTGCCGAACGTTGTTTTAAAACTGCCATTGAAGATGCCCCAGATGTACCCGAATATAGAGGCTTACTAAGCCAATATTATGATGGAAATGGGAAAACAAAAAAAGCGTTTAAAGTACTCAGTAAAGCGGTTGAGGCGTTCCCTGAAAACGGTGCATTACATATGGAGTTGGCCCGTATGGCTCAAAAAATAGACCACACTGAGGCAGCCTTTTACCACATGGAACATGGACTGCTGCTAGACGGCGTCCCACTAGAAGATAAAGTACCCGTGGTGATGAGCATCTATGAGAACAGAGAAAGTCCCTCTTTTAGGGCCTTATTTGATCGTGTTTTTCCTGTTCTCGAAAGCGCTTATTCAGGTCGCATTGAGCTCGTTTTACTCACAGCGCAAATTCACATTCAAAACGAACGTTGGCACGAAGCCTTAGAAGGATATCTCAAGGCTATCTCAATGAATCCCACAAACTACGCGTTGTATCAAATGGCGTATTCATTGAGCCAGGAAGTTGGTGATTTAGATGGACAAATCGCTTTGCTAGAAAGCATCGAAGAAAACTTTAATGCAGACGAGGATATACTGGAAGGACTCGTCTTCGAATATTACAATGTGGGGCGTTGGGTATCGTGTGCGCGTTTGGCAACAACACAGGCCGAAATGACACTGGATCCTGAGGTCGCGGGGAATTTATATGCCCTTGCGGGAACGGCCTGGTTCCAGTTGGATTCCTCTGAATTAGGTGCTGTGGCATATGAAAAAGCATTGGCCCTAGAACGTAGCGCTACAACACTGAATAACTACGCGTGGGATATAGCAACGCATGACGGAAATCTAGAAGTCGCATTGCAATTGACCATAGAATGTAATGCCTCGGTTGCGCTTGAACCTACGTTTTTAGATACTTGGGCATGGGTATTGTATAAAATGGGGCGGTATGCAGAAGCACAGGCTAAAATCGAACTAGCTTTGCAACTTCTCGACGAGGCCGATCGCGCGGGCACATATATACATGCTGCGAAGATCGAACAAGCTCTTGGAAATGAAGAGAAAGCAAAGGTCTATAGAAAGAAAGAGGCCCTCTTAAAACAGTTATAATGCACGACGGACCGGGCCATATATTGAGGATTACAGCACACCTTTTTGTGGGTGTCGCTTTAGCTGTGCTAACAGGCTGTGGCGGTCCTTTATCTGTCGAAAAGCCGCTACGCAGGGAGAAAATTAGCGACGGTGTATCACGGAAGATTATCGTTGAAGATCGCTTTGCATGGACACAAATTTTTACACGTATCTCAGCTGAAACGCCGGACGGAGAGCAACGCTTTCGCGTTCAGGTTCGTTCGAAACAAGACAGTATTCTCTGGGCAGCTATTTCCGACGATATGATTGGTTTACGTGTTGGAAAGGCCATTGTGATTAACGATAGTGCGGCCTTTTCTTCCACACTTCTTGGTGTTGAGTGGACCGGCTCCGCACATGATCTCGCGGACGTAACCGGCATTGAGGTCCCCTTTCAATATTTAAACAGGCTTTTGCGCGGACAACTAATAGGGACCAACGATGCCATGCGGTATCGATACGACGCCAACGGTGATCACTGGGTTACACAATACGCTATAAGCAGAGGCCGTTCAGTCACTGTGGCTTTAGATAGGGACTTACGGATGAATTACGTGCTTATTGAAGATCCCCTGGAATCGGTTTTTATTCAATACAAAAGCGTGGATGAGGAGACCGGATATCCGTCGGTAATCGAAATTACTGTTAAAAGCCAACCGGATTACAAAGTCACCATTGAAGTTACGGAAATCCGTACTGGAGGACCTTTTAATACACCATTCAGTTTGTAATGAAGAGGCTTTTATTCGTATTTCTGATCATTCTAACTACTGGTTTGCAAGCGCAAACTAAAGAAGAATTGCAGCGACAGAAAGTGCTGCTGCAAGACCAGATTGATCTGGCGAGCGAATTACTCTTGAAGACTAAAAATACCAAAGAGGCAAGCCTTTCGGAACTTCAAACTTTGAATCAAAAAATTGAGGCGCGCAATAAGCTCATCAGAACGATGGACCGTCAAATTCGTTCGATTGACCGGGAAGTAATGCGTAAAGCCAAAGAGATTAAGAACCTCGAAATACGTGTCGATTCTTTAAAGAGCGATTATGCGGATCTTATTAAACTCGCACAGCGTCAGCAAAAGCCGCGCGATCAAATACTCTTTATTCTAAGTTCAAGCAGTTTCGCTCAAGCCGCGAAGCGCATGCAATACTTCAAAGATATGGCTGCCTATCGCGAGCGACAGGTTCAACAGATAGCTATTGCTCAGGAAACTTTAGCACGCGAACGAGAAACGCTCATCGCCAAAAAGGCCGAGAAAATTCAAGTTCAAACAGCCCAAGAAGGAGAAAAATTAGCGCTACAAGCAGATGCTCAAGTTCAAGAAACGACGGTGCAAAATCTACAGTCAAAAGAATCAACACTAAAGAAGGATATTGATAAAAAGCAGCGCGAAGCCCAGCAATTAGAGCAACAAATAAAACGCATCATAGCCGAGGAAATGCGCAAAGCTAAAGAGCGGGCAGAACGAAGTAGTTTAGAGGGTGAGGCTAAAGAATTAGGGCTTGTTTCAGGTAAAGATTATTCGAGGCGCACCTCAAATAAGGCGTTGAAAAAACTTATTGATAAAACCCGTGCTGCAAAGGGGCTAGATGTCCGAGATGATGGGCCGTCTTTTGCGATGACTCCCGAGGCTCGAGCACTGGCAAATAATTTTGCCTCAAATAAAGGTGCGCTTCCTTGGCCTGTAGAACGTGGCATTATCACTGGGAAATTTGGTAAACATCCGCACCCCATAGTTAAAGGTGTAATTGTGGATAATCCGCATATCGAGATCACGACAGAAGAAAACGCCACTGTTCGCTCGGTATTCGAAGGTGAAGTCAGTTCGGTCGTGCCTATTCCTGGGGCCAATGTAATGGTCCTTGTACGTCACGGTAATTACTTCACCGTTTACAGCAATCTCATTAATGTCAAGGTGAAAGCCGGCGATGTAGTCAGCCTAAAAGAGCCCATTGGAACCGCCTTTACAGATGAAGAAGGAAAGACTATGGTCCAATTAGGCATCTGGAAAGATGCCGATATTCAAGACCCTAATCCCTGGCTCGCAAAATAGAAAACCATGTCAAAAATTTACTACCTCAGCACGTGTGACACTTGTAAGCGAATCATGAATCAATGGAGTCTTGAAGGTGTTCAGTTACAAGATATTAAGCACGAATCCATGACTGAAAAGCAGGTAGATGAAATGATAGCTTTAGCGGGATCCGCTGAAGCGCTCTTTTCAAAACGTGCGAGGAAGTACAAGGAATTGGGTCTTAAAGACAAAACACTGAACGGTGGCGACATTCGGGCGCTTATTCTAGAAGAATATACCTTCTTGAAGCGTCCTGTGCTGATCCACGACGGTGCTATTTTCATCGGTAACAGTCCTAAAGTAGTCGCGGCGGCAGCGGCGGCACTAGCATAAGGCATGGAGGCAGTCGCGAGAAAAACAGTACTCATTGCGCATCTCGCTTTGCTCGGAGTTGCGCTCATCTATGGAGCCTCCTTTCTCATCGCAAAAAGCGCCATGCAAGGAGCCGTTCCGCCTCGGGCATTTATTCAATTTCGAGTGACGGGTGCTGCCCTTCTGTTTTGGTTGCTCCTTCCCATTTCAGGAAGTGATCGCATAGGCAGAATTCCTCGAAAAGACGTGCTAAGGCTGCTCATTTGTGCTGCATTCGGGGTTACCGCAAACCAATTGTTTTTCTTCGAAGGATTAAAAATCACGACGCCCGTTAATGCCTCCATCATGATGGTGAGCGGTCCCATAGCGGTGCTCATCGTGGGTGCGCTTTTAGTAAAAGAACGCATTACCACTGAAAAACTCATTGGTATTTTATTAGGTGCCTTTGGGGCTTTTTGGCTCATCTATTCCGGGAACCAATTTGACCTTAGCGGCCTCTTTGGCAATGATGTTTCGCGCGGAAATGTATTCGTACTTATCAATGCCACATGCTATGCTACGTATCTCGTCCTTGTAAAACCGCTTATGTCAAAGTATAATGCACTCTTTGTCATTCGGTGGGTCTTCACTTTCGGAGTATTTCTCGTACTGCCCTTTGGCGGACCGCAAATTCCCGAAATACCGTGGGAGCTATGGACCGGGCCCATAATTGGTTCCGTGGTGTTTGTTGTTCTCGGCACCACTTTCCTCACGTATTTAGGAAACATCATTGCCCTTAAAACCCTACATCCCGCTACGGTAGGGGCCTACATCTACCTACAGCCGCTCGTTGCCAGTATACTGAGCTTCTTCTTTGGAGGCGAGCAGTGGAGCATTCATATGCTTTTTGGCGGTGCAGCAATTTTCCTTGGCGTTTATTTCGTGAGCTTTTATGGTCGAAAACGCAATGCCTAAGGTGGCTTGAGTTTCCTACCTTAGCGAAAATTTTGTTTCCATGATTCAAAGCATGACCGGTTTCGGTAAAGCCATTGGCCAATTTGCTGGCAAAAAAATCACCGTTGAAATCCGCAGTTTAAACAGTAAAGGGCTGGATTTAAACGCGCGTATTGCATCCCTATTCCGTGAAAAAGAATTGGACATCCGCAAGATTGTGGGTGCCGCATTAAACCGCGGTAAAGTCGATATCAACATATACGCAGAGGTAACCGGTATTGAAAGTGCTTCGAGCATCAATATGGAACTAGCGAAAGCGTATCTCGAACAACTGACCGTTTTAGAACGAGAAGCGGCTACCAAAGGTGATTTGATCGCTGCGGTAATGCGAATGCCTGATGTCATGAGTAGCGGGAAAACGGAAATGAGTGATGAAGAATGGACGTTTTTAAAAGGCTTACTCCATGAAGCTATAGCTGCCTTAGTAGAATTTAGAACTCAAGAAGGAGCATCTATTGCTGTAGATTACGAGGAACGACTGGCATCCATTGAAGATGCCATGAAAGGGATCGAGCCCCATGAAGGTGCACGTCTAGATGCAGTTCGCGAACGACTTATGAAGGGCCTAGAAGGTGTTGAGGTAGATTCGAACCGATTCGAACAAGAGGTGGTATTCTACATTGAAAAGCTAGACATCAACGAAGAGAAAGTACGCTTAGCGAATCATATTAAATACTTCCGCGAAACCATGCAGAAGGAAAATACTGGGAAAAAATTGGGCTTTATCGCTCAAGAGATTGGTCGGGAAATAAATACTGTAGGTTCGAAAAGTAACTATGCGCCGATGCAACAGTACGTCGTTCAAATGAAAGACGAATTGGAAAAAATCAAAGAACAAATCGGGAATACACTCTAATCCGCGACCACTGCATATGAATTCTTCACAAGGTAAACTGATCATCTTTTCTGCACCCTCTGGTAGCGGGAAGTCTACGTTGGTGCAGCATCTAATAAATGAAGTTCCAGGGTTCGCTTTTAGCATCAGTGCCACTTCACGTGCTCCTCGCGGTACAGAAAAAGATGGAGTGGATTACTACTTCCTTTCTAACGAAGCGTTTCAGCAGCGTGTCGCTGAAGAGGCCTTTCTCGAATGGGAAGAAGTCTACCCTGGGATGTCCTACGGAACACTAAAAAGTGAGGTTAAAAAAAACTGGGATACCGGGAACGCAGTAGGCTTTGATATTGATGTAGTTGGCGGGAAAAATTTAAAGGCGCTTTATGGCGAGCAAGCGCTTGCCCTGTTTATTCAAGCGCCGAGCATAGAAGAATTAGAGCGTCGGCTTATTGCCCGTGGAACCGACAGCAACGATAAGATCAAACAACGTATTGAAAAAGCTTCTTGGGAAATGGACCAAGCTGCATTCTTTGACCACTGCATCATCAACGACGACCTAGACCGAGCGAAAGCAGAAGCCAAAAAATTACTGATTGAATTTTTAGCAAAGTAAGATGAAGGGTAAAATCGGCTTATTCTTTGGTACGTTTAACCCCATACATATAGGGCACCTTGCGTTGGCAGAGTTCCTCTACCGTTATACGGAATTGGACCAAATTTGCTTTGTGGTCACACCCCATAATCCCTTCAAGAAGAAATCGAATTTATTGCCAGATCGTGAGCGATTGCATCTGGTTCATTTGGCTTTAGAAGATCAAGAAGGGATGACGGTAAGCTCCATAGAATTTTCGCTGCCTCAGCCAAATTATACAGCACAAACGTTGGCCTATTTGCGCGAACAACATCCGGAAGCCCAATTCTCGCTCATCATGGGCGAAGACAATCTCCGCGGATTACACAAATGGAAAAATGTCGAGAGTATCGTTGAGGCGCATGACATCTTCGTGTACCCTCGTCATGCAAATGAAGTAGTCCCCGAAAATCCGCATTTTGAAAAGCACCCTAAAGTGACTTTTGTTCAAGCGCCGCGAATGGAAATTAGTGCAACGCTGATTAGGAAGAGTTGTAAAGAGGGAAAACCACTCCGCAACTTGCTTCCGAAAGCAGTTTTTGAGTACATTGAAGGAAGTAATCTCTTCCAATAATTCATGGCCACTTTTATCTCACGTATCGCTCTGGAATTAATCAATGGGCCGGGTATTTTGCATGAAAAACTCGTGCTTTTACCCAACCAGCGTGCAGAACTTTTCTTACGTGAAGCACTAAAGGAACACATTTCAGATACGGCCCTGTTGCCCATGTTCACTACGGTTGATCAGTTCATCGCGCAAGCGGCGAATCTCGTGGTGGTCGAGCCTTTGGCCCTAATGGTACGTCTGTTTGATTGCTATGAACGTACTCGTGCACAAGCTTTACCGCAAGGTACAAGCGAAGGCTTAGGTGGTTTTTTAAACTGGGGACAAACACTCTTGTCTGATTTTGGAGAAATCGATCGATACCTCCTCAATCCAGCGCATGTATTGGGCGATTTATACAACGTTCAAAAATTGGCCGAATGGGATTTAGAACCGGGTGAAGAAACCGCCTTAATGCGTCGGTATTCCGATTTCATCGCACTGCTTCCTGCAACGTATGAGAACTTTACTTCCTCCTTGCTCGAAGATGGCGAGGCCTACAGCGGATTGGCCGCGCGTCACCTCGCGTCACATCCGGAGAGTACGGCTGCTTATCTCAGCAAGAATGGTGTTAAGCACGTGCTCATTGCGGGGCTAAACGCACTGAATACAGCAGAATTGAGCATTATTCAATCTGTTCGCGAGGAGTGCCCTACGCGGACGCTTTGGGATTTAGACTCCCATTACTTTAACGATCCGTTGCACGAAGCAGGTCACTTTCTTAGAGGGCACGTTCAACGCCAGAAAACATTTGGAAAAGATGTGCCTACTACGAAGGGAGTAGCGAGTGAATGGAAAACCATTTCGAAGCACATCCATCCCGTCGGGGCCAGTCAATATACTGGTCAAGCTAAAGCGGTCGCTGTCGCGCTTGAAGACCTGAGAAAATCGGGCATTGCACCCAAGGATATCGCCGTTATTCTTGCAGACGAATCGCTCTTGAATCCTGTGCTCAGTTTCTTACCGGAGGCCTACGATAAAGTAAACATTACTATGGGGTATCCACTAGATCAAACGGCTTTAGCCGGTACGGTACGGTTATGGATTTCGGTCATAGAATATGCCTTGAAAAATCAACGCAAAGCGGGAAAATGGACCTTTTACTACCGCTCCTTGTGCGCTTTATTTACCGACCCGCTATTCAACAAATACTGGAGCGGACCGGTAGGAGAAAGTCCGCTTGAATGGAATACAGAGATTGTGAAGGCCAACCGAGTATTCACGAGTGCATCCGAATGGGTCCGCCGGAGTTCTGAAGGTTCTGAAAGCTATGCAGGTCTCTTTGAAGCGCAAGATCCTAAAGGCTGGATTACCGCTTTACAGAACTGGCTGAAGCACGTCGGCCGTGCAGAGACACAAGATCCTATTATTCAAAACACCGCCTACCATATACATACGCTATTAGCGCAATTAACACGAACGCTTACCATTGAAGTAGAGCCGCTAGTGCTTTTAAAACTCATCAAGCAGCAGCTTCGAAGTGGAACGGTTGATTTTGTGGGTGAACCCCTTGAAGGACTGCAAATCATGGGAATCCTCGAAAGCAGAACCTTAGATTTCAAACACATTATTCTATCTGGGGTAAATGAAGGGGTTTTACCCGCCGGTCGACGCTTTAATTCACTTCTTCCGTACGATATTAAGCGAAATTATGGCCTGCCTACCTATGAAGAGAAAGATGCGGTTTATGCCTACCATTTCTATAGAATTCAGCAGCGCTGTCTTTCATCGACCATTACATTCAATACGGACAGTGAAGCCATGGGGGGCGGTGAACCCAGTCGTTTTTTGGTCCAATTAGAAAACGAGCTCCAAAACACCGCATGCACCGTACATCCGCGTACCTTCCTTCAAGGACCCGTCGCACCAAACTCTATGGAACAACTGTTCTCAGCGGAAAAAACGCTGTCTGTTGTTCAAGCTTTTGAAGCATGGATGGCGCGCGGAATCAGTGCCTCTTCACTCAATGAACTAACAAGCATGCCCGACCGATTCTATCAAAAACGATTGATCCGCGTCAAAGAAGAAGATGAAGTTGAGGAACAAGTCAGTGCCCTGGTTATGGGTAATCTTATACATAAAGGCCTAGAAAAAGTATACGAACCCCATGTCGGTAAATCCCTTAAGCAAATTGACGTAGAGCTGTGGACAGAGCAGGCGTATAAGGCCGGTTTTAACTACTTGATCGAAGTGGAACGGTACTCAAAAAACGCATTGACCCAGGGTCGAAATTTACTGACCCTTGAGATTTGTAAAAAAATGATCCGCCAATTCTTACAATACGACGCACGCCGTGCAGCACAAGGTACACTCATCTTAAAGGGAGTAGAAACGAAATTGGACTTTGAAATGCAGCACCCTACCCTAAAACTCCCGATGAAGTTTACCGGTGTGGTTGACCGACTAGAAGTGTATGACAATGCCTTCATCATTTGGGATTACAAAAGTGGTGCAATTGGGCAGAGTGACCTCAGCCTATCCGGACTAGGCGATCTCTGGAAGGGCAGTAAGGGAAAGCCTTTACAGATCCTTCTGTACGCGTGGTTGCTCTGGAAAAAAGAACTGGTAACGCATCCCTTCCCTTGGCATTCAGGTATGTTTAAGCTACAAAGTGGGCAACCGGAACACCTGCTTCGCGGTGCGGCACTGGGTAAATCCAATGATATTACGGAAGCGCTGCTCTTCGACTTCGAGCAGGCCCTATGTGATTACCTCTCGGAGGTACACAGCAATGGGTTGCCCTTCGTGGAGATACCAAGGTATGAATTCAATTAATCAGCGACCATGACTCCACTACAACGCATACCCACTGCAAAAGATTTAAAGGCAGCACAGGATCGAATCGCTCCTTACATTCATAGAACTCCTGTTTTTCAATCTCAGAAATTTAACGCCCGTGTTGAAAGCGACTGCGTATTCAAAGGCGAACACCTACAAAAAACCGGTGCGTTCAAAGCTCGAGGCGCTATGAATGCTGTACTGGTTCATAAAGAACATGCAAAAGGAAGAGGGTTTGTAACGCACAGTTCGGGCAATCACGGGGCAGCTTTGGCCTGGGCTGCAACAAATATTGGTGAAAAAGCACACATCATTATGCCCAGCAACGCCCCAAAGGCGAAAATTGAAGCTGTGCGGAGCTATGGTGGAATCATCGAATTCTGCACCCCTACTTTAGTGGCACGTGAACAAACAGCGAAAGCGGTGGAAGAAAAAGAGGGCGCTTTTTTCATACACCCCTACGACAATTATGATATTATCGCAGGACAGGCAGCGGCGACAATGGAATTGCTCGATGAACATCCCGATCTAAAATACCTCTTTGTACCTGTTGGCGGCGGGGGTTTGTTGTCCGGGGCGGCTCTTGCAAATGCCTACTTTGGCTCAGCGAAGCTTATAGGATGTGAACCCACAAATGCTTCGGACGCGCACGAGAGTTTTTATGGTGGACAGTGGGTTCCTGTGACCACTGCTGATACTATTGCCGATGGGCTGAAAACCTCATTAGGAAAGCGAAATTTCCCCATTATTCAATCCCATGTCGATGAAATTTCGCTCGTTACTGAAGACGAAATTACGGAAGCTTGGCATTTCGTTTTAGCGCGGTTGAAACAATTCATTGAGCCCAGCGCAGCAACGGGAGTGGCAGCATGTCTTAAGAAATCGGCTCAAGGAAAAACGGGAATTATACTCTGTGGAGGCAATATGGACACCCAAAAATGGGCACTACGATAAGTTTATACCTACTAGGATAAGTCTATCTGCTACATATTGAGCATTTGGCGTATTCTTAAGTAACCAATAAACCTAGGATTTATTCCTGAAGAGGCATCGTCATTATGACGGTGCCTTTTTCTTTTTTAAACGAGGTTGTTAGCGTCCAAGATTTTGGCATTTTACTCCGAGATTTATTAAACGCCATTCGATCATTGATCAACTGCAGTCCATGTCCAGTCCCTCCTTGCCTAGTGTATTCACCGTATCCCGAATCTTCCACCTTTAAAGTGAGCACATTCTCCTCAGAAAGATGCGCCTCTACGCGAATGCTCGGAGACTTACTTTCCTCATGACCGGCATACTTAAAACTGTTTTCAACGAGCGGTTGGAGCAAACCCGTGGGAATACGCACTTTGCGCAATTCTTTCGGAATGTCAATAGTCACAGCCACGTGCGCATACGATCCCTTTTTCTGGAGCGCGATATAAGCGTGTAATTGCTTTTTAACGGAACCCAATTCTATGGTCTGATCGTCCTGTTCTTCAAGGAGTGAGCGTAAAAATTGACCCAAATCAGATAAATATTCCTGAGCCTGCTCAATAAGCTCTTGGTTGAGAAAAGCACTTACATTATTTAATTGGTTAAAGAGAAAATGAGGACGAATGGTATTCTTATAATTCTCTAAAGCCAATTCCGCTTCTTGTTGACTCAACTTTGCTCGAGCCGCCATGATTCGACTGCGGTAGTTTACAACTATTCCTATCAACAACAACACAAATAAGATCACGGTTACACTCAAGGCTATTTTCCGCATCCTTGCCTCACGCTGGTATCCATATATTTCAGTCTGTCCACGGGCCAGCTCAAAAGCTAAAAACTTGCTCTGACCTTCATCCACTTCGGCAAGGGCCCTTTTATTCGCCTCTACCTCGGCTTTAAGTGCCATCTCCTTAGTCTCGCCTAGCAATTCGTAATCCGTAAATTTTTCTCTTGATTTCGCTTCTAAAGACCAAAATTCTTTACCCTTTGCAAAACGAATACAGCGTGCCAAGGCGGGTTGGTCTAGGGCGTTTAAATTCAATGCTCTGAAATAGATGTTCTTTTTATCTACATCCGGTATCGTTCTATCAATCAATTCTAGGGCTAGGGTAATTAGGGTATCAACAGTAATAGAATCACGACCCAGCTTCTGCAATGCCTCTGCACGCACTGCATATGCTTCACTGGGATTGATCCCTCCATCAACTTGACGACATATTGCTAAAACAGAGTCGCTGTAGGTCAAGACTTCTTCGTACCGTCCGTAATCCAGTAGATAGGTAGTATAATTTCCTGCAGCTGTAGCCCATCCTTTTAAATTACCTGCACGAAGACGCATGGTCTCCTCTGAAATCGCTAATATTTCTTCCCCAGCGCCTAAAGACCAATAGGCGTGTGCCTTGAGTAATAAAATTCGTTTGATCCCCTCTTTATTATCTGTAGCGCGAAAAAGAACTTCTGCACGTTCTAAATAGGTCAAGGCTTCAAAATTCACTCCTTTTCGTACGATCTCACGTGATAATAAATACGATCCCCAAGCTTCCTCTGTCTTATCATTACTAGCTAACAAGTCGGTCACCAATGCATCGATAGCATCAGATTCGTGATGTACTTCGAAAACAGCACGAACCGATGCTGGTACTTCTGAATGTTCCGCCTGTGAACACCCTAACCAAAGTATAGAAAGCGTTGTAATGAAAAGAAATTTATACATCGTTACCTAAGGCTTTTAAACGGGCTTTAGCGGCATCCAGTTGTGTTCCATCAGTGAGAAGGACATGGGCTGGATTACCAGGCTGAATCGAGGCAATCAAAGCGCGTTGTACTACTATGCTTTTGTGAATGCGAACAAATCCATCGCTCAATACATCAGTGAAGCTTTTCAACGTTCGCGCCATTAAGTGGTGTTCACCATTCGTCAACACTACCTCTGTATAATTTCGCTGCCCACGAAGAAACGCGATGTCTATCTCGGGAAACTCACGAAAAGTACCTTTTAAGAGCAGTTTTATCTTTTGTTCCTGTTGCACCTTCACAGGAACCAGAGATTCCACTTTTGCGAGGGCTTGCTGTAAACGCTTTGGAGTGATCGGCTTTAAGATGTAATCAACCGCAGTTTCAAAAGCCTCTAAACTGTAATGTGAATGGGCCGTAACGAACACTATATTTCCCACGTCCGGTTGTATTCTTTTCGCAACTTCGAGTCCCATAGCATGCGGCATCTCCATATCCAAAAAAACCAATTCGGGCGCATTGTTTTCACACCACAACTCAAATTCTCTGAACTGGGTAAATCCTTTCACCTCTGCTTGTGGCAATAATTTTTCCAATTGAAAAACCATTCCCCGTACAGCGATAATTTCATCGTCTAAAACTCCTATGTGACGGACGTTTTTCACTTTTGATAACCGCTAAGCATTCGAGCTACATACTTTCCTATGATGTCAAATTCTAAATTGATTCGATCGCCCACCTTTAAATGATGGAATACCGTATGCTCATAAGTGTAGGGAATGATGGCAACACTGAAACCTCCTTCTATTGAGTCGACTACTGTAAGTGATGTTCCATTCACGGTAATAGACCCTTTTTCTACCGTAACATTACCCAATGAGGGGTCGTAAGCAAATGAAAAAATCCACGATCCATCTTCTTCGATAATGGAAGTACAATGACCAATTTGGTCCACGTGCCCCTGAACAATGTGGCCGTCTAAACGTGCGCCCATCGTCATGCAACGCTCTAGATTAACAGGGTCGTCTTCCTTTAAATCCCCGATGGCGGTTTTTGCGATGGTCTCATCAATGGCCGTTACGCGGTACGTTCGGTCTCCAAAGATTTCTACAACAGTCAAACAAATGCCGTTGTGAGCAACACTTTGATCAATTTTTAATTCGCTTGCAAGATCTGAATTAACGTATAACTCAAGGTTTCCGTGGTTCCTTTCGACCTTAGCGACCTTGCCTAATTTTTCAATAATTCCAGTAAACATGAAGGGTTCTTTGTGGTTGGTTAAAATAGTACATTTGACACTAAATGAATGACGTAATGAAAATCACAACATATACTCCTGATTACAATGGCAGCATCGCTATTGTTTACAACGAAACAAAAGAACTTTCTCAATATTTAAACCCAGCTCAACTCGATCGTGTTGGTGCACTGGGCGAAAAGTTTGAAGAAAAATGGTTGGAGGTTCAAGCAGGCACAGATACTGCCTGGGTGTATAAAATTGGAAAAGCAATAGATGCTGATGCACGCGCAGAAAAAATGCGTCAAGCCGGTAATACCTTAGTCCTCAAAGCAAATGCCGCATACCTTGACCGCATTGCTATTTTGGGCGCACATGTGCCGAATGTAGCAGAGGGAGCCATTCTCGGCAATTACCAATTCCTCCGTTACTTCTCAGACAGCCATAAGCGTAAAAATTCCATGGCCCAATTGTTCGTTTCAAAAGAAGATGAACAAACCCTAGCCCCCACTGCTATTGCAACTATGGGTACGCTCTTTGCCCGTGAATTGGTCAATACACCCGTTATTGATTTAACCGCTACGGACCTTGCAAACCAAGCAAAAGAAGCCAGCAAACGCCACGGTTTTTCGATAGAAATCCTAGAGAAAAAACAAATCGAAAGTCTCAAGATGGGCGGATTATTAGCTGTGAACTACGGTTCTCCTGAACCTCCCGTGTTCATCATCATGGAACACAAGCCGAAAAATGCAACCAATGAAAAGCCGCTAGTATTAGTCGGTAAAGGGGTGGTCTACGATACGGGTGGTTTGAGCCTCAAGCCATCGAACTACAT
>Ga0228615_1000463_pt1 | contig 21751 bp, 51 predicted proteins | sample 16DmetaG_FD_190530 | JGI IMG/M metagenome (GOLD analysis project Ga0228615, IMG submission 190530) | Seawater microbial communities from Monterey Bay, California, United States - 16D | ecosystem: Environmental > Aquatic > Marine > Coastal | place: USA: California | collected 2016-10-17
AATCCACGCGCTCGGGATGTCTGATGTCTGAGCCTTACGCATACACATCCTGTCGTGATTTCCAATTATTACATCAGCCACTGGGAAAGCTTCCTTCCACTCTCTTACTGTATCTATGGCGTGGTGTAATTCATCTGCTCCTCCTAGACCATCGCTCGATGTCTCATGGTAGCTCGTGTAGTGATTATCAATTATATCCCCAATAAATACTACTTGATTACATAAGTGCTTTGCGTAGGTTTCCTTACAGAAGTTTAAGTATCCTTCTAGCTCGAACGGAGCGTGTATGTCTCCGACTACAAGTATTCGTCTTTCGTTTGTGGTAAGGTTGTCGTAGGCAATCTTCTTATCTCCGCTGAGCCTAGGCCTGAAGTCTTTATAACTCATCTTGTACTGATTCTAAAATTAGTTTTAGTTGTTTTATCAGCGCTTGAACCTCTTCTTTTAGAGAGTCAAATTCTTTATCCACTAAGCTTTCGTAGATGTTGTTGGAGGATGTGTGTACATCATCCATAATAAAGTTAATATTCTGGATACGTTTATCCTCCAGAGATTTCATACGCTATCATTTATCCATTGCCTGAATAAGCTTCGTGCCTAGTTCAGGGTTAATCTTCTTGATGGCGTAGTAGATTTTCCTAGAGTTTCCTTTTATTAACCTGCGCTCTGATGCGCTTGTGTCAATCCCCATATTAGTGTACATATCTGCATCCATTTTTAAAAGTCTATCCACTTTTTTCTTTTCCGAGCATCTCGTACATTCAACAATATAAGGAATATTTTTAATACTAGTTTCCATAACATAGTTATTACATTTTATAAAGTTACTAAAAATATTTCATACATCGTTGGTTTCTAGCTCTTTGAATGTTTTATATGTTTTAGGAGATGTATGTTTTAGTTTATGTAATAAGAAAGCATACCTGCCCCTGAGTTTTCTATGTTTAGCTTCAAGCTCTTTATAGGCTGATATGTAAAACTTTTCTTCGGTTATAGCGGCGTGTTTAAATTGTTCAGGGTGTAGCGTCATAATTTTGTTTACCCTTTCCTCTAAAGAATCGTAAATACTTTTGAGGTTGGTATCGTAACTCATCCAATTACGAAGACCTTTTAATCCGTGTAAAATTGTTGCGTGATTCTTGTCTAGTGTTTTTGATATATCACATACAGTCATCCTGCCTTTTTCTCTAAGCAACATATAGTACATGGCTCTAGCCTCTACATATTCTCGTTTTCTTGTTTTTCTTATTAATTGTAAATTAAACTCTGATTCAACTAAATTTTTAATTAATTCTACGCACATTTTATATTATTTTATTTAAGTTATATAGGTCAAGGTATTCATCAGACGTAATTTCTGTCAGTTGAAAAAAATAAGGGGCTTCATTTTCTTCATATATGTACCTTAACGCAAAGTAAATTGGATTGTTGCCCTTCAAAACTCCCGCAATAATTTGCGAGCGGTAGTTCTTTCTTTTTAATAATGGTATCGCTCTTTGAATCTGTTGTATAATTCTAGTAGCATTTACAGGAGATAGCGAGTCAATTGTTTCAATAACCGCTTCATCAAGTTCGTAAAATGTTTCAGCCCCTGTATACTTCTGTAATAAATCCATGCTTTTTTAATTCTTTTAATCGGTACTCTTGTAGGGAAGAGACCTTACCCTTTTTTGTTTTTACTTCACTAAAGATTACATTACAGTTCGGTGGTATCGCAATAATATCTGGTATACCATTCTTATTTGTCTTAATTAATTTGATTACATAGTAGCCTTCGGCTTCCAGTTCTTTTATTCTTTTTGACTGTATCTGTTGCTCAGTCATAGATAGCAAATTTACTAATTTCTTTTATAGGAATAAGCACTGCCATCGATGTGTTATCATCTCCCATCTCTTTAATAGAACCCTTTTTAGCATACTCTCTTGCCACATCTTTAAGCCTCTGTGTTTCCACTATCAGTATCACTTTATCCTGATACTCCTTAGAAAATATAAACACCCAGTAGTCTGCTTCTGTGGTTACAATCCCGGAGGGTTTGTTCCTGCTTTTAAATTCAATGGCAATGTTTCCAGTACGACCTACCCAGCTATCTCGTTTTACTTCCAGCTTTTTGTTTGCAAAAATATCGTGAACGATTCGCTCTCCTTCTCTACCTATCTCTAGGTCGTATCTGAAATCACTGTTATAGTCCATACCTATAAACTTAATAAATCTTTTTTGAAATGAGATAAGGTATAGTCTTTTTTGTTTGTCACTGCCTTGTAAATCTTTTTCTCGATACCTCCTTTGCTAAATATCCAGTACACATCGTTCTCTAGCCTGTCCTTGGTTGTCATCCTGTCCCTGCTCTGCCAATAACTGGTTGCGCTAAAGTCTATGTTATAGTACACCAAGCACTTTGCCTGGCGAAGACTGATGCCCTCTCTCCCGCTTACAATCTGCAAGGCTATGCTTTTATTTGTGTCCTCGAAGACACTAAGCTCTGTAGTTATATCATCGCCGTAGACCTCTTTTAGAGCCTTCAGCTCGGCTTTAAACTTATAGAATATACCCACCTTCACGTCTTTAAATTGAGAGCGTATAAAACGAGCTTTTGAATAGTCGATTACTTCTGCATTGCCACTCTCAAACTTAATAGTTCCAGAGTATAGCTGATGTAGTTTCATCATTAGCTTCACGGGTGTGTCTGCTAGTATGACTTCTCTCTTGCCCTCAATGACCAAATGCTTTTTTAGTTCATTAGCTAATTTATAAGTTGTCTTCTCCATCTCTACCTCCAAAACCTTCTCGGTTGTATTAACCTTGAACCCTGCCTCTTTCTGTGAGTACGCTATCATATATGGTTTCATCTTATCCATAATAGTTGGCAGTCCATTGGAGTAGTCTCTGATGCGTAGACTGTTTATCATGCGCTCCGTTATTTTTACATGAGCGTGTGCAAACTTATAGAAGCTAGAGAATCCACTGAATGGGTTGGTTGGTATACCATATACCTGATGGTATATCTGACTATAGGATTCAGGTGTTGGCGTTCCTGAAAGAAGTATAACCTTAGCCTTGCTTTTAATTATACGCATCTTTACATCTCTAGCCCTCTTGCTTGGCTTGGGAAATGCTCCCATAGAATGTGCCTCATCCAGTATAATCACATCCCAGTCTAGTTCGTATGATACCTTATGAAGACTCTCGTAGTTTATAGTGTGTAAATAAAACGATGCCTCAAGTAGTTCATAGTCTTTCTCGATAGATGATATCGCTTTCTTCTTTGTAATAAACAATACCTTCTGCGCTCGTATATTGTTCGCAATAGATAAAGATGTTAGAGTCTTACCTGTTCTAACTTCCATAGCCAAGTAAACAAAGCCACTTCTGTGTATAACCTCAGTCGCTTTTGCGACTATAGATTTTTGATAGTCTCTTAGTTGTATCATAAAATTTTAGTTTTGCTCTTAGCGTATTTATTTTTAAAACTTTTTCCCATTCTTTTTGAGATGAAAAATAGAAGTGCATCTCTTTTAAAATGTTATCCGTAACCTCTTCGTTCGGGTTGTGAATAAAATAAGAATTAGTTGCGTCATTAAAATGCCTTAATGAAACATTGTTAAGTATTACTTCGTAGGAGTTTCTCATTGCTATGTCTAAATGGTATTTCAAAACTCAAGTTCTTTTTGTTTTTTTATTTCTTTAAACTTAATCCATCTTCCGATTGAATCTCTACCCTCCTCAGGTAAGAATCCTTCTTTGAATAATCCATAAGCGTTAAGCCACTTGTAGAATCTAGTTCTAGATATAGAGTACTTCGCTCGTGGAGAATAGTCTGGGTACTCGTGAACGAAGTCTTCGTATAGTTCTTGCTTGTATATCTTCTCTCCATCAACAAGCCTTCTGTTGGGGATAGACCCTTCAATCAGACCACACCACTCTATAAAGTCGTGGCAAGTTTCTGCTGATAGTTGTCTTACTTTTAGATTTACAAACTTACTCTGCATAAGTCCTTTATTTAAAAACAATTGTAAGCATTCAATCATATAGTTGTCAAACTGTAGCCACTCCTCTGTGTCCCAATCACTGAAGAACATCTTACCAAACTCTACAATTGGAGTAAAGTCTTTAGTGTAGTGTTGGTGAAGTTCTAGTTCCCACTTCCTCCTGGCGAACGAGTTCCCTGCACCCTTGATTGCATAGTTGGTTGTAATAATAATCTTCGGAGACTTGCTGAATGGTATCGTAATAGCATCCTTGTTTTTCTTTTCCAATGTCATTCCCTCTGTCACTACGCTGAACAATCTTTCGAAGTCAAAGTATTTTTTCACATCATCAAAGCACAGTAGTTGTGTGTCTGCTGATACTAATTGATATGCAAAACTTCTTTCGAATGTAAATGATTTACCATCGATATTTACAAGCTTTTTCATATGACCTAGTGCATTTTTAAACACACCCTTTCCTGTTCCACCCTCAGGGTTGTCTGATATAATCTCATCATTTAAAATCACAGCAGGGCAGTAGGACATACTCTTGTGTCCGTGCAACAAGAATCCTATGGTTGATTCCATTGATGTGGTTCTGCTACTGTCTCTATTACAAATGTTATTTATAAACTTTTGATAATCACAGTTGGTCACAGACTCTTCTTTGTAGTTCCTGTCTATGATGTGGTCTTTCCAAACATAGCCTCCAAGGTCTAGGTAGTCTATGGTTTTGATTTCATTCTTGGTAATCCTAACTGCGCAGTTGTTGTAGTATAGATAGCTTGTATCGTATGTGTCTTCAATAAACAAGATGTCTATTGTTCCAAGCAAAGTAAGGAAGTCTTCTTTGAAAAACCTAGTCTGGTCTGCAAAGTAATTGTATACACTAAAATCATCCTGTGCTTTTAAGTGTTCTAGTATAAAGTCTTTTATCTCCTTCTCGCTCGTGTGGTCTATAAGGTTGTTTGTAACCTTAACAAAGACATAGTTCTTACTGCCCTCTGGACAATACTTATAGAATCCATTGTCTTCAAGAAACTCTTTGAACACATAGTGTATTATCTTAATCGTACCCTTCTCGTTCTTAGTCCAAAACTTCATCTGTTTGTTCTCGTCATCGGCACGCTCGAGTACTGCATCTATAACCTCCTCCTCTATGTCTAGTCTTGAGAGTTGCGTTCGTATCTCTGATTTGTTTACACCACGCTTTAGCTTCTGTCTTATCTGCGTTATAGCCTCATCATCCTCATAATACTTTGAGTTAAACTTAGCCGTGTTCTGATATGCTGAGTTGATTGTCTGCTCTATCTCCGATACAGTAAAGTCTCTTGATTGGTATTGGTTGCAAATGTATTGTGCTAGGTTCTTGTTGATGCCATAGTCATTAAATGCCATAGCAAGAACGTATACGTTATGGTTTCGTTGCCCTTCCACCATTGGATACTTTTTGTTCCACCACTTGACAAGGATGTCTACAATCTTATTCTCATCTGTGATTGGTATGGTAGGTTGGTCTTTGTTTACTATAACCTCCCTGTACTCTGTCTCTTCTATAGTCTCCCATACAGTAGACTTGTCGTTCATATATACAAGTGGGTCATAAGATTCATAACAAACCCTGCTGATGTTTTTACTTGTGGTGTCAAAGTGATTAGAGTTGTAGTAGTTCTCTAGTGACTGAAAGTATTTGATATGGTTCTCAGCATCGTTTGGAATCTTAACCAAAACTTTTAGCCCGTTACCTGATGGGGATATAAATACGCAAAAGGTATACTTGTCCTTCATCATCTTCTCCTTGTCTTGTATCATATCCCTTTGCTTTGCATATCCATCAAAGTCCAAACATATAAGACCACTATGCTCTAGTAGGGAGTTGTCTGCTCGTTTAGAAAACTTACCACTAAAGCATATCGATGGTAGTTTCTTTTTTAGTTCGTTACGCTCAGCTTTATTCTTTTCTTTTCTGATTTGGGTTACAAGTTCCTTAGACTTGCCATCCCTTATTCTATCGATAATCTTAACCACATCTATGTGGAATGGAGTATCTGTATTCTTTATGTCTTTAAATATTGTGACAGTCTGTGTCATTTTAGTGTCGGTTTTATGTCGATTGAAGTCAGTGTTTATAAGGTCATGTCAGTTATGTCGATTATTTCTTCATATATAAGAAAATAAATAATTATAAATAATAAAATATATATAGTATATAGAATTTTTAAATCAACATAGCATAGAACCAAAAAAAGGGGAGTAGCTAACTCCCCCTAGTTTGGAGCAAAATCTAAAAGGGTACTTCTGATTGTGTATCAGTAGCAGTTTTTGATTTTGGCTCAAAAGTATCTAGTTCTGTATAGTACTTTCCAGATTTAGCTATCTTGGTCTGGGTGTTTACCCATCCATTCTTTGCGTTCTTTTTAAGGAATGCAATAAACTCATCCACCTTGTACGATTGGTTTACAATCACAAAGTCGGGAGCGTTCTCATTTCTTTTGCTGATTAATCCATCAGCAAACACTTTCTCTTTTTGGTCTGTCATAATAAAAAATTAAAAATTAAATAGGCGTGTTTATAATATAGTTATCTATATTATCTTGTGAGTCAGGAGCAAACCACTTTTCGTAGGATGCTACTGCTTGTCCGACCTTCTCTTCAGCAAGTCCCATAGAGTTCTCGCTGACAGGAAATATTCCAAGGTCATAGTATCTGTTTCCGTTTCTGTCATACTTCTTAGTCTTTCCTGTGACTAAAAATATTACAGGCTTACCGAATAACTTTTGATAGATGTACGCTTGAGTGTGGTAGAAATAATAGGGAGCATTTCTTACAAACTTAAATACATCTCCAGATGTTTTCAAATCTATTACATAATCATCGGTAAGGATGTCAGCCTTACCTTTCCACATTGCTCCCATTATCTCTCCTATCGCAGGTACTTCATACTTTGCGTTAGGCTCATTAATCAAATCAAAAAAAGGTAAATTTTCTAAAGTGTAGTCCACCATATCTTTGATGCCATTGGCATCCTTAGTAAGCAGGGCATAGTCTAACTTATTGTCAGCTACATACTCCTTATACACCTTCGTGCTCCTGGAGGTTGTGTCCACTATATGAAAGTCTTTAGCCTTCTTAGGTTCTAGTATTAGTTGATGAAAGTATCTGCCCTTTACAAAGGCTTCTCCATCCTTCTGAGGGGCTTGAAATTGCCTTGGCTCAGTTGTCAGTGCTTCGATGTTTGAGTTGGATAGATAGTTTCTACCTATGCCATTGTAATACTCATTGTCATCCTTTAGCTTTTTCAGAATCTGCTTTTCGTTCATCTTCTAATTGTTTTATGATTGGTTTATACTCTTCTAATCTCTTGACTATCTCTAGTAAACTTATCACGATGTTTCGTGTCTGTCCTAGTTCGTTAATCATCTCCTGCATAACACGAGTCTGAGACTCTATCTTGTTCTGCATTTCTATCAGCTTACTTTCCTTCATAAGCTTTCTTAACGGCAGTCTTATCCTTCGCTCGAAGAGTTCCATACTTTTGGTCTTCAAAGGTCTTGATGATTTGCTCCAAACTCATGCTGTCTTTTTTGACTGCAATATACTTGAGTGCTTTCGCCCAATTGTCTGTATCAAGAATGTACTCCTTAGTAGGAGTGCTATCTGTCTTTTGGTTCTCGATAGCATTAGCCACCTCTTCATAGGTTGCGATACTACCATCACTACCTATGCCTAACAGTCCTAATGCACGACCTACTGCTGATGTCTCGCAGTTCTCAACATGGTTTCGTTGATTGATTCTACTTGCATCTTGCTTTTCAAAAGCGTGACCTACAGAAGCTACTCGCCCATCGGGATATGATATGATTGCCTTCATTAGCACCCAAGACATATCATCTGCACATTGAATGATGTCGCAGTCCTCTGACCAATTCTTATACTTCTCTTGTGAGCGGAAGTAGTTTACTCTCGTGTGTACCTCAGCGTATTCCTTACCGCCTTGTACTTTAATAGTTTTAAGTTGATTTGTCATAATTATAATATTCTATTTTTTTCTCCCAATCCTCTGTTGTATAACTCCACAATACTTTTTGCAGTATCATTTGAATTTGGGTATACCATTAATTTGTATTTTTTTAATTGTTTTATCAATCTTTTAATATCAAAATTCTCGTTTGTTTTTACCACTTTGCTAAACGCTCGTGCAAACTTAGTTGTCTGAGAGTACATTGGAATGTATTGTTCCAGTCCAATAATCATCTCTGCCAACATTCTGCCTTTTTCATAGTTAATTACATACTTACCCTCTCTTACTCTTTTTGTCTCATGTAAGTTTTCAGCGTACAAATCCAACAATGTCCCAGTTGAGAGTTTGCTTTTGTTATATTGAATTACCTCTCTAATGAGCTGATAATTTTGATTGACCTCTTCCGCATAGTGTTCGATGTAGTCTTTAATGGACCATCCTCTTCTTATTATGTTTACTGGTATGATACTATCTGATGATGCGCCTATCTTTATTTTGGCAACGATATGTTCGCTCATTCTTTTAAGCGCTTCAAATCTATGTTGACCATCTATAATGTAATAGTCTTCATTGATTGTAATCTCTTCCAATAGTCCTATTTCGGATATTGATGCCATTAGTTTTCTCACGTGCGATTCGACAATGTTTCTGTTGGTGTTAAAGAATCTGAACCTGTCGTAGTCCAGAGTCCTTACAAATTTAGTTTTCATGTTGATTTAATTTTTGTGTTATTTTATAATATTTATTTAAAGTACTCTTCCTGGTGTCTTTCAAAAAGCCTATGTACTTGGAGTTGTTTCTGCCATTGATTTCATCTTTCATTTTTGTTTCAATGACATCAAGTCGCTCCTTGTATTTCACTAGTGCTAATTTACAAACACCTACTACCCACCCAAATTCAAAGAAGATATTGTATTCATCCTCATCTAGTTCTTTGTAGTAGTCTCCACCTTTCGCAGTATTAAATATCTGTATTGAGTTGTCTTCGTGGTTTCTTACTATCTTGATTCCATAAGACATCCTCGCATCGTATTCATTACCATCAAGGTTTGTAGTCGCGTGGTCTTCTACTGCCTCTTCGTAAACATTGTGCAGTTCACTATACATTTACACTTACGTTCATTAATTTGTTAATCAAGTTTGTATAGTCTCCATCCCCTTCAATCATCTCTGCTATCTTTCTTATGCTCTGAAGGATTGTTGCGTGATGCATATCAAAACCATACTTATCTAAAAGCATTTTCTGAACTACCACCACTGGTATTCCTTTTTTGTGGCACAAGTAAAAGAACATTTGTCGAGGTTCAGTTCTCTCTACTGTCTGACCTTTGCTAAAAATAAATTCAGCAGTTAGGCCATAGTGCATTGTTACGTTGTCAATGTATGACTGAATAATATGTTCGTTCATTTTAAAAAAATTTTAGAAGCAAGGTCAACCATGTTGATTGGCTTGTGTAGTTTTACTACATCTTCTTGCTTAGGGTTACGCTCCCTAAAAGGAGTTTTCTGTTGGATTTGAAATTGCTTTGCTTGATAATCATCATCAATAAAGCGATTGAATATTTCGTCTTGCGTCATAATTTTATGTTTGGTTCAACAAATATATAACACTTTATCAACTTAAACAAATTTGTTACAAAAAAAAAGGGAGACATTTCTGCCTCCCCTGACTAAAAACAAAAAACAAAACATTAGGACAATCCTAAAAACTTCGCTGCTACATATAACGCAATCATTAGTGTTATCTGTACTCCCATCATTATAGCACCCATCTTTATAATGGTTGTATCTGATGTTCTAGCTTTCTCTTCGTTTATCGCTTGACCTACGTTCCAGTATGTTCTACCTTGATAGGTTACTGGTCTTACAATGGTCTTGCCATTAGCGTTTGTCTTTCTTGATTTGATTAATAAATCTCGGAGTTCTTTGTCCTCGATTTTGTTGGCTAAATAATCAGTTTCAAAGTTCATAATATAAATATTCGTTAAACGATTTTAATCCTAATCGCTATAAGGAGTTTTAAATCTATAGGTCTGATATGTTTCAGCAATAGACTTGTTGAAATCTCGCACACGCGCTCTGTATTTTTCATCGGTACAAAATTTCTTCATGGCATGAACGCTAGTCTGTCCGTGGTCACTTCCATATCTTTGTTCGAATTGTGCTATCTGCTTTAGCTTTGCATTTAGCATTTGTTTACTTAGTTTCATGGTGGTGCAAGTTATATAAATTATTTATTATTTAAACAATTGATTATCAACATATATTGATTTACAATATCTCGTTTAAGTAGTTTTTAAAGTGTTTCTTGGCGTCCGGGAGCGTGTAATATAGATATCTTCTTCTGATACATTTCTCTCCAATTAGAGCGACTAAATACAGTTGTCCGCGCCTATCTCTTTCGTGGTATATGTTAATCTTCTTCATACTGGCATTCTTCACACATATAACCCTCTCTTTCGTTGTCATCTATACCACTCGAGATACAAGCAAACATTCTATTTACAAATCTCCCGCTACCAAAACTGGTATCATGCCCACACGATACGCAGTTGTTTCCCATGTTGATTGTTTTCATGACGATTGTTTTTCTATCCATCTTCTGAATCCAATGACCACATCGCCATCGTGCCAATTTTCTCTGTCGGCAGCATAATAAACATCCCAATAAACAAATTCTACTATCTTATCAAAGTTGCTTGGCAAGTCCATGCCTATTTTGTTAAATATGTCCATCAACATCCAGTCAATCTCATCCCATTTTTTAGCGTTTATTTCATTATTTGTTATCTCCATCTTGTAAATATTTAGTTAATTTTTCGTCTATCCAGTCATGACCATCATTCTTATACATGAGGTCATCATAAATCTGCTCCTGCAACATATCAGATATTTTCTGTTCCAGTTGCGGTAGTACCGCATTTAAAAGATTACTGGCCTCAGTCATGTTCAAAGGTTTTTTGAATATGTCATTGCATTCATCTACTTTGTCTTTTGACATTTCTACTATGTCTTGTGGTGTTATGTTGATTTCCATAATTAATAAATTACTGGTATAACCTCTTGTTTCTTTTCTTTTTTACTGTAATAAAAAAGCGCTCCGCCATCGTTCCCCTCATCGTCTGATTGAGGAACGAGCATAGTCCCATCTGTAAAAGTTATTACTACTGGTGCTTTAAACCATGCGAAATCTTCCATTTCGTCATCGGTCATATATCTTACATTGGCAATCTTTTTACCTAAGAGTAAATCTCTTGTAGATTTCCCCCATTCTGCCTTTAAATTTTCTCTTGAATATTTCATTTTATATTGTTTTTAAATTATATTTCTTCATAATACAAAACTTCGTGGTCTTGTGATAATTTTTCTATTTTATCTATTTCTTTTTCGAATCCATTACACCCTAAAAAACAAACGAATGCTTTTATAAATTGTTTTGGATAATTGTAAAAATCATATCCATAGCTTTCTTGGTGTTCATCGTCTTCGTTAAATCTATCGTATACGATTCCTTTTTCGTCAAATTTAATCTGTAAATAATCTCCGCTCGGAAGATATATATATTTATAATCTAGTGCTTTCATTTTATATTGGTTTAAAATAAAGGGGGGAGCGCCTATCATAAATCGGCGCTTTATCTCGAGATTCTATCTCTCGTCAGAGTCCCCCCTCGATTGTTAGGATTTACTATTAGCAATATCTTTTTCCAGTCTGTTTACTCGTTGCCCAAATTCTAAACTTAGTTTTAGCATATCGTGTTGAGCGTCTGTCATACATTCAAATAGGATATCTCCTTGTACTTCGCAATTCTCAAAAAGGTATTTATTGAATACACCATAGTTTTTAAAGGTTACGCATCCTAAATGGTTTACTGGAAGATTAAGTAATAATCCCTCCTCGTTAATGTAGGCAGTCAATCCAGTTTCCAAATGTACTGGTTGGATTAATCCCCCTACTGCTTTCTGTTTGCTTTTCAATCCCTCCCCGTTGAAGTTAGGAACGATTGTCGCGTCTGCTTTTAATAAAATGTATTTAGTCATAATTGTTGGTTTTAGATAGGGAGGATCCGCAAAGCGGATTCCTCCCGTTGGTTAAATTAAAGTCTGTTATAAAATTCTTTTACTATCTGTTTACTGGTATATTGTTCCGATACCATTCCATTCTCAATCATTACTTGAGCCTCCTTGAGCATTTCTTTTGGATTGTTTTGCAATCCGCTCAATTCTTCAAAGATGTAATCGCTTGTGACCGCATCTACATAATTTTTACTTTCTACTGTCATAATTGTTGGTTTTAAAATTCAAATGCAATATATATTCTTTATTTTTAATATGCAACATTTTTACAACATTTTTTCGTGTTGTAATTTGTAAGCTACTGCAATTCTAAAATAAAATTCCTCTAAACATTCTTTGTGTTTCATTTCAATTCCTAAATCTTTAAAGGCAAATCTCGTTATCATTTTTTCATTTTTTATTTGCTCCTTGCTACCATAATACTTTTCATTACCGGTAAGCCATTCCATTTCGTTTTTTATAATCTCTAGCATTTTAAATTTATTGTATTAGCGAAATTTGGTTTTTGTGTTAAATCAATAACAGAAATTCTCAATCTGTCATATCCATTTTTATCTGCCCATTTTTGGCCTTTTTCCATGAGTTCGTTTTTATTTGTATATCCTTTGCATTGGTATAAAATTTCTTCCATGTATTTAGGCTCACCTTTTTTGCATCCGTATAAAAGTGTTTCTATCATTGTATTAATTGTTTAATTATTACTGGGTTTAGTGTTCCGTATTGATTCTCTTTTTTAATTAAAAATTCAATATCCTCAAACGAGGCTCTTCGCTCCCGTTGTCTTTTTAATGCTTGTTTGATTTTGATTATCTCGTTCATCGTTTAATTTTTTAACGTAATTTGTAATAAATTTCTTTCTTTTTTTGTCTATGTTGTAAACTATTACTTCCTTGTTTCCATGAACATGTCCCGCCATAGTTTCCCTACTCCATGCAATAGAAAATTCTTTTGCTTGGTCGTATGTTTCAAAAATTAAAGTTGCTTTTTCTGTTCTCATCTTATTTTATTTAATTGTTTTTAATATTGTTTTAAACTCTTCTTCCAAGATTTGCAAACTATTTTCTTTTAGCGTTATACTTAATTGTATTTTATACAAATCAAATGGCTTTTTATCGGCTAAATTTTCTGCGCTTTTAAAATAACTGTTTTTTTCAGCATACAATTCTTTTATGTCTTCCGAATGCCAAAGAATGGTATTTTTTAAATAATTAATTTTACTTGCTTTTTCGTTTGCTCGTATTGTGTCAATTGTTGTCATTTTATTTAGTTTTAGTTAGAGAATAATATATAAGTACTGGAGTTTTTCGCCTCCTTTACGCGTTGGATTTTAAATCCAATTTTCGCCAGTATTGTGAGCATTGATTCAAAACCACAACCGCCGTCAACATACGTTCGCGTGTTACTGGTGGCGCGTTTTAAAAATCTGCGTTTGTGTGTTTTCGCGTTTGGGTTGTAATGGCTCAGACCATAATATCCGCTCGGGGTGTCCATGCTCCCGCTATTGGCTACAAGTTTTTTGAGTTCGTAAGAAAAGTATTTATTTATCATTTCTCCCAAAACTGTTCCTTTCATATCATAGCCACCGCCACAAGTTGAGGCAATTTTGTCGCCGTTGTTATCTCTTAGAGTACAAATATTATAGCCGTAGGAATCCCGAGCGCGTGAGGTTGTCCAGTTAAAAGTTAGCCTTTGAAAGCGCCAGTTTTCGCGCACAAAATCCGCGCTTTGTTGTTTTGTTAAAAGTGTTCTCATAATATTAAAATTTAGTTAAACTTACTACCACCAAAACCCCGCCAATGGGCGAGGTGGTGAACTGGTGGAGCGGGTTATTTACTCCAATGATTAAAATGAATTTCACAACGTTTTTGACATTCTTTTTCAGTTTTAAAAGAGCGTTCATAGGTTTCGTAAAATTCTCCGTTTACATATCTCCCGATATACCATTTTTTCGATGCGTCTTGAAATGGTATAAAAGAAATCATTTCATCAATTGCGTTTTTGTATTGTTTCATAATGTTTTTGTTTTGTTATTATTTTCTTTTGTTGTATTCGTTAGTTAATAGAGTTTGAAAGGTTTCGTTTTCTTCTGTAGCTGGAGAAAGTCCAACAAGTAAACTCCTTCTTTCAATTTCTTCGTTTGTCATTCGTGATATTAAACGAGTCCAGATGTCATTTCTTTGTGTGTGGTTAAAATCAAGTGTTGTCTGCATTGTTGTTGTTTTGTTGTTAATAAGTTGCAATCTACATTTAAATAATTTAATACACAAGTTTTTTAGTGTGTTTTTTCGTAGTCCCTTTATTTATAGGGGTTTGCGGGGGGTTGCTTTACTGGGTTATGTTTGCCAGTACTGGGAGCGGGTCGGGGGTAAAGGGAAGGCTAACCTCTTGCCCTTTCTTTAAATTCTCTTTGTAAAGTTGCGGAGCGGTCCAGTTGTTTTTGGTTTTGGTCCTGCAGGAGCGGGAGCGGTGGAACGGGGGAACGGAGCGCGGGAGCGGGAGCGGTGGAACTGGAGCAGAGCGCCACAGAAAAAAGCCAAAAAATCTGAACTGCAAAAACTGAAATCGACCCCCACCACCAAAAATAAAATCAAGTTTTTTTTTAAGGATTGGTCGTCTGTATGTATGTATTACCCAAACACTCTATACATCTAATATTTTTTATTACCTTTGTATATGGAAATAGAAATTCACAACAGACTTAAAATAGGATTTGCATTAGGCTGGTCTTATTACTCTAGAGATAGAGAGTTTGATTATTCTGAAGTGACAATCTATTTAGGATTAATAAGTTTTAAAATAATGTATTAAGATGAAAGGGCTAACTATAAAAAACGGCAGACTTGTGAACGAAAGACCAGTAGGTATGACTGGTATCCAACAGGCTGCAAATATGAAAAGAATTATTACAGAGGACCGCAAGATTAAATCAATTGCAGATGGAATCGAAAGAGCGGAATCTATGAAGACATTTAGAGGACTTCTCTAGATATTTAGTTTTATGTTGGTCAATGTTAAGGTAGCTTCGGCTACCTTTTCTATTTCTGGTACTTCAGGAAGTACATTAAACTTCAACCCAACGGACTATAATTATACTATATGTGTCGTTTTTATAGTGTTAATGTCGATAGTGTGTCGATTTTACGACAGTTAGTTTGCTGATTATCAGGGCCATGTCGATTATGTCGATTTTATTTCTTAATTATAATAATAATAATAATAATAATAATAATAAATATATATATATATATATAAGGGGAAATTTTTTTCGACACATTAAAAATTTATTTTTAAGGTTGTCATTTAAATAAAATGTTATAGCTTTGATATAAATTAAATTCAATTATGGAACAGGGAGGATACACGCCAAAGGAGCTACACTTTGCTCAAGAGGGACAATCAAAACTTATTAGTGGTATAACCAAAATGTCTAATGCTGTAAAGAGCACACTAGGTCCAATGGGTAATACTGTTATTATAGAATCACCAGAACATACTCACGGGATAACTGTAACTAAGGATGGTGTAACAGTAGCCAAGTCTATTGCACTTATAGACCCAGTAGAGAACTTAGCTGTACGGATGATGCGTGAGGCGGCAGACCGAACGGCGACCCTTGCGGGTGATGGTACTACTACGGCGATAGTACTTACAGAGGCATTAGTGCGCTCGGGTATGGAGCGTATTAGCTCGACAGATAATAAGACTGAAATATTGCGTGAGCTTTTATCTGAGACGAAAGAACTTATAAAGGATTTAAATAAGAAGAGCAGAAAGGTTACCAAGAAGATGTTAGCTGATGTGGCTACTATATCCGCCAACAACGACAGTAATATTGGAAAAATTATTGCCGACACTTATAACAAGGTTGGAGAGAATGGGATTGTGACAGTGGAGCGGTCTCAGACCTCAGAGACTTATAGCGAGACCACCGATGGGCTCAAGATAGATAGAGGGTATAGTTCGAACTTGTTTGTCAATAATCAGAAGAAGGATGAGTGTGTGCTAGAGGATGTGCATATACTTGTATCGGATGCGGAGATAACAAACCTGCTCACGATAGAGAACGTACTCAAGCCAATTATCCAAGAAGGAAAAAAAATATTAATAGTAGCGCCTTGTTCTACCAACGTCATAAACACCCTTGCGGCGAATGTGATGAAGAACAACTTGAAAATTTGTAACATAACTCCACCCTCCTTTGGTTACAAACAACACGAACTTATGCAGGACATAGCCCTGACAGTTGGTGCTACTTATTTTTCAGAAAAGACAGGAGACGATTTAAGCATCGTAGAGTTTAAAGACCTAGGCCATGCGGCTAAGGTTATTGTAGGCAAAGATTCCACTATAGTTATAAAAGATAACAAAGAGACAGAGGATAAAGTTCAGGAGCGGGTTAAACAATTATGGGAGGCTCACGACCTAGCCAACAAGAAAGCAGATAAGGATTTTATATTGTCGAGAATTGCATCGCTTACAGGCGGAATAGGTGTTATATATGTTGGCGGTAACACCGACCTAGAGCAGAAAGAACTTTATGACAGAGTTGATGATGCTGTCTGTGCGGTGCGCTCGGCATTATTAGAAGGCATACTCCCCGGTGGAGGACTGGCGCTATATGGATTCTATAATCTATACAGTGTTATTGGTGATAATAACAAAATCGATAAATCTAAAAAAATTGCTTGCGCAATTTTAGCTGACGCGCTTCGCGCGCCTATAACTCAAATCCTTCGAAACGCGGGGCTAGAGCTAGGAGATATATATAAAACAGAAGACACGCTCGCGTACACTAGAGGATATGATGTAAAGAAAAGAGTTTATGGGGATATGTACAAGATGGGAATTATAGACCCTATGAAGGTAACCAAGAGCGCACTTCAAAATGCAGTATCGGTTGCTATAACTATTTTATCTACTAACGCTATAGTTACTATGGCACGGAGTTATGAATCATGACCTGGCCAGATATAATAACCGGAATACTTTGCTGGGAAATTTTAAAGTATATTTTAATTAACTGGTGGCACGAAATATTTAAGAACAGATGAAACCAATAGGAATAAACATTGTAATCAAAACCATTGAGGAAGAGATTAAAACCTCATCGGGCTTGTTGCTATCTTCAGAAGATGCTAACCAGCTAAGATACAAAAAAGGAAAAGTAGTAAAACCAGGGACAGATGTTACTGTGATATCAGAAGGGGATGAAATATATTATGATAAGAGAGCTGGATATACTATGCTCATCAATAATGAACCTTACACGATTATTTCTCAGAACGATGTCGTTGTTGTTTTATAAACTCATTCATTTCTATTATCATGTTGCGATACACTTTATCGGAGTATGATACATTTTTAGCAAACATAGGGTTTGATGTTTGAGATGTAGGTATCTCTTTACCCTCTAGCTTATCATATATAGATTTTATTACTCGTTTAGTTTTGTAAGACAGACAGTATACAGCTTTTCTTCCTCTGTGTCCTTTACGGAAAACTTCTATCCAACCTTCTTGTCTTAATTTTTCAAATCTATTTTTATTCCATCCGAGCAGATTGTTGAAGTCTTGAAATCTTCCTTTGTCGAAATATTGCTCCGACCTTAAAAAAAGAAGCATATCTAGCTCTTGAGCATTGAGTCCATACTTAGCTTTTATGAAGTATCGAACTACTCTCCAGTATTTTAGGTAATCAGATTGCATTGAATTTAATTTAGTAAATTTGTACAAAGATATTTATAAAATAGCTATGGAGAAAAATGCCCAAAAAGAAATAAGACATTACGCAGGAGCAGCTGGAATTTTTTTAGTTGTAGTCGGATTGTTATTATTTTTATCTTACAACCAAATACCATCTGATAACAAAGATTTATTTGTTAGTATTGTAGGGGTTATATCAGGTTCATTATCAGTAATTTTATTTACTATCATTGGCCGTAACCCTAACGAAGTTCAGGAGCTTAAAAGCGCAAATGAAAAACTTGAAGGTCAAGTTACTCAGCTCATCCAACAAAAAGACGAGCTTGAGGGTATGTTAATTGAAATGCAAAAAGAGATAGTAGATAAACTTTCTATTGCTGGAGTGTATTTTGAATTAAAGGATAAAAATGGGAAAGTCGCTAAATAGAAGAGGCAAGTATAGTCACTGTACTAGAGCGCAAAAAAAAGGAAATAATAAACCTGCTAAAAGAAAATAAAATGGCAAAAATAAATATAGACCCTAGTACATTTCTTTTTAGAAACACAACAGTAGAGAAGTTTCTAAAAAACATGGATGCTAAAAACAAACCAGGGGAGAAAAGAAAGAATAGTTTTGAAGGACCCTTTGGAACTGGATTTAAAACAAAGAAACCTAAAACAACAGCTTAATTATGCCTACAGTAAAATACAAATGCGCAGATAGCGGGAAGATGAAAAGTAAAGTATTTCCTTACAATGCAGTTGGGAAAGCTCAAGCAACAGAGTTTGCAAAAACAATGGGAGGCTCTATGAAGAATAACCCTGGTTATGGAATGGAGAAAAAAATGAAATCTAGCTACTAATGGCTAAAAAAGGAAGAACCAAGAAGAAAGGTAACAAGATATGTCCAGCAGGAATAGCCTGGGCAAAACGAACCTTTGATAAATATCCGTCTGCATATGCAAACATGGCGGCAAGTAAATATTGTAAAGACCCTAATTATGGCAAAAAGTAAAATGGATTATAACGGCATAGGCTTTTCAAATAAGTCTATAGACAAGCTAACACAGAAGCAAAAATATATTGCAAAACAATCAGGCAATCCAAATAAGATTGAGGCTTCTGATTTTAAAGCTTTGAGAAAAAAATAATGGGGGAAGAAATAAAACGACTAGAGCAGTTAAAAAAAAATACATCGGATTTTGGAGAGCAAATGGAAATAGCAGACAAGATTCATAACATTAAAATGAAAATGAACGGCACAAGACCGTCAGACTCTTTTATAGAGTGTGTAGGTTGCGGTTCTTAAATTTAGCATATGGGAGAGTTAAAAAAATGGCGCGACCAGAAATGGGTTCGTATCGGAACGGATGGAAGGATTAAAGGAGCTTGTGGAACTAGCAAGAACAAAAAAAATCCAGACCGATGCCTTCCTTTAGCTAAAGCAAAAAGATTAAGCAGGCGAGCGCTTGCTCAAACAGCCAGAAAGAAAAAAGCTTCTGGAGGTAAAAAACAATTTGTGAGTAATACTAATACAGTTAGAAACGCATGAGTACAATACCTACAGGAACAAAATTTCACGGAGTAGCCCCTAGTGTAGATACGGTAGATAAGGGGTCTGCTCTTATAGACACATTAAGAGAGGCTTATACTATAGACGAGATAGCTTCTTATACCTATACAGGAACAACGGCTATTTTAGAGCCTGAGTTTATGACAGTAACTCCAGGAGGTTCATCGACTATAACAACAGATAAGAATATAGTTGATTTAACATGGTCAGGTGGTTCAGGGACTCATACTTTAACTTTACCTTCAGCAGCATCGATACCCTATCGTTTTTTAAGAATAGTTAATGATTCAACTGTTGGTGCGCAGGACAAGGTAGATATTGCTGCGCCTGGCACTGAAACAATTGACGGCGTTGCTACTTATGAAATAAACAAATCATATAATGGTATTGCTGTTTGGTCTGATGGTTCAAACTGGATAGTAATACAAGCAAAATCAACCTAATGGCAAACAAAAGCAAAATGAAATGTAACCGAGTGGTTGCATCGGACAGAGCTGGTAAAAAGAAAATGGTCAAGGCTTGCGAAGGTGGCAAGGAGAAGCTTATTCACTTTGGAGCAAAAGGCTATGGTCACAACTATTCTTCTGCTGCTCGTAAATCTTTTAGAGCTAGACACAAGTGCAGTTCGGCAAAATCTAAAATGTCTGCACGCTACTGGGCTTGTAAAAAATTATGGGCAGGAGCAGGCGGTTCTACCAAGAGTTCACCCAAAAGTAGGCAAGGAAAATATTAGTATATTTGTAGAATAAAATTTATAGGATGAAAAAGCAAGGTTACAATTCAAGACTAGACGAATCTTTAGGAGCTCGTAACGGCAAAAAATCTCAGTCCATGAAAGATAGAAGAGATGAAAGCAAGGCCATGTCAAAAAAAATGTATGGTCACGCATACGGAGCAGACAAAGGGATGGAGTATAGAAGTGATAATTTACATTACAAAACGCATAACCACTTAAAATAATATGAGAAAATTAGCAGCATGGCTTGTAAAGGCCGCTAATTGGATTAGCGTTTTTTGGAATAAGTGTAAGTGTTATTGGAATAAAGCTTTGTTATTTGTTTCATTCAAAACAAAAGGATGTGATAATAAATTATGTACTTGTAAGAAATGAAATCAAGAGGTCTCGGGGACACAATACATAAATTCACAAAAGCCACAGGCATAAAGCGCGTGGTAGATACAGTTGCTAAGGCAACAAACACTGATTGCGGATGCGATGGTCGCCGTGATTCTTTAAATAGATTAATACCATATAAAGATTAAAAATGGCATATCAAAAGTTACAAGCAGGAAGAGCAGCATCGGTAACTCCAAGCGATACAGCAAACATCCCTAGCGTTTCAGGAGGCACAAACAATGGTTGTGTTTTATACATTGGAGGAGCGGGGAATGTAAAAGTTGAGACAGTAGGAGGAGATGAGGTTACTTTTGTAGGGATTAATACAGGAACATTTTTGCCGGTTCAAGTGGTAAAAGTTTTTGCTACAGGAACGAGCGCAACAAATGTTTTAGCATTGTGGTAATAATAATCGGCATTGTATTATGTTAGCAATATGGATAGGAAATGCTATAATAGGAGCAAATTCTCAAGCACCACCAATAGGTAGTGAAGAGATTTTAACAGAGCTTAACATTCAGATGGTTAGCGAAACAACATTAGAAGATTTAATAACAGAATAAAATGGCAGTAAAGTTTTCACAATTTAACGTAGCATCTTCAGTATCAGAAATAGATTACTTAGTTGGTTATAAGTCTACAGACAACATTCAAATTCCAGTAGGATTAGTTGGGTCTAACACAACCTATACGGTAGCTACAGCTCAAGCGGGCTCAAACGAAACCTTAACCCTCACAGGCTCAGATTCAAGCACAGATGTAATTACATTTACAGCTGGTAATGATATTACTCTTACAGATGATGGAGCTGGTAATGGATTTACTATTGCTTCTACAGCTAGTGGAGATACTTACACCCTTCAAGCCGGAGCAAAAGCTGGAACTAGTGTTCCATTACAATTAGATGCAGCAGCAGGTAGTGACTCTACAGTTAACTTAACTGAAGGAACAGGAATAACGCTGACTCAAACATCTGCTACAGAAATCACTATAGATGCAGCTGGTGGAATAACAAGGACAGTTGACCAAACTACTATTTCTAATGCGACCACAGGGTCGGTAACGCTAAGCGTATCTCCTACAAGCGAGGCTTACACCGATATGTATGTATCAGGCGTATATCAAAACAAATCAGTTTATAGTTTATCAGGCTCTACAATAACATTAGATGGAGGAGCTTACTTCCCTAATGGTTCAATTGTAGAAGTAGTATCAACAACATAATAATAAAGCTCAATGGCAACAACCAAAGTAACTACAGATGTAATTGACATGAGTGGTAACGCTGGAGGGCTTACCTGGGTAAAGGGCACT
>Ga0228615_1000467_pt1 | contig 21712 bp, 18 predicted proteins | sample 16DmetaG_FD_190530 | JGI IMG/M metagenome (GOLD analysis project Ga0228615, IMG submission 190530) | Seawater microbial communities from Monterey Bay, California, United States - 16D | ecosystem: Environmental > Aquatic > Marine > Coastal | place: USA: California | collected 2016-10-17
GAGCACCACATTGACATTGTGGGGGTCGCTGGTTCAAATCCAGCGTCGAGCACCATTCTTTTTAAAAGCGCCGCGATCAACCGATCGCGGCGCTTTTTTGATCTGCTTCTCAAGATACCATCGGACGTACGGGTATGCCGCGTTCACGAAAGTAGTCTTTGGCTTCAGGCACGGTATGTTGACCAAAGTGGAAAATACTAGCAGCCAGTACCGCATCAGCTTTCCCCTCATCAAGGACATCCACCATGTGTTCAAGGTTTCCAGCACCACCACTCGCGATAACCGGGATTCCAACGGCTTCGCTAACCGCTCGCGTTAACTCGAGATCATATCCATTCTTCGTTCCATCAGCATCCATACTTGTAAGAAGAATCTCCCCAGCTCCACGATTGTAGACCTCCTTGGCCCACTCAATCGCATAAAGTCCATCCACAGGCCGACGACCTCCGTGGGTATAAACGCCCCATTTACCCGGTCCCTGGCGCTTCGCGTCAATCGCCACCACGATACATTGATTCCCAAATGCCTTGGCGCCTTCATCAATCACGTCGGGGCGGGAAATCGCCGCCGTATTCACTCCTACCTTATCAGCACCAGCCAGCAACATACGACTCATATCAGCTACCTCGCGAATACCACCACCCACCGTCAATGGCACGAAACACTTTGCCGCGGTTTCACGCACCACATCAACCATGGTATCACGACCATCCGAGGAGGCTGTAATATCCAGAAAAACAATCTCATCAGCCTGCTGCTCATTGTAGGCAACCGCGGACTCCACCGGATCTCCAGCATCGACAAGATCAACAAAATTGGTCCCCTTAACAACCCGGCCATTTGTGACGTCGAGGCAGGGAATGATTCGCTTCGCAAGCATACCAGTGATTTACCTGCCAAGCTAAGGAAAGCAAGACACGACGAATCCTCTCTTACATTTCATTACGTTTCCAAAATGAAGCTCTTCGCCTCATTTCCCTAAAGATTCCTTTAACTTATTGGATGAAAACTTTATCTGGATTTCGAGATTCTAGAACCTCGTATTTGAACGAGCGCAGGAATAGCCTTTCATAACTCATCACATCACTGCTTCGAACCTGCCGCCGCACGACGTAGACGATCCATCATTGCCACCCCTATGCCAGTTTCAGACACAGATTCAGACACAATGACATCTACCCCCGCAGAATCGAGCTTTCGTAGACAGTAAAACAACCTGACAGCGCCCTCGGCTAATTTCCCCTTTCCGGGACTCATGATTTCAACATGCGCCCAACCCGTCGCTTCCATCAAGGAACTGTTCCCCTCACCACGATAACTCAGCAAACCATATTTCACTCCCTCCTCGGGCACAAAGTCACTCGGCTTGTCAATCACCACTAAAGGCGTCGTTGGTGCATAATGACTCTCCACCTGCCCCGGGGCTTCAATGTGGTCCGCCTTCGTCTTCTTCGGCTTGATTACCTTAGCTATTTTTCTCAAATCCTCACGAGAAATTGGTCCCGGCCTCAATAGTCGTAAAACTGGTCCCTTCTCAGACATCTCCGGAGCGACAATAGTGCTCTCCAGACCATCACGGCAAGCCCCTCCATCAATCACCATTGGGATTTTTCCACCCAATTCCTCCACTACGGCATCAGCTGACGTCGGACTAATTCTCCCAAAGCGATTCGCGCTCGGAGCGGCCACCGGGATTTCCTTGGCTACCGCCCGCATCACCTCATGAGCACTCATGCGCACCGCTACAGTCTCAAGTCCACTAGTCACTAACTCAGGAACATCCTCCTTCTTAGGTAAAACTAAAGTTAAAGGCCCTGGCCAGTATGTTGATACGAGTTCATCAACGATTTCATCGAGTTCCTCAGGAACTTTCGCCACAATATCAAGATCGCGCTTGTGCCCAATATGAACAATTAGCGGATCAAAAGAAGGCCTCTCCTTAACCTCAAAAACCTTCGCTACGGCTTCCGCATCAAAGGCATCTGCAGCCAAGCCATAAACCGTCTCAGTGGGTAAAGCCACTAGCCCGCCATTCTCCAGAAGAGCAACGGCTTCCGCCACGGCCTCCCGCCAATCTTCAAAATCCGCAACAACTCGTTTTGTGTCCACGCAAGATATTTAGCAGATACAGCTTCGCGAATCGAATCCAGAAAGGTAGAGTTTTCCCAAGAGTATGCAGAAGAACATTATCCTCATCGGATTTATGGGAACGGGAAAGTCCACAATTGGGCGAAACCTCTCCCAAACCTTCGGCTACCCGCTCGTTGACACCGACCAACTCATTGTCGAGCAACAAGGCCGCTCCATTCCAACAATTTTCAAAGAAAATAGTGAGGAAGCGTTTCGCGACATGGAAACCGAACTCCTCAAATCGTTCATTAAACACTCCGGCCATATTATTGCCACCGGCGGAGGAATCATTGGCCGCCCCGAAAACCGCCAGCTCCTTCGAGAACTCGGCTACGTCGTCTGGCTCATCGCACACCCTACTGAAATCCTGAAACGAACTTCGCGGAACGCAAATCGCCCGCTTCTCGACAACGACGATCCCGAAAAAACAATCCACGATCTTCTTGGTGTCCGTACACCACTCTACCGCAATGCCGCCCACATCGGTATCGAAACTGACAACCTCTCGTTCGACGAAGTCACCGCTGGCATCATCGAATCCGCGCGCTATCACTTTGGCACCCAAGAATGAATACGGACATCGCCAAGGCCAATGTCAGGTTCGTGGCCCGGCAGCTGGGTTTCGATGACTGCCGCATCGCTGCTGCGACCCGCGCTCCGCACGCCGACAACTACATAAAGTGGGTCGAAGAAGGGCACGCCGGTGATATGGGCTGGCTGGAGAAAAACGTCGAGCGTCGCTGTGACCCACGAGAAGTTCTGCCAGGTTGCAAATCTATCGTTTCACTCGCTCTCAATTATCTTCCAGCTAAAAAACAACCGCGTTCCGACTATCGGATCGCTCGCTACTCATGGAATGAAGACTACCACGATCTCATCCATGATAAACTCAAGGACCTAAATTTGGCTATGCAAGACATGGGAGGCCTCCAACGATACTATGTCGATACCGGTCCCATTCTTGAGCGTGATTTCGCCTCTGCTTCTGGGCTTGGTTGGAACGGGAAATCTACCGTCCAAATCCACCGTAAACTTGGCACTTGGTTCTTCCTTGCCGAAGTCCTAACCACCCTCGATCTCCTTCCTGACCCTGAATCCAGCGATCACTGCGGTAAATGCACGGCCTGTATCAGCGCCTGTCCCACCCAAGCAATCACCGCTCCGCGAAAACTTGCCGCCACCCGCTGCATCTCTTATCTAACCATTGAGCATAAAGGTTCTATCCCCAAGGAATTCCGCCGATCTATCGGCGATCGCATCTACGGCTGCGATGACTGTCTCGACGCCTGCCCTTGGAATCGTTTCGCCAGAGTCTCCCGCGAAACTTCGTTTCACGCACGTGAAAAAATATTCTCCCACTCCCTCTCGGACTTTCTTGATATGACTCTCGAAGACTTCCGACGTGTCTTTGCAAAGTCCCCTATCAAGAGAATCAAATTCGAACCATTCATCAGGAATGCCTGTATTGCCGTCGGTAACACAGGCACCAAAAAAGACCTTCCTAAACTCAGAGAGCTCTCCACCCACGAATCCCCCCTCATCGCCGAACATGCCAAGTGGGCCATTGATGAGATTAACTACCGAAACCCGGTATGAAGACTCGCTCCATCATTTTATTCCTTATCTCATTATGAAGCGCTCTTAACATCTAAAAACTATCTAACCCTAAAAACTAAAACCTTCTTTTGGCATCCTCCACCAATCACTCTCCGCCAATATGAAAGCCTGCTTCCTTCTTTTTTGCATTTTCATCCAAGGCTTACAGCTTCTTGGTCAAGTAACCAAACACCCGGATATTCTCGTTATTCTAGCAGATGATCTCGGATATTCCGATTTAGGCGCCTATGGATCTGAGATCAAGACCCCTAACCTAGATGCCCTCGCAAGAAACGGTTTACGCTTCACAAACTTTTATAATACCGCCCGTTGTTGGCCGACGCGCGCATCAATTCTTACTGGCTACTATCCACAGCAAATTCGACGCGACACGCTAAAAAGTAAAAGCGGCGGCATGCGTGGCAAACGTCCTTCGTGGGCTCCCCTTGCCCCAGCCCTACTGAAGAAAGCAGGCTACCGCTCTTACCACATCGGCAAGTGGCACCTGGACAGTAAACCGATCGCAGCCGGCTTCGACCGGTCCTACTATCTCAAGGATCAAAGTAGATTCTTCAGCCCCACCACTCATTACCTCGACGATAAAAAACTTTCCCCTGTCAAACGTGGAACTGGCTTTTACGGCACTACCGAACTCGCCCACCGCACTATCGAATTTCTCGAAGAACACGAAATCAAATACTCTGATTGCCCATCTTTCACTTACCTCGCATTTGCCGCCCCCCACTTCCCCCTTCATGCCCTCCCAAAAGATATCGCCAAATATGAAGATACCTACACTTCTGGGTGGAACTCGATCCGCGAAGCTCGTCACCAACGCATGAACGAACTTGGCTTTCCAAAAGTTAATCTTTCACCAGTCCTTCCAAATCTTGGCCCTCCCTATCACTTCCCTGACCAACTCAAAATTCTCGGAGCAGGTGAAGTAAATCGCCCCCTCCCTTGGAGCAAACTCACCAAAGAACAGAAAGCCTTTCAGGCAGAAAAAATGGCTATTCACGCCGCCATGATCGACCGTATGGACCAGGAAATTGGCCGTATCATTGCCCATCTCAAAAAAAGAGATCGTTTCGATAACACCCTCATCATCTTTCTCTCCGATAATGGAGCGAGCGCCGAGATTATGGTTCGTGGGGATGGCCACGATCCCACCGCTCCCCTCGGGTCAGCGGCAACTTATCCTTGCCTCGGCCCTGGTTGGTCAACTACTGCCAACACCCCTTTCAAAAAACACAAAACCTGGACTCATGAAGGCGGAATCTCCACTCCTTTGATCGCGCACTGGCCGCAAGGTTTCGAGGCAAAAAATAAATTTCGACACACTCCGGCTCACGTCATCGATCTCCTTCCAACCTTCCTTGAGGTAGCCAAAATTGAGCGGGAAAATTCTATTATTGCAAGGCCTGGTAAGAGCCTCCTCCCGATCTTTAAAAAAGATCAAAAGGATCTTCATCCAGATCTCTGGTGGTCGCACGAAGGCCATAACGCTATTCTCAAAGATGGCTGGAAAGCTGTTTCCTCATTCAAGGAACCATGGGAACTTTACCACCTTTCCGCTGATCGTAGTGAAACAAAAAATCTAGCGGAAAAGCATCGTGGAAAACTGAATTCCCTCATCGCACTCTGGAACAAAAGCGCGGATCAATTTATTACCGATTCTAAAAAATAAGAGCCTTTTCAAGGCATACCCCAAACCGCTAGCATGGAGAATGTTCTTCAAGAAAGCGCTCACAGCGATTCTATTGCTTTCGTCTCTTTCCGCCCAGGAAAAGAGCGCGACACCCTCAGTATCACAATTTGGCTTCACCAACCTCTTTAATGGTAAGGATCTCACCAACTGGGTAGACGTCAACACCTCGCCCGAAACTTGGTCAGTAAAAGATGGAATCCTCGTTTGTTCCGGCAAGCCCATCGGGGTGATGCGGTCACAAAAACAATACGAAAACTTTATTCTCGTCATCGAATGGCGGCACATGAAAGCCGGCGGAAACTCTGGGGTCTTCCTCTGGAGCGATGCCAAGCCATCTGGGAACCGGCTTCCAAAAGGTATGGAAGTTCAAATGCTGGAACTGGAATGGCCTAATATCCACAAAAAACGTGACGGCTCGCCAAACCACCCCGGCTACGTCAGCGGCGAACTCTTCGGCGCTGGCGGAATGAGAGCGGTCCCCGAAAATCCACGCGGTTCACGGTCCATGTCCTTTGAAATGCGCTGTAAAGGAAAAGGCGAGTGGAATGAGTACGTCATTGTAGCGGTCGACGGTAGTGTAAAACTTTCAATTAATGGCAAATTCGTCAATGGCATCCGCGAAGCCGATCTTCGTAAAGGTTACCTTTGCCTAGAAGCCGAAGGCGCCGAAATACACTTTCGAAAAATCCAGATTATGGAACTCCCTTCAGGGCGTGCTGCCGATCTTGGTATGACCTTAAATCAGCAGCAAAAATAGAACACCAAGTGAATGAAACAATTGCTGCTCATCTTGATCCTTTCCCCCATTGCTCACGCTGGGCTCCTCGGAAGTTGGATACTAAACAAAAAAAACTTTACCGACCAAAAACTCAATCCAGCAGGTGAAGCACAGGGCGCTCCAGAATTCGATACTGATGGAAACCTTGTTTTCTCCTCAAAGCAGCACGTTCTTCTTCCTGAGGAATCCGCGAAAAAACTCCCCCTCCAGAATTTTGCTATTGAGGCTCGGGTGCGGATTGACCAAGCCCAAAAATGGGGCTCAATTTTGAGTTATAGTCAAGACAACGGTAGCTACGAGCGCGGTTGGATCCTAGGATACAACGGCTCTCGCTTCTCCTTTCGGCTCTCCACCGGTGGTCGACTTCTCGAAGTCGCTGCGCCTGAATCATTTGAACCCGGCGAATGGAATCACCTCTTCGCAACCTATGATGGCAAGAAGATGGGACTCTATTTAAATGGTCGTCTTGTTAGCTCGCGGATTGTCACCGGGCCTATTGTCCTACCCGATATCCCAACTCCGTTCGTAATCGGTGCCTATAAAGACAACGATGAGTTTTTCCCCATAAACGGTCGCATCGAATCGATCCAATTTCACGATTCCCTACCGACTCTTAAGGACCTCGCTAGCATCGCGAAAGAATTTGCCGTCGTTCCCTTTTCGGTTCGCCCTGCTGTTCGATTTTTAGCTCCAGGAAAGGCGCTCCTTTTCTGGGAAGCTAGCCATCCCGGCAAGGCCATCATTGGATACGGAACAACCCGAAAACTTGGTAGTATCGTCGAGTCTAGTTCAGAAGACTTACGTCATGAAGTCATACTCGACAACCTGCAGTCACATACCCGCTATTCCTACCGGATCAGCGCCAACACCGAGAATGGTGAAAAATTTAGCCCCCTCTACGAGTTTGACACCAGCATGAACTACATGCCGGCTCCAACTCCTGATAGTGACCACCCTCTTGCCAAAACCTATCTACAAGATCTTCCTGACCAACCCGGCTTCGCTGTCATTATAGGACTCACCGATGGCTCACTTACCAAAGCTATCGCCTCTCAAAGCCAACTCAACGTGACCGCTTTTGATGATGACCTCGCAAAGGTCAACGCCCTGAGGAAAGAGCTGACAGATTCTGGTATTCATGGCTCAAGAATCACGATTCTCTACCTTCCCAACCTTAAAAATATCCCACTCACCTCTTGCGTCGGCAACCTCGTCTGCACCGAACGTGGAACACCTCCCTGTTCTTCTTCCGAACTCTCCCGACTCACCCGCCCAAAAGGTCGTACCGTCCTGCCTGACAAGACGCTCAACACCCGCCCTCCCATTCCAGGATCCGGTGAATGGACCCATCAATATGGGCCACCATCAAACACCACCTACTCCAACGAACGCCTTGGGGGCGCTCAGGCTGTCGATGAATTGGAGCTCCAATGGATTGGCAGGCCCGGTGCCAACTTTGGCATTGATAGACAACCCCGCATGTCCGCTCCTCTTGCGACCAATGGACGTATGTATCATCAGGGGCTCAACCGGCTCATGGCGCTCGACGCCTACAATGGCCAAATTCTTTGGGACATGGAAATTCCGGACCTTCGTCGAGTCAACGTCCCTCACGACAGTGCCAACTGGTGCGCAGATGACAGCAAACTATACGTCGCTGTCAAAGATCTCCTTTGGGTGCTCGACGGAGCCACCGGCAAACGCATCTCAACCTTAAAGCTCACTTCCTCCCACCGCGAGACTCACGAGTGGGGCTTCATCGCCCAGGAAGGAGATAACATCATCGGATCCTCCGTCCGTTTGGGAGCCGAGTTTAAAAAATACTTTGGGGACGCCTGGTATGACAAAGTCGGCCGCGAGTCCGACACTGCCAATGTTTTAAGCGACAATATTTTTGGATACTCAAAATCGAACTGGAAGGGAAACTGGACCTATTCGCGCGGGCTCATCATCAACCCCACCATCTCATTGTCCAAAGGCAAACTTTGCTTTCTTGAAACACGCAACACCGACCTTCAAAAATCCACCTCCGGCCGCGAGAGCACCAAAAATCATTGGAATCAAATCCACGCCGTCTGTCTCGACGCAACCACGGGCAAAATCCTCTGGCAAAAGCCATTCCCAAAAACTCTGCTCCGGACCGAGGAAAAAGGCTTCATCCAGGTTTCTTATGGATCCATGACTTCCGAAGGTTTCCTCGTCACCCTCTCTGAAGGCGACACCCAAGAGACCGGTAAGCACAATGGAAAAGGGATCTTCAGTTACCACTACTTCGACCTTGCCAATGGCGATCTCCGATTCCAATCCCAGACCCCTTGGCGCACCAACCACCACGGCTCCCACATTACCCACCCTGTCGTTTACGAGGACCGGGTCTATACGGACCCCACCGGGATCTCCCTTCCCGACGGAAAGCCGCTCGATCACAAATACGGGCCTAAAACTAAATGCTCTGCCACCGTGGGGACAGCCTATGGACTGCTTTATCGGGGGATTGACGTGAGCCTCACCTTTTGGTCCAAAACCTCTAAGAAACAATCCCACTGGCCCCGGCTCCGCCCCTCCTGCTGGCTCAGCGTTCTTCCCGCTCAGGGACTCTTCCTAGCCCCCGAAGGCGGCGGTGGCTGTTCATGCGGCGGCTGGATGGAAACTTCACTTGCCTTTATTCCCAAAAACAATTCCGGCATCAAAGATTCCACTCCGCCCAAAGAGTAGCCGCCTTTTTCCAATCTCCAGTCCGAGCCCACCTTCTAAGTAACATGTTCCGCTCAACTCTTGCCCTTTTTTTACTTTGTATCCTCTGCCCCGCCGAGGTCTGGCCAACTTATCGCCATGACAATCGCCGAAGCGGCGTGTCTCCCTCTTCCTTGCAACTCCCGCTAACCGAAGCATGGGTCCACAATGGCGGCCCTCCTGAACAGGCATGGACCGGACCAGCCAAATGGGATGCTTACTCCAGCAACGAAGGCCTGCAATCGATGCGCAACTTCGATCCCTGTTATTTTACAACCGCCGCCTATAATCTCATTTATTATGGGTCTTCATCCGACAATGCTCTCCATTGTCTAGATGCCTCGACCGGAGAAGAGCAATGGCAACACTTCACAAATTCCTCCGTCCGTTTCCCTCCCACTCTCGTCGGAGAACAAGCATGGTTTGGATCCGATGATGGCTACATTTACTGTGCAGATGCCCTGACCGGTAAAACCCTCTGGAAAAAACAAGCCGCACCTTCCGATCGCCTGATCCCCAGCAACGGCAAACTGATTTCGCCTTGGCCGGTTCGAACTGGAATCACGGTTGAAAATGGCCGCGCCTTTTTCGCAGCCTCACTCCTGCCATGGAAAACTTCCTATCTCTGGTGCATCGATACCAAGACGGCGGAACGAGCGTATCTGACCGAGCATCAAGGGGTCACCCTTCAGGGCGCCATATTAGCTGGCGGGGACCGCCTTTACATCCCCCAGGGCCGCGCCGCGCCCATCACTCTAAATCAAAACGATGGCAAAAAGACAGGAACCATCGGGCAGGCTGGAGGAACTTTTTGCCTTTTAACAGAGGACAACCAACTCATCGCAGGCCCGCCCAACCAAAAAGAACGGGACGAACAGCTACGCATCGCCGACCCCAAATCTGGAAAGCGACTCACAACCTTCAACAACACCACCCGAGTCGTTGTCACAGAAGGAAAGGCCTACCTCCATTCCATCGGAAACCTTCAATGCCTCGACCTCACCCGCAAAGCTCAGCTTGAAACGCTCCTCAGCAGCCAAAGGGCCGCTCTCAAAAAACTCGACCCAAAAGTTGAAACAAATCTCGCCCAAATTGAAATTCTCAAAAAGAAAATCTCCACACACCAGGCTCAAATCAAATCCTGCCTTCTCTGGACCATTACTCACCCTACCCCCTTCGAACTCGTCGTCGCAGGCACTCAGCTCATCGTAGGCCTCGACAATCAAGTCTCCATTCTCGACATCAAAACCGGCAAGCCACTCTGGCAGCACAAAGTTACGGGAAAAGCCTACGGACTTACTCCTGCCGAGGGCCGCCTCATCGTTTCTACTGACCTTGGCTACATTCATACTTTCCACAAAAAACCGTGAAATATCTTCTGATTTTTCTGGTGGTCACCGCCTCTCCTCTCGCCTGCCAGGTTCCCGTCTTTCGATACGCTCTGGAGCGGTGGCAGTCCGATTCCTTCCGCTTGCAATTGATTCATCGGGGAGAAGCGCCGGCCGAATTATCCTTCGAACCAAAGCACCTCAACCTCGAATTTGAATCTCTCAACCTCGAGAAAATCACTCCCAACGAACGCTTCTCTATTATTGGACTCGAGAAGGTCACTGAGTATCCCGCCTTCCTCCTTCACCCTCCCGAAAGCTGGGAAAACAACGAACCGCTTGTGTTCCCTGGCACTAAATCAACTCTTGAGAGCATCATAGACTCGCCCCTCCGCCAGAGAATTAAGGACGGCATCCTTGAAGGGCAATCCACCGTCTGGATCCTTGTCGAAGGAACCGACCAAACCGCAAATGAAGCCATTTCCAAACTCCTCAACGACACTCTGCTAGAGGCTCAAAAAAACATCCAGATCCCCGAAGGTGTCATTCAGGCCGATCAGGCTGGAAAAGTTGGCGAGGACATTAATCTCGACGATGTCCTCCGCTCATCCATTCCACTCCAGATCTCCTTTAAAATCGAGCGGGTCAATCGCAATGACCCCGCCGAACAAGCTTTCCTCCGTATCCTTACCGCCAACCGGCATTCCCCATCCGAAGAACCACTTGTCGTCCCGGTCTTTGGTCGTGGTCGCACGCCAGGTCCACTTCTAGGTAGCTCCATAACAGCGGAAACCGTCACGACAGCCTGTGAGTATCTTTGCGGTGCCTGCTCCTGTCAGGTCAAAAGCGGCAACCCTGGATACGACCTACTCTTTCAGACCGACTGGCAAGAAAAACTTCAATCCGGCCTCGTCGTAATCGACAAGTCACTCCCCACCATTCTGCCCTCGCTCAATGACGAATCGTTACCTAGCCAGGAATCACCAGCAGATAAATCCTCACTGAAATCCTATGTTGTCAGTTCTCCCAAAATCCTCTTGTTAGCAATCCCTGTGATCCTCCTCATAGGCACCATTTTTCTCCTGAAGAAATCCAATTAAAATCTTCGCTAATTCCCTAACCTGATTACGCCCCTTCATCCATTTTTCATCATGCTCTTGGCCGAAATCAAACACCGGAAGTTCAACTTCATCATCGCCATCGTAACAGCAGCAGCCGCTATCTGTATCTGGCTTGCCGCAGAAGAAAGCCTAGCCAAATTTGACCGAAATACCGAAATCCAGCTCAGTTCACTAGAAGACGAAACAAAGGCTGAGATGATCCAGCTTGAGAACGATATTCGTAAAACCATGAAAGGCCTTGGTTTCAACGTCTTCCTCTTCCCCAAAGGCGAAGAAATCTGGCAAATTAAGGAGCGAGGATACTCCGAACAAACACTCTCTGAAGACTCAGTCCACAAACTTGCTGAAAGCAAAATCGTCACGGTTAACCACCTTCTTCCTCAGTTATCAAAACGAGTTCGCTGGGAAGAACAAAATCGATCGATCCTACTTGTCGGCGTTGAAGGACAAGTTCCCATCGCCCACAGATCCAAAAAGAAACCCATCATGAATCCCCTGACTCTAGGGACGATCAATCTTGGCTACGATCTACATAAACCCCTCGGACTCAAAAAAGGAGATCAGGTGATCCTTAACGACAAAACCTACACTCTTGCCCAAACTTATCCTCCAAGAAACTTCCGCGACGATGGCTCGGCCTGGATACACCTTGATGATGCCCAAAAACTCTTTGAGCAACCTAATCGAATTAATGCCATTCTAGCCCTTGGGTGTAATTGCGCCTCTATTGATCGACTCGGCGAAATTCGTTCAGAGATTTCAAAAATTCTTCCTGAGGTTCAAATCATCGAACTCGGTTCATCCGCCATGGTTCGTGCCGAAGCTCGTAACAAGACCGGTGACCGGGCAAGAAAAGCCAAAGCTACAATCATAAAAAGTCGTGAAACTGCTCGCTCCGAACGCGCTCGTTTTTCTTCAGTGCTCTCTCCAATCATTGCAAGCGGCGCCTTTCTCGCTCTCGCATATCTTTCATTTGCTAACGTCCGTGAACGGCTTCCGGAAATTGGCACTCTTCGCGCGATTGGTGTCAGCCATTTCAAAATCGCACTGATCCTCCTCGCCCGGGCCGCTTTAATCGGCCTTCTCGCAACCGGCCTGACCTTTACCATTTCTAAATTCTTCTCATTTCCGATCCCTCCGATAGCTTGGCTTTTCATCCCCCTCGTCAGTAGCGCTGCGACGTGGCTCTCGACTATCTACGCCCTCACACGCGATTCCGTTACCCTCCTCCGATCCAATTAAAATTCTAATCCATCACCACCACCCGGTCTGCAATAATCTCCGCTTCTTTCTTAGAATGAGTGACATGTAAAGCCGTTACGCCTTCTCTCTCAATCATCTTCCGAATTACGCCAAGCACCTCATCATGACGTGCTTCATCTAAACCGGATAGAGCTTCATCCAGACAGAGTAATTGCGGCCTCAGCGCCAGAGCCCTGCCCAATGCAACTCGACGGGCTTCACCACCTGAGAGCCCCTCAGGTAAGCGACTCAAAAGACCCTCCAATCCAAGATCTCTTGCCAGAACTTCCACTCGTTCCTTTATTTCCTCAGGCTTCCAACCATGAAGCTTAGGACCAAACTCTATTTGCTCTCGGACTGTCAAAGATGGGAAGAGTGCCACATCTTGCGGCACTAGACCAATTCCCCGTGCCCCAGGCGCTAAATTTGTCACCTCCAGTCCATCAAGTACAACCCGTCCGCCAACCGGCCCTTCGCGTAATCCACAAACCGTTTCGAGGAGCGTCGTTTTCCCGCAACCACTCGGCCCCATAAGAGCAACACACTCACCCTCCCCAATCTCCAACGAAAAGGGGGATAGGACAAAATCCCCTGTTTGGACCGTCACCTGTTCCAAAATTAACATCCCCTCACTCATGCCGTTCCTCCTCTTCCTGCCAGATATCTCACTATCAAAAGAGTTGAAACTGCCAACAAAATCATTAAAAGCGAAAGTGCCGCCGCTCCTGGTAAATTACCTATATTAATTTCAAGGAAAACCGACGTAGCCAACACTTCGGTCCGGCCACGTGTCGCTCCCGCAAAGATAAGGATCGGCCCAAACTCTCCCAGAGCCCTCGCCCACGCCATTGTTCCTGCTGCCACTATTCCCTTACCAGCCAATGGCAAAACAACTCGCATAAATGCCTGACCCCGATTGCATCCCAAAGTCATCGCGACCTCTTCATAACGCGGGCTGATTTGATCAAAAGTCGTCCTCATCGTCCTGACCGCAAAAGCCGCCGCCACTGGAAACTGAGCCAAAACTACTCCTAACGGATGAAAGGTCATTGGAAAACCAACCTCACTTACAATGCCCTCCAGTGATCTCTGACTCCCCGCAAACACAAAACTCAGAAGCCCAAATGAAATTGCGCTTCCAACTAAAAATCTTATTACAATCCCATTCCCTTTTCTAGCTGCTCCCCAAATCGCAGCGATAAGTAGACCACCCGCTAACATTCCACAACAGGCCGATGGTGTGATTCGATTGAACAAAATTAAAAGACTCAAGCCCACAATCAAGGGAGGTAGTAAAATTGGAATATCCAGAAATGTATCTACCAACGCTCTTCCCCTAAATTGATATCGGGATAAAAGATAGCCTACCGGGACTGAAACCAAAACTGAAAGAATTGCTGTCGCCGTACAGGTCACGAACGTCAGTACGATCGAATGCTGAATATCAGCATCCTTCAAAATCTCACTCGCCTGGCTCCACGAAACCGTTAGTACATTTGCCCCAACCATTAAAAGAAGCAGTCCTAAGTAGGCTGCGACTACAAAGACCAGGAACAGCAGAAAAGGCCACTCCGGCCTAATTCTCCAAATCCTTTGATCACTAGTGATACCCTTCTCCATTTCAACTTTTAAACGCCTCAACAGTATTAAATGACGACTGATTGTTATCAATCTTCGCTTCTACCGACATTGCCATAACCCAACTCTATGCCGGCGTTTTCATAATGAAAACTACCAAGATTGCACATAAGTGACAAACAATGAGCGCCCATGAAAAAAGGCCTTTCCATCCTAGGCGACACCTAAAAACGATCGTCAATTGAGTTCCCATTGAAATCCCAATTCCTTGAATCTTTCCTTCGCTTCCGGAGTCGCCAGAAAGTTGCCTAATCTCTTCATCAATTCGGGGTAAGCTGACTCCTTTGCCACCGCAAAAGGCTGCTCAGCAAAAGCCAACTCGTCTTTTAGCTCCACAATTTCATTTTCCTTCAAAGTCACCGGGCTAGCGAGTGCGTTACTTCGGTAAACCAAAACCGCATCGAGTGATCGGGCCTGCAACGCAGACACAAGGTCATCTCCTTTCGCAACCTTCACAGCCACATTAGCTTCTAATGCTTCGGCCAATCCACGTCTCTCAAGCATGATCCGCGTTAATTCGCCCAACGCACTTTTACGACCATCACAAACTCCAAGCTTCACCCCAAGCTTTCCAAGATCTTCCAATTTACGAAGCTCCTTGGGATTCCCTATCCGAACTAACAAGACGATTTCATTTCTCGTCATGATCCGCCCCTCGAAAAACCGTTCCTGAACCTTGTTGAGAAACTTCGTATCACATGCAAAGTATCCTGCGGGTTTAGCTCCAGCATCCATCTGCGCAACCAAGGTCCCACAACCCTCAAAAACCGTATTCACCCGGCACCCCTCACGCGCTTCAAATTCTCGAACCCGCTCCTGAATCGCCGGCCTTAACATTGATCCCGAAAAAAAAGTCACTTCTGGTTGATCCGACCATTTATCGCCCTCATCAGGAACTATAAATCCCATTTTTTGAAAGACCTTTCGACCACGATCTTGCGCTGTGACATAACGGGCAAAATGGAGTGATCTCTTTGCGTCCTTACTCGACGTTAGCACTCCAATCGAAGCTCTCTTCGCTCTCTTAGAAAACTCTGGGACAGCAATCCATTCCACCTCAGAAAAATTTCTCGCAACCGCGTCCCACGCTAAGGAAACATCCACAGCACCGGTCGCAACATCTTCCACAATCGCATTCACAGTTGGCTTAGTCACGACCACGTTAGGATTAACCCTCTCTAATAACCCCTCCTCTTCCAAAACCTTCCAAGTAAACTTACCCACCGAAGCTGATTTCTCAGCCAAAGAAATCTTCAATCCTTCTTTCCCCATATCCGAAAGTTTTGTCAAACCCCGCGGATTGCCCTTAGGAACAACCATCCCAGCAGTCAAAAGCGCCACCGGAATTGCCTCCTTCATCAAGCCCTTATCTCTGGCCGAGTCGATATAACTCTGGTCTGCTGGCAAATAAAGATCACCACCAGCCAATTCAAGTTGGCTGGCCAGAGCTCCTGAACCACCGAACTGTAAATTGACCTTCACACCAAACTCCTCCTCGTATTGGCGAGCAATCTCGCTCATTGGTTTTCGCAATCCCGCGGCACAGTGGACGAGCAAGTCTTCTGCCCCCGGTCCATCTCGATCATTGTCCTCCGTTAGCCACCAAAAAGCCCCTCCAAGCAGGACCATAAGAACTCCAATAATAAAAATAGGTCGTTTCATGACTTAATACCAGAACAGTGATGACAGTCAGCATCTCTGACAAGGCGCACTTTCTTCATCCGCATCCATTGTGCATCGATATGGATCATTCGATCAACTGCCGGTTCGGCGAAGCGCGTAAGAAGCTTAATACCCTCTAGAGCTGCGATTTGAGCCACCATTGCTGAAACCGCCCCAATTACCGGGAAGCGACGCTTCCAATAAGCGGGAGGGGCCTTTACTAAACACCCAAGACAAGTCGACTTACCAGGGTCGACCGCGAGCACATGCCCCTCCATCGAGCACATCGCACCATCAACAAAAAATTTACCCTGACTCATCGCCTCCCTATTCATCAAGAGACGCTCTTCAAAAAGAGGTGCGCAAGAAAACACAATATCTACTCGCTCAACAAGCCCTGCAATATTCTCTTCCGAAACATTCTGTCCCATCGATTCAATCTCAAGATCCCGGTTGAATCGCCTCAATGTCTCCGCAGCCTGAATGTGGCGCCCGCTACCTAGACCCTCATGAGTCATCAGAATCTGACGATTTAAATCATCCGGTCTCAGATCTCCTCCATGCGCAAGAATGATTCGTCCCACGCCTGCTGCTGCCAGAGAAAGGGCCAAGGGTCCGCCCAACCCACCCACTCGTGAAACCAACGCGGTTGAGTTCCTCAACTTCTCCTGAGCCTCACTCCCAAATCCTGGAACATCTTCCTGCCAAGTATAATATTCCTCGTACTTCACAATAGAATTTTTCCCTTCTCTAAAGTAATTACCCGGTCTGCTTTCGAAAGAACTCTAGGGTCATGAGTGACTACCAAAACTGAACCTCCATCCTTAACATAATTCTGCAGCCCAGAGACCACTGCTTCAGCGCTCGCGTCATCTAAATTTCCCGTTGGCTCATCTGCCAAAACTAATTTCGGAAAGTGCACTAAGGCCCGAGCCAAGCCTACTCTTTGTTGCTCTCCTGCACTCAACTCCCCCGGAAGATGGGATGTCCTCCCCTCAAGTCCCAGCGAAACTATCAACTGATCCGCCCGGTTTTGATTTCCAGCAGCAGCAAGAATATTCTCTCGAATATCAAGATAGGGGATCAGCCTCGCATCTTGAAACACCACTCCAATCACCTCTTTACGAAAGCGCGTCTTCTCAAAACTACTCATTTTGGAGACGTCGTAACCCGCAACATCAATCGATCCTGCATCAGCACCTAACAAACCAGCCACCATATATAAAAGAGTTGATTTCCCCGCCCCACTCGGGCCACAAAGAGCGATAAACTCACCCACTCCCATTTGCAGAGAAACATCATCAAGGGCCACCACTTTGTCATACGCCTTCGATAAACCAACCAACTTCATCAGTTCGCTCTTATCCGTATTGATCGTGCTTTGCTTGTTCACCGGCCAGTAGAATTGTATTTTCCGCAAGGCGACCCAAGTTAAAGATGCCGCAATTTTTCCTATCATCCCAATTTAGGCTCGAGCCAGAGCCCCCAATCGGGGCCAGAGCCATCATTTGAGGGATCCACCACCAGCTCCAGTGTCTTCATCCCAGGCACGTCAATCGAGTAATCAACCAAGCCACCACCTTTAATCACTTTCGATTACCAAAGAGTCTTGCCATCACATTTATTAAAGAACTTATCCCCTCAAAGGGGAGAGCGCGATGATTCGGAAGGCGTAGTTTACCGCCGGTGATGGGGCCTGGCGAATAAGGAAACGAGATCTATCCAAGGAAGTTCTCAAACTCCGCCCGTTTTTAGCCCATGTAGGATCGCGTAACTACTTAATCAAAGTCTCTTTTAAAAAGGGAACCATCCGATATGAAGCAATCACGGTTTTAGGAGAAAGATTTGATGACTTTGATTGAGCTTCTGGGGTAGAAATTCAAAGATAACAATCGATTTTAGCCAGAGGTATCCGAGCTGTTCTTTCGAAGATAGATTGATTACCTTCTCTCCCCAGTTGATTAATATCGACTTCATTCTTAACTATTTGGATTTTGAAAGAGCAGGAGCCCAAAGATCACCAATTTTCAAATCAGCTTGAAGCTGAATTCGAGCGACTCTCAACTTTACCAAGTGATCGTTGGCGGTCTGAGCTAGGAAAGCGGGCCGATCTGACTGAAGAACTTAAATCAACCCTCTTGGAACTTCTAGAAGCTCATAACAAGATGCCCTCACAATTCATGGACTCTAAAGAGGTCCGTGAAATGCATGACCAGCCGCCTCTCGAGGGCGCTGAGGATCATTCGCAAACCATTGCACCCTCTTTTGAGACCGGGACCTTAATTGGATCTTACCGATTAGAATCCGAGATCGGACAAGGTGGCTTTGGTGTTGTCTGGCTGGCGAAGCAAGTCGAACCATACGAACGAAAAGTCGCGATAAAGATCCTGAAACTTGGAATGGATTCGCGAGCCATCCTAAAGCGCTTTGAGGTTGAACAGCAAATTCTGGCAATGATGGATCATCCTAACATTGCCCGTCTTATTGAATCTGGGACTACAATGACCGGACAACCTTTTTTTGTTATGGAACTCGCACGAGGGTTGCCCATTACAAAATATTGTGATGAAAAATGTTTAGATATTCCTTCGCGGCTTAACCTTTTCATCGATGTTTGTTTTGCGGTCAACCACGCCCATCAAAAAGGAGCAATTCATTGTGATCTCAAGCCATCCAACATCCTCGTTATTGAGAAAGCGAATGGCCCCCTCGCTAAAGTAATCGATTTTGGAATCTCTCAAGTAATTAAAACTCCCAAATTTCGATTAACACAAGTCGTCACGGCCGAAGGTCAAATATTGGGCACTCCAGATTATATGGCGCCCGAGCAATTTCACTCGCGCAAAGCAACCGATACTCTTTCAGATATTTATTCACTCGGTGCTATTCTTTATGAATTGTTGATCGGAACCCCCCCTTACTGCTCTGGAGAATCAAAATATCTATCTCAAGAAGGTGTATTACGTGAAGAGCGCGACTTGATCACACCATCTGCCGCTTTAAAAAACTACGAAGCTACCGATCGCATTGCGCTTGCACAAAAGCGGAATTCAAGCATTCAAGAACTACAACGCCGAGTTGCTCAGGATCTTGAACGTATCCCGATGAAAGCACTCCAATTCGACCCTAAAGAACGCTATGCAACCGTCATTGAGCTCTTAGACGATGTTCGGAGATCAATGTCGAATCTGCCAATAAAGGCAAGACCCCCAAGCCGGCTATATAGTTTCCAAAAGTTTTTTCGGCGAAACCGGCTGGCGGTCGTAGCCGCCTCGGCAACCATCTTAGCTGTTTGTTTCTCGGCGCTTTTCAGTGCCCATCATGCCTCTTTGGCACGGCAAGCTCGTGAGAAGGAAAGAGAACTACGAATTCATTCTGACAAACTCAGTGCAGAGGCTAAGGAATCAGAACGCTTGGCGATCGAAGGGCAGGAGGAAACTCAAGAACACGCATACGTCGCTGATATGCAATTGATAGCGAATAGCATTAACGAAGGAAATCTCCGCGAAACTAGGCGCCTCCTAAATCAATATAGCAAAGGCACAACCAAAAAGGACCTTCGAGGATGGGAGTGGAGATACTTTTGGCAACAGGGGCAACAAAAAGGCGTTACTGAAATTGGGAGCCATCCTTCGCGAGTTCTTACAAGCTTCTTCACTAAAAACCAAGGGAGTATAATAAGCTTGCGCGACGAGGGGCACATCGAGCTCATCAATATAAATGATGATCAGGAGAAAACTGTTCTTTCAGTGGGAAGTGAGGAAGCTGATATCATGTCAACCAGTGGATTTCTCTGCAAAAATTTTGGTTGTAATATTTTCGCCGGTCTCAGCTTTCGCGAAAAAAGTAATGATTATTACATTAAAATTTGGTCCGATCTCAGTAAGCCGCCCACGCATAATATCCACATCGGTCCACATCGGCCGACCGGCCTAGCCCTTTCTCCAAACGGCGAAACTTTAGCCTACTTCTTACCCGCTCATGGCTCCGCCAACATCATCAGAATTGATTCAGCAGAAATCTTATACAGTGAACGACTTAATGATGGAAATTATTCAAATTTGGACACTGAAGGGGCCTGTTGTTTTTCTTCAGACGGGGAAAAAATCGCTATTGGGGGGCGAAAAGGACAAATTGTAATACTCGACACATCGGATTGGTCACGAACGGAGCGTAACCTTCAAGTAGCGGCAGACATCACAACGCTTACTTTTTCTCCTAACAACAGACATCTTGCGGTCGGTTGTATATGGTTTGATCCAAGGATTTGGATTTTTGATTTAACACAAACCGAGCCACCAAATTCTCTTATTGGGCATCAGGGTTTTGTCTCCAAATTGACTTTCTCTCCCAATGGAGAACTACTCGCTTCGTCAAGCGCTGACCAAAACATCAAACTCTGGTCTACTGAAAATTGGTCTGAGCTTTCGACATTGTCAGGCCACACCGATGAGGTTTGGTCTGTTGACTTCTCTTTGGACGGCAGCCAGCTCTTAAGTACAGGTAAAGACAAAAATATAAAAGTTTGGGATATCAAAAATTTTACAGAACCCTCGCTAGACACCTCTGGTTTACAAATCCCGACTTATCACTTTCAAGTTTCACCGTGCGGAAATCGAGTGGTCTCATTGCGAAATAGAACACCTAGTTTACACGGAGATATAGAGAAACCCCTCAAAGGCTTGCCAGCAGATCTTTCGAGGGCCTATTGGATCTCAAGCGACCGCCTTTTATGCACTAAATCCTCCCCACCTGAGCTAATAATATGGGACCTCAATGGCCACGCTGAAAAATCTCTCAAGTTAGCCCACCAAACCAGTTCTATTAAGTATCGTTATCTCGAAGAGAGTCAGACACTTCTAGCTGCCATAAATTCCCCAGAGTCTGATCACATTCAGCTCGATCGTTATGACGCTAACTCTTTAGAATTAGTCTCTTCGAGTAATTTTGCTTTCTCGAAGAGTCTATGGGAAAACTTCGGATCAGAAACAACGGTCTCATTTTCTTCACACGGAGAGAAGGTCGCATTTATCGAAGACTATTATGATATTGTCGTATACGATTTTTTATCAAATAGCATCGTTAAACATTTTGACTTTTCCGGAAAATCTGGTCCTCAAGGCATGGACATCTCATCCGACGGCAAACTTCTAGCTTATGCCACGCGCGACCGTCCTGTTATCAAAATTCATAGCCTTCTGGAAGACCGTCTCCTCGCTGAGCTCGCAGGACATAACATGGTCCTTAGGTCTATTAACTTTTCTCCAGATGGCGAAAGAATTGCCTCTTGCTCAATTGGCTACGGGCCCATCCTTCTCTGGGATACTGTCAATTGGCAACAGGTCGCGAACTTCCCCCCAACTCCTGGGTTTATTTCCCCAGACGCAAAATTCTTACGGAATGGGACTAACCTCGTGATTTGTGAACGCTCTTTGGATACAGCCGATCATAACATTCGGGTACTCAAAGCTCCTCCGTTAGCAGAAATTTCTAGTCCCAAAAATGAATCTAATCGATGAATCTATTAACTCACGGGGGAGGTGTCTGAAATTTTTCCGAGAAAGTTAGGCGTAATATCGTGAATCCTCACCTCTTAAATTCAAACCCAAAGTGCACCAATTCGCTTCAAGGGCGAGCTAGGAGCGGATTACAACAGCAATAGCTCCACCTAAATAGGTTCAATGTGTGCCGAATCAAATACTGCCAGGTGATCCGCGGAGAGAACAACATCATCTCCACCATCAGCCGCGAACTCAAAAGAAAGAAAAAGACTCAC
>Ga0228615_1000470_pt1 | contig 21678 bp, 17 predicted proteins | sample 16DmetaG_FD_190530 | JGI IMG/M metagenome (GOLD analysis project Ga0228615, IMG submission 190530) | Seawater microbial communities from Monterey Bay, California, United States - 16D | ecosystem: Environmental > Aquatic > Marine > Coastal | place: USA: California | collected 2016-10-17
AGGGTCAAACCCTCCCATTTTTTTAGTAGTAAAGGTATCGATGAAAAGGTCTCTAAACCACGAGCGCATACCAGCCTCTGATATAACCTGAAGCTGTTCGTTGTTATACGCTCCACCTATTAAGTTTATTACCGCTCCACGCTTGGCATCTGTAAAATATTTGTTAGGACCATATGAAGCATAACTCTCCGGGTTTTCACTAATACCATAATCTTCTAATCTTGCTATTTGTTTTCCTAATACTTCTGGAACTGCCGTAACAACACCCCCGCCAACAGCATCACTTAATAGGTTTACTCCAGCCAACACATAAGATATCTTGTCTTCTTGTAAAGTAAGTATATCTGTTTTTCTTCCATCCAATAACTGAATAGGCCCATAAGAATCTTCTAATGGTTTAAAATTAAGAAGACCTAGATTAAACTCGTTTAGTTTATTTACGTTGGTCTCATCGTTATAAACCCCGCTATATGTTAAATCAGCAAACCTATGTGACTCTTTGTAGTCCATGTTAGAGGTAGAGGTTACGCGCTCGCCTATATTTTTAGTCTTGCCTACAATTGAATCTAATATCTTGTAACTTTCTACGCCATTACCAAACGCAAAACAATCAGAAAACTCTGTATCAATTATTGCGGGCAGGCTTGAAGTTTGTGTCTGCACATTTCCAGAATGAATCCCATCTGCACTTACATTAAATGAAAGGTGGTTTTCATACCATACATTATCAAGGGCATCTGTAGGCTGAGTTTCAAATGCTATAATAGAATCAGCTCTATATATTTGTATGTCAGCTGTAACTGTAGAGCGTCTCTTTTCTCTTGACAATGTACCACCGCATCTTACAGTACCTGTAATTAATAATGCTAATTCATTAGTTGCGGTGTCTCTAAAAAACTTGTAGTAGTTTGTTCCTTCGGCAGTAGATATATCTTGTTTAGTTGCGGCTGGAGCGGGCTCATAAACATTAGATATGCTTCCTGTGTTTCCTCCCACCTCTGTTACCGCATCATTTAATACCGCCTCTACGTTGTCTCCATTCCACCAATCCTGCATATTATTATATGTAGTGGAAGATACAAGCTCTACATTTAGCTCACTAATTCTTCTTTCACATTTACCATTTCCTTGTCCTGGGCCTAATCTTTCTTGTCTTATAGACATTACAATTCTGCTGCCCGCAGGAACATTATAATCTGTGTGTGTACTACCTGGAATATTAGGGTCAGGCACATCAAAATTCATTGGGTACACCAATATAGGATACTGATTTGCTGCGTCTTGAGGTTCTGTTTTAGAGCCTGGTGTTATAATATCATTATCCTCTCTAATTGTAGAAAAATTATTAGGATTAATTTTCATGTAAGTTCCAGAAGGAGAAGTTATGGCATTTCCAGCAGCATCTATTAAAAAATCTTCTGACTTATTTTCTTTTTCTAAAACTGTAGCTTCTACACATCTAAGTATAGGACCATTACTATCAGACTTAACAAAGTATCTATCTCCCTCTTCTACCTTATTAGCATTCTCTCCTTCTAGTAAAAAGTATGTTGCATTACTACCAGGGTCTTTAAAATAAATGCTTGAGTAAATAGTATCGTATGTAGTCTCTGTAGGTTTCAACACAAGCTTATATCTAGTAGCCCAACTTGGAGCTAACTGCTGAGGTGGTATAGTAACCTGTAGTTCGTTTTTATTTATTGAATTAGCACAAGGTATCTGTATCGTATTATTTGGGCTTACAAGCGCCGTAGACGAGCGGTTAAATTCATCCATATATACTATACCAACTTCATAACCTCTGTTGCTATGAAGACTTCTAGCTGTATCGGTATTTCTAAAACTAGCCGTTGCGCTGTTAACCTCATAAAACTCATAAGCATTATTAGCCCCATCAACATAGTTCATTGCTATTAGTTGAATACCAATAGTGTTGCTTGCCGGAGAGGATATAATTCCAATGGGCTCACCTGTATTGCTTATACCACTTGCTGTTTTAGTGTATGTTCCAAGAGTAGAAGGTAATGCACAATTAACCTGGTCAGTTAAAGTAGCTCCATTGCAAGCATTAGTGACGGTCTGTATGTTTGCAATTGTTCCTATTTTCTCAATAAAATCTGTGCTTGTTGCAAGAGAATATGCATTAGGAAAGTATGTAGGCAAAGTATAATCAAATACTATGTCGACATTTGAAGTTGTTGCTCCTGGAGTAGTTCCAGTAAACTGACTATGCACTATCGTAAAGTCTAAAGTAATACTAGACCCAGCTGTTAATTCTATTGTTGTTCCGTCTTGATTTGATAAATCAAAAAATACTATAGAATTATTTATTGTAGAAGGTGTTGGACCAATCGAGTAATATCCAGGGCCAGTAGAGTCTATTAATTCAGATGTAGCTATTACCGTACTATTTAAACTAGCAAAGAACTCTAACCTTAAATCTTGATTAAACTTATCTTTTAAATCATACCCTTCTTTATAGTTTCCGTATACAAGCCTATTACCCATGACCGTTTGAGCCTTAGCTATCTTAGGTACGTTGTCGTATAGTCTTAGTATTTCTGAATCAGGTAAAAGAGTAAATATCTTTCTGTCATCAAACGTATATGTATAATCTGTGTTATCAGAATATCCTAATGTTGACTTATCAAGAAACTCAATAACCTTAATATTGTTTGTTGTAGACTCTTTAAATAAAAGTTCTACGCCCGTAACTAAAGAACTGCCTGTATTAAAAGTTATTATTGCAGCGTTCTTAGTATTTTTCATTCCCTCATTAAGATAGCTGTTGTAGCTAAAATTAAATGACGAAGGCGTGAACGCATCTTCACTAAACTGAGAAGTTGCAGAGTATTGATTATCGCTATACTTATACCTATACGCAAATGATATAAATCTTTCTTCTAAAAAATCGTCTTGCTGTCCTTGGAGATTTAATGTTTGAATTGTAGGAGCGGTAATAGGGGGTCTTTTAATTACCAATAAAGCTTCAGGAGAAAAACCATCAAAATAAGAAGGCGCTGAACTAGGCGCAATGTAGCTCCTGTTTATATTAATGTATCTAGGAGGATTTAAATTGTCTGTAAAAAACAACAAATCATCTATTAAATTTACGCCAGTAATTAAATGATAAGGACTAAAATTAAGAGTGGTTTTTAAATTAGTTCCATCATTAGCGCTTATTACGTTGTATGTTGTGTTAGCCGTATTGGTATTATACGAAACTATTAAATCTAATTTTGCGCTAGGACTAGCTATAAAAGCAGGGTCATGTACGAACCAATAAATAGTCTCATTCGCCCCATCCTCAAAAGCTCCAATACACCTGGCGTTATTGCTTAATTCAATATTATCAAACATTAATGTCGTAAGAATGGTATTACCCTTTGAGTTTTCTACAGAACCTACTTCAGAGCCTTCCGTAGAACCGAGTCTTACATTTAACGCATCAATATACTCACCATTCGGAACAAGCCTTTCGTCAAGGCTTTTGTTCATACGGCCAGCGATAAAATTTCTTTGAATGTTTGCCATCTTTATTTAATCCACTTACTCTCTCCTCTAAGATTCATTAATAATCTTCCAGGATGAATATTGCTTAATCTAATTTTTGCATTTCTAAGTAGAGCTGTTTTTCTTTTTCTAGCTCTATTGATAATATACTCTTGAACATTAAATTTGCTATTTAAAATAGCATACTCAATATAAGCATAAACGTAATCTTCAAAAAGTTTGTTCACTGAAACTTGAGAATCATCTCCTCCCTCCATTCCATCAGAGATGTATTCTAATATGCAGCTTTCATTAAGCATTGTAGAATCAAAGTTTATAACTCCTGCTTTTTTATCTATTCTAAAAGTAGGATTTATATTAGCGGTTTCTGTATTTAAACCATAACGCGCTCCAATAGTATAATCTGCATACCAGTTAGCTTGGGTGTCAGCGGGTATTTGGTCATCAGCATTATTTTGATTTAAATATATACTGTTTTGTTGACCGTTTTTTCTTTCAGTATCTAGCTGCGAGTCCGTAGTAATTACAGTGCCGTCTGAGTTGAATGTAAGAGTTCCCCCTGCTCCTTGCAAGTATGCTTGAGCAGAGTTAACCTGAATGTTCTCGTTTAAAGGTCTAAGCCATCCGTCTTTATATAAAGATATACGAATCCAGTTTACATAGTCGTTAGGTAAAACAAAAGTAAGATTATCAAATACAGTAAGCTCTAAAGCTTTTACTTCCATAAACGCATCATAGTTAAGCTCTTGTATCCCGCGCTTTGCATGAAACAATATCTTGTACCTTTCCTCGTTATTAACTAGCGAGTGGTTTCCAGAATACATCAACTGAAAATTATTTACTATATCTTCCAAGCTTACATACTGGTAAGACCCCCAATTTTTATTGGTAGGAGCCGCTCCCGCATTTTCGTAATATTGATATTGTGATAAATATGCCATACTATTGTTCTTGGTTTTCTTGTTGTTCTATAGCTTGACCAAACTGCACCGTGGCTATCTCTCTAATAGACATACCTGCGTATTGTAATATTCTAGCCACTAAATTATTTACATCATCTTGAGGAAGTTCAAAGTCTTGATAGTCTGATTGAGACTGGTCAAATATAGGTTCTCCTCCTGTAAGTGAAATATAGGTCCATTTAGGGTCTTTTGGGTATCTAATATATTGCGATACCACTCTACCTATTTGGCTTACAGAATCAGGATATAAGGTTAATATGTTTCCTTCTTGAGTATAAGCAGGAAAAGTAGTGTTAGGACTAGTAAGCATTGATTTAGTAAGCATAGTTATTTTACTATGACTAACTGGCTCTGCTTCATTTTTTAAATCAGCCTTCTTATAAATAGCATAAGGGACACCTGTTATAGTCAAAGAAGCTACATTCAAAACTATTGTTGTTTGATTTGTAACAGAAGCCACTTTTAAATTTGTAACTACAGAGTTTGACAATACAATAGAAACAACATCTCCTGCTGCCACTCCATCTGTTTGAAATGTTGCCCCTGAATCTATTAACTGCGTATTACCTCCTCCAGTTGCAGTAGTTGTTCCTGATGAAGTAACCGTGCTATAAATTAAAATCTTATTTAAAAGATAATAATCCGAACCTGTAGTTGCTGCGGTAGGAACTGTGTATTCATTTAATACACTTTGAGACAAGCTTGCCGTGATTGAAAAAGTATCTATTACTTCTTCATATCCTCTTTGAATATCTGCGTATCCAGTTCCTGATACTCTCCCATTTTGTTTGTTAACCTGATTATTGTAAGATATAAAGTATTCGTCAAAAATATCTAACTGTGCTTGCTTAGCAAACAAGTTAAAATCTGATGGAGATATATAACCGTAATTATTCTTGTTAAGGATAGCAAGAACTGTATTTCTAACAGCGTTTATCATCGCTTTCTTTTTTACAAAGATAAGCAAAAAAAAAGAGGTCAATTATTTTTGACCTCTCTCCACAACCGCTAATCTTCTAGCAATTTTTCTAACATTTTCAAAGACTCTATGCCATCGTCACTCTGTAAATACGATGATACAATGTACATTGGGTCTTCCCCAAAAGGCACAGTCAACATCTTCTTCTTATTGGTAGATGTGTTAAACCATACTTCCTTTTGTTTATTTCTAAATGACAATAATCCTTTGTCAAAGAATAACTGAACATTAGACTGTAACTTTAACATAGGGTCATTAACCATTTTTAAGAACGTATGAGGGTCGCGCTTAACAAAGATTAATATATCTCTACGAAGCTCTGCCGTGCTCATTTGCTCTGTATTTCTTCCCAGTAAAACTCTTGATATGGTCTCTACTTGGTCCACTGAAAGCTTTCTAGCTTCAATAAGAGCATCTGCTTCTATGTTTAATTGTTCAATCTCTGCTGCCGCATCTTTTTCTTCATTAACCTCAATAAACTTTTTCCCGTTTAATGGGTGATAATACAAGAACTCTTGCAGTACAGGATTATTTTTTGGAACTCTTAAAAAACCATCAACAAAATCAATAGGCTCTCTAACTACTTGTCCATCCTGCTCGTCTTCAAAACAAGACTTTTGGTTAGGAGAATATCTCAACACTCGGTTGATTCCTTTGTCTTCGTCAAAATGTAATAAGGGTTGTCTTCTTGAGCCTCCTGAAGGTAATAAGAAAGATATCGGGGCTCTATCTCTAGTAAGTTTGTAGACCTTGTCTACTAATGCATTTTTTTTCATTATATAAATTTAATTAGATTTAAAAAAAAGGGAGGCGGTTAAACCTCCCTTGGTAATAATACTACTCTTGGAATAAGAAGAAGTTGTTTGCACCTAAAGTACATACAGCTCTCTCAGACAAGAAGTGTACTTCCATAGCATCTAAGCTTGAAGTAGCAGCACCGCCAGCAGAACCTGTAATCCAAGTTTTGTAACGTCTGTCTTCAGTTTCAGAAGCTCTGTATCGAACATGAAGGAATGGTCTCTTCGCATTCTTACCTAAAATCTGGTCGTATACTGTAGTAGAACCAGCTGGTACTAATAGTCCGTTTACACGGCCTGAGTTAGCTCCAGTAGGAAGACCACCACGCATAGTTGGGTCATTTAAGTATTTCCAGTCAGACTTGTAGAAGTCATATCCTCTACGGAATCCAGTGAATCCAAGGTTTAATGCCATGTCTTTGTCATTGTCAAATAAACCATAAGATGTTCCACCAGCTCCATAAGAGTTCTGAGCTGCTAACATATCATCAATATCAAAGCTAAATTCTCTATCAACGAAAATTACATTTTCCTCAATAGAACCTTGCTTATCTAAACGCGAGATTACTGCATCAAAGTCAGCTAGTGCAGCTGGGTTTCCACCGCCCCACACATTTCCACGATTCTCAACTGCATAGAAGATACCTTCAGAACCTTTGTTCCCTACATCTCCTCCAGCTGCGATTGCTCCTGACGCAGCTTCTGCTGGTACAGCTTCAATCATTGCTGTTTCTAAGTAGTCGTCAAAACGTAGACGAGTTTCGTGCTCTGATTTAAGATACCATAAGTATCCAGATGCTCCGTTTTCAGTAGTTACTTCTACCCATCCAATTTGCGCCATGTCAGACCCGCTTACAGCGTATTTGTCTTTGATGATAATTGGCGAGTTATCAAAGATAACGTCATCAGCTTCTAATGAGCCTACCATTCCACTAGTTCCTTTTTTAAATTCAGAACCATAAATAAACACTGTTCTTGTAAGTCCAGCTGCACCAACTTGTCCAGCTGCTTCATAATAAGCTACATCAAAAGTTGCTGCTCCCGTGTTCACGGCTGTAACAATACCTTTGTTTAATCCAGCTCCTGCATTATCAGAGATAACAACAGTCTGTCCTACTCTAATTGCAATGCTTCCAGTACCAGGTACTAATGCATCACCTACTGTGATTGTAGCTGTATCGTCACCAGCATTTCCTGCTGATGCACAGTTAACATATTTAGTGTGTAATCTTCCTTGCTCTGCCCATTTGATAAGGTCAGAGTTAGATGGCATCTCTGCTCCTACTAAACGTAAGAAAGATGCGATTGTACGATTTCCATATCGCTCAAACTCTTTTTCATAAGTATCAGGTAAATACTGATTTAAGAAATCAAAGTTGTTTATATAATTTGTACTTAATGGTACTTGTTCTGCACTCGGTTGTAAAGCAAACCCAGGGGTTGCTTGAACTGCTCCTGCCATAATAATTAATTTTTAAAATTTATTTTCGTTTAATACTTCTTATTTTTAAGCCTCGTCCCGAATCAGGGTTAACTGACTTAACTTGAAATCCTCCCTTATTAGTTACTTCAGGCGCTCTACGCTCGCTCATATTTATATTTTTAGTTTTGCGTATTACATCTTCCGTAGCTTCAGACTTGCCTTGCTCATAAAAGAACTTAGCAAATTTGTCAGGATTCATTGCGATTGATAAAGCTCTATGGTATCCGGCAGCGTCACTAATTAAACCCTTGTCATCCAAATACTTATTAATAAAGTTCATTGGGGTCTCTTGAGTTTTTTTAATTGTCTGCGCATCACCTGGAGAGAAGGTTACTGTTTTGTCGTCAAGCACGAAATCAAAACCTTTGAAATCTTCAGTAAAAACTTTATCGGTTTCTTTTAAAAACCAATTGCGTTTTGCCTCACTTTCCTGTTGTTGAGTTTTAACAGATTCTAAATATTGCCTATACTCTTGAAGTTCTTCACTGTTGCTCTGAGAATCAGCAACCGGTCTCGACTCAAGGGGCTGCTTGTATAATTCTTTTTGCTCATTAAAAAACTTCTTTGCTTTAGCAATAGTTTTCTTTTTTGCTAGTTTAGTTTTTTTAACTACAGATTCGTCATCTAGTTCTTCATCATAAGAAAAATCCTCCATTAGAGAATCTATATCTTCAGGGTCTAAACCTTCGCCTTCTGTAATTGTCAAATACTCTCTTAGCAAAGCATCAGGGTTCATAGCACTAAAGTCTTTTTGTAATCTTACATAGTCTTCAATACCTCTTCCTGTTTCTTTTTTATACTTAAAGTAGGATGCAACATCTTCAGGAAGCTCTTCAGCTTCTTCTCTTGCTGCGCTTAATTCATCTAATGAATTAATTTCCCTACCGTATCTTTTTCCAATATATGAAAGAACGTCTTCTTCAGATAACTCGGCTGGTTCTTGAACTGGCTCTGGTGTCTCTTCAGATGTTTTTTTTGCTTCAGTATTAGTTTCCTCACTTTTACCTTCAGCAAAGTCCATTTTTATTTGAGGAGTGTTTTCTACTTGATTATCGTCCTCAATTAATTTTTCTTCATGTTTGTCAAGAAGTTCTTGTTCAACTTCTTGTACTGATTTTTCTTCAACGGCTTCTACCGCTCTTACTTTTAATTCCATTTAATTTAATTTAAGTTACAAAGTTAGTTAAAATAATAACGCTCATTATCGAGGTGAAAACTCAGATAAATCAAAGCCATCTAGGCTATCTTCATTAGATTCAAAATTCTGTGGAGGTAAATTATTTTTACGCTGTGAAATCAATTTACTCTGTTCAGTATTTTGTTGACTAATTCTATCAGACTTAGCTTTCTCTCTAGAGCCTTCTCTGTTTGATAAAGATTGCTCAGTCATACCATGCAATTGTAAGTTATAATTAAACTCTTGCTGCATTAAGTTAGATTTAAGTTGAGCTTCTGCTTTTTGTTTTTCAATTTCAAAAGCTATTTCTGCTTGCTTCACTTTCATCTTAGATTGCGTTTCAAGCTCTATCTTTTGAAGTGCTACTTGCGCAGCCATCTCCTGAGACTTGAGCTGTTGTTGAGCTGTCATTGCTTGCTTTTGCATAGCCATCTTTTCATCACGCTCCTGCTTAGCAAGTCTCTTAACTTTCAATAATTGATTAGCAAGTTTAAGATTTTTAATCTCACGAATATCAATGGCATCTTCAAGATTAATATCTTGTTTAGATAAAGCCATCTGTATATTCTGCTCCAGCATAGCTTTTTGCTCTTCGTCTGGAGATAACTCTATAAACACACCAAAGTCATAAATATATAAGTCTGATATTTCACCAAGTATACTTACATTGTATTTACCAATTTTATTTATAAAGTCTTCCTTAAAGTCCGAATACTCTAAAATATCTGCGATACGATAAGTTAACGCTTCCGATAAACTTCTGTATATATATAGACTACCGTCTAGTATATGTCTTGTTGCAGTATTTGAATTTAGTGCAGCTAACTTCTGAACACCAACTAGAGCATCTGGAGATGGTGTAGAACCGTCTCTCGCTTCATTTAAGCCTGTTACAGACCGAATCATATCTAAGTAATGGTTATAGTTAGCTATAAGCATTTGTGTCTTAGAAGCTCCAGAACTGCTTGTAAGCTGTTGTATCGGAACTTTGCCTTGATTGTATTCTCCATCCTGCGTGTAACTTCTACCCACTACACTACCTGTTTGGAAGTATAGTCTTAATGCATCAGATGGGTCATACGCCGCTCCTGTGCCCAGGTCGACTTCATTAAGTCCGTCTGCATCTATATACACACCATCCGGTACAGTTCTAGCAATAACTTGCTGTAACTTCAAATGAGTGACCTGTATCAAATCAGCAAAAGGAATCATTCGTCTTACTAAAGACTCAATAACTCCTTTATACATTCTTGGTGCTACGGCAACATAATTAGGTAAGGCGTGCTGAGAAGAAGACTTTGGTCTAACCATATTCTTAGCAAGCTCCCACTTGAGAATTATGTTAGTTCCCATAACCATCACTCCGTCATACCATACATCAATGGTCTTTTCTATTTTCTCAAACTTTCCATCTTCCATCATTTCTTCTGGAGGATTAAAAGTATCGTCTTTTTCTATCATCTTAGAACCACCACCCTCAAGTATTCTCTTCTTATAAACCATCTTCTTAGTGGTCTTATAATTAAAATACATCAGAGTACAAGTGTCTCTATAAAAAATATCATTCTCATAAAACTGAGCTACATTATAATAGTCATACCAGCTCTGGCTGTATTTAGATATCTCTTCTAAATCTTCACGAGTAAGGCTAGGGTCTATCTTTAATAGTTCAGCAATAGGTAAAGTTTTAATCTCACCCCAATAGAAACAATCTTTAAAGTGAGGGTCTTCAGTGTAGCTGTATACAACATTAGCTGGGTCTACATAAGATATTTGAACTCCAGCTCCAGGTAGGAACTCATGTTTTGCTACAGACATACCTATAACTGTGGAGTCATAGTCTATTTGTTTACGAACATCATCATAGTGATTTTCAGAAAACATCGTATCGATTGCCTCCTCTTCTGCAATTTCAATTGCAGGTTTATAGTTAAGGTTCATATAAAGAGATAGCTCCTCATCAGATGATGGAAGTTCATCAGGGTCCATAATAAATGGGTCTACTCCTGTCTGCTCTTGTATCGTAGTCAAGATATCTTTAGCGGCCATCTGGCCCTCTATCATATCTTGATACTTACTTCTTTTGGCTTGCGATAATGCGTCTTGAGCATAAGCTTTAACCTTAAACTCTCGGTCTTGCATGCCGTTAACAACGATATCTACAAACTTTGGCAATATAGGAACTGGTGTCCAGTCTAAATTTAGATAAGACAAGTCTCCATCTACTGCAATTTCATTTTTATATTTGGCTATTGATTGCTCTCCTCTTGCGTATAAACGCAGTCTGTGAAAGTCTCTCCATTGATTGTAGTATCTACACTGGTTTCCATCTTTTTTAAACCATTCGTATTGAATAGCTTGTCCTATCTGTAAACCAAATTCGTCAGTTGCTTTTTCTGCATCTGAAACGAATTGACTTGGAAAGCCTGTAGATGCAATGTCTATTGTAACATCCTTCATCTATCTTATTAATTCACTTAAAGTTCCCTTATTTGTATACCTTGCAAAGTTAAGGTTTATTTTTGATTGTTTTTTCTCGACTTGATACATATGCCTTTGTGTAGCCATAATAGCTAATCCAGAACTAATACTAGCATCAAACTTAGTTCTGTTACTTATATCAAACTTTGCCCAGTCCTCTAAAGTCCTGGTAAACAACATATTCCCCATATCTCCGGACTCTCTAAACTGTCCATCAAAATCTATCCCTACATTTTTTTCTATGTAAGATTCGATTGCAGCAGCATGAGACTGCTTCACATCTTCAGAACTATTAGGTATACCCCCTAGCTCTTTCTCTGTTTTTGACAACTTGGATATGTGTTTGTCAGGTCTATTCATAGAAAACCCTCTATATCCTCTATTCTTAAAATGGTATAGTAATCTAGGTTTATTATTTTCCACCAGTATAGGCATACCATAAAAAGCACAGGCCATCAAAACTTCTTCAAAAAATATCTCAGCCGTCTGTGGCCTAGCCACATACTCCAAGAAAAATTCATTTGCAGGAGCTTCTTCCATACTAAACTTAGTCATTCCGTGCAACGCTCCGTTAGAACCTCCTCCACCTACAGTTCCAGATATATCGTATGAGTCACATCCAAACGCTCCTATATGGTCGTTGCCTGGAAACTTAATACCTCTTCTATCAATCACATTATTCTGCAATCCCTTTGACGGTGTCCAGCTAATTAAAAACCTACCCCTTTTATCAGGGCTAAAAGCTACCTTAGTATCTTTAATTCCATTCTGCCAATAAAAGTTCCCTCTTGTTAAATGATGCTCTAGTATTAAAGAGTCGTTGTAGTCTATCTGCTGGTATATCTTTGTAAGATTAAAAAGAGAAGACTTGCTCTCGTCTCTAAATGCGTGTGATTCTGTTCTTGGAAACTGTCTGTAAAATTCATTCAGCGCATCTGCATCTGATTTTAATGAATCTACTTCAGCTTGCCAGTAGTCTATAGCTCCGTTGGTAATCCACTCTCCATCAACACCTTTACATCTTTCATTGGGAGCTCTAAGTACAGGCTGCCCATATATATCTATAAAACCCTCCATGTTCATTTCCATAGGAATAAACAAAGAATACATCCCGCTCTTAGTTTGTCCGTTGGCGTTTCTTGTAGTTACATCAGAGTCTTCGTAAAGCTTCTTAAAATTACTACCACCCTTATCTAATGCATTTGAAGTAGAACCCATCAAGCACTTGCCTATTATCTTACTACCTAACCTCAAACAGGTTTTAGTAACCCTCCAGTTGTTAAGTATATTATTTGGCTTTATCCACTTACCGCTTTCATCGTGGACTAACAACATAAGCTTTTCACCATCATAGGAGTTGTCATCTGTGTTCTTCCAGTCAATAGTGGTGTCAAGACCTGTAAGCTCATCATCAACACTATCGTACATATTTTTCTTTGTAATCTTAGATGCTGGTATCCTAAAAGCTAGTTCAGTCTTTGGCTTGTCCATACCATCTTGTATGGGTTTAAAAAAGAATGGTAGTCTGTTTGATATAGGAACTACTTTATCGGTAAACATTTTTTTAGAATCCGCTCCCGTCTTTGATAGTATCCCTACCCTAGAATCTTTTGCCAATGTCCCTGCGTTTACACACTCAGAAGAGCCCATAAACGAAAAACCTGAACGTCTAATCTTTAGATATATCATTCCAAACGCTCGATTATCAGCTTTACACGCTTCCCAGAAAATATAAAATATCCTGTTAGCTTCTCTGTAGTCTGGATATCCAACATCAATTGCTGACCATTGTAAATACATATAATGCGAGCCTGTAATATAAGTAGGCTGTCCATTATTCATAAACCAATGCCCCTCTTCTCTGCTGTCAAACTCCGCCTCAATATAATCAACCCATTTAGATTTAAAAGGAGTTGGCATTTCGTTCCATTGAAATATAGAGTATATCCTAGATAGCTCTTTGGGAAGTTCTTGTCTTTCCCAATACTGCTCTGATTTACTTTTAGACCTTGAGAAACAATTTTTAGGAGCTGCAGGCAAGCCTATCCTCAACCCTGATATTTCCACAACATCTCCAAGCGTACCATTTTTAGAAATACAAACAAAGTCATACTTATCATTGTGTCCATACTCCCAGGTCTTGGCTCTATTTTTATTAGCCAATACACCTTTGGGTATGTATCCATCTAAAACTTTATAGATACTACTTTGAGCGTCTTTCTGCAAATCCTTGTTTTGTTTCAACTTTAGCGTCTGTGTTATTTGATAAGTTTATATTTTCCTGCTCCTGGTCTATCTTATTTAATATATCAAAAGCATCAAATACAGCTAACTTTTTTGTAGCTGCTGCGTTCTTTAATCTGTCTGCCGCCAGTTCATCTTCTGGGTCGTGCTTAATAATATCTTCCTTAGCAACCTTAATAAGCTGCTCTACAGCCTTTCTTCCTGCTTCAATTATTTTCTTTTTTAGTTCTTCTGATTTCATAAACACATTGTAATGTGGTGGTCATACATTCTATATAGCTTCTGCCCATCTACATTAAATTCATATTCAGTATCTGGTCTAAATGTAACTAGGTCGCCTTCTTTTATGCCCTGCTCTTGTAATGTTTTATTTATGTATTTCATTTTACCCATGAGCGGCTCTTCGGCAAAAGGCTTGTGTATATAAGATTCAGTAACTGGTACTGGCTCTACAAAACAATACTTATCGTGGCAATACCACTTATTGTTTTTATTATACATATAAAACTGTTGATTGTCTACAAAAAACAAATCATCCATAAAAAAACTTTTACCACTCTTTTGCCTACCCTTCATGTCGTTGTAAAACTTAAAAACATTATGATGTACTAAAAGCACATCTCCTGGCTCTATATCTCCATTGTATCCTAAAGGAGTAGAAACAACAATAGCCTCTCTGTTAGAAGCTATATGGTTTTCTTCTGAAGTGCTAGTTATAAAATCTACACCTCCTATTTCCTTTGAGTTATTATATCTTTTACCTTTTGTAGGTCTTACTATAAAATAAAAAGGTGACCTCATTAAAAGTTTATATTATATTCTACAGAAATCGGCATAGTTGAATTAAACTCTTTCCATAAAAATATTTCATCTGCTTTTTGAATCCATATTTTTATTGAGCCTTTCTGCTCGTCTTGTTTTATTAAATGAATGCTGTGTGAACCTCCAAGTATTTCTTGTCCTACAATATAGTGCATTGCGCTAGACTTATAGTCTGGACCTATTGATATCTTTCTAATTTGCATTGTATTAAATTTATTAATACAAATATAACGATTATTTGCCTGGAAGTTTTACTCCTATCTTATCTGCTGTTCTCGCTCCGAAGTATCCGCAAAGTACCCATGTGAGAAGAGAGGCTGTATCAGATGTTTCAAGACCCATGTACCATCCGCCTACATACGCTCCAACTAATACAATCAAAGTCAGTGGTCTCACATTTCTAGCAAGCCAGCTCTGGCTTCCAGAGTCTGCGACCCAACGCCTAGTTACACCATCTATTTCTGCGCGCTCGAGTCTAAGTTTTTCAAGAGCTATTCTTTTGTCCCCTTCACTAAGCTCGTTATTTCCGCTGATAAGCTCTGATATTACATTGCCGGGAAGTATAGCATCGCCAACAATACCTAGTATAGAAGGTGCTTTCTCGATGAGAAACTTTCCTACCCCTGTTTCTTTAAATGGTTTTTTACCTTTGCTCATATTACTCGATATGAAGTTTTACCATTTATTCGCTCTGCTCTTAAACAGCGCTTTCTGTTTTCATCTTCTGAAACATAACTTACATGAATCCAATCCGGGTTTGTATCATCACCAAACTCCCATATAAGCTGGTCAAAGCTTAAATTTTCTTTTATGTATTGATACATCTCAGCATTTGTTTTATGGCCAAATGTATCATCCAGGTCAATAGCTCTACCCTCACAATGTTGCGAGCGTGAACTTCCGCCGATAGCTCGGTTTAATATTTCACATCTGTAAAAACTGTTGATTCTTATAGGTCCACCTACAAATTTTCTAAGAGGCTCGAAAACATTATAAGCGACACCAACCATATTAGTAAAAGCATAATCACTTGGGGTATTATTTATTCCTAACCGCAAAGCGGTATTAGATTTATTTCCTTCTTTATAAGATATATGTTCACTTATTCTTTCCATACATTAAGTACCATTTATGGATTGTATATCCAATTGATACTAAAAGTAATAAAATTTTTAGTACTACGTCTATCTGCGTCATAGAAACTCCTAAGACTAAACTATTTATACCTAATATTTTTATATCGTTAATTGACATTGTTATTTGGTTTAACTATGTGGTATACCACATTAATATCTAAAAGTGCGCTATTTGTTTGTATATATTCCATTATGCTATTGCTAAATAGATATAGTCGTAACCATTAGAATTGCCTCCAAAAGCTGTTTCCCAATACCATCCTGTATTTGTAAATTCTAATCTTGTAAAGCCTGTATTTTCAGCCGCATTAGTGTTCGCAAATAGCAAACCATCGTTTGAGCCACTTAAATTAATTCTTTGAGAATCAAATATGTACCAATCTTCTGGGTCTGAATATGATTTTACTAATAGAAATCTAGGTCTAAATCCTGTTGTTATTTGATTACTTACCCCTGTAGCACCTGTAGAACTATACTTCCCTACCTTCTGATAACCTGTTACTGAATGGAAGCAGTAGGTAATCCAATCAGCACCTGATGATGAAGTAACGCTTTTAAACGTATCGCTTGTTGCATAAGTACCTGCAAAATCTGATTTAGCAGCAGAGCTATTTAAGATTAACTCGTCCCAGCTTCCGTCTATCACATCGGTATACCAAAACCAAGAACCTGTACTGCTTGTTTTTTTGTAAAGAACAACTTCAGGTTTACTGCTTAAGCCGTGACCGATTGTATCTGAAGAACTACTTGTAGAAGTCCACTTAACAATACTAAACCCTGCCTCAGGGTGAGCATTGGTTATACTCGTTATAGTTCCTTTATTGTTTATAGTAGATATTCCCGCTGCTTTCCAATTCCAAGCTACATAATCTATTGCGTTTCCATTTACTGCATAAAATCCTTGACTAACATCTTTTAAAGTAAAACCATTAGAATTAATAGAGCGGTATTGATAAGTTGGGTCTATATAGTTTTGTCCGGTAGAGCTGGAACTCAACGTTCCCGGCACACCTCTCACACTATCTGCTATTTGATGAGATTCTGAACCATCCCTATCCTTTATCCACATCAAATCAGGTTTGAAATCTGTTTGAATATTTTGAGTTCCTCCATTACCTGTATAAAGTAAAGGCTGAAAACTATTCGCTAGTACTGGAGCAGGCTGAGGGTCTGCTGCTATAGCTAGGTAGATGTAAGTTGAACCGCTCTGATTTATTTCGTTATTAGTTCCGTTTACTGTGAAACCATTAGATTGAAAATCTATATCAAAAACGCTTGTGCCATCAAATTCTTGAGCAGATTCGTTTGCTTGTAAGTATTGTCCTTGCGGATTTGATGTCGTTCTTTTATTATCAAAAATATACCAACTCCCCCCTCCTGATGGTCTAATAGCAGCCTTAACCATTAAAAACGCAGGCTCAAAATCTGTTACAACATTATTACCTGCTGTTCCCGTCCCTATATAACTCCCTATTTTTTGGTAGTTGTCTACGCTGTGGAAGCAGTAGGCGATGTATTGGTCTGTACCTGAAACTCCATTAGTTGAATTATCGTTACCTACTGAAAAAACATCACTATTAAAATTACCAACAATAAATCTAGGGTTTACAGTAGTTAATATTCCATCACTTTGATTTAAGCGTAAATATTTAGCGTTTGTATCTGTTACGTCTTTTACATAAACATTCCACGACTGACCTAAATTCGTTGACTTAACAATAAGTAAATCTAATTCTTCGTTTAATCCGTGTCCGATTGTTGCACCTGAAGTTGCATTTGCTGTATATTCCACAATACTAAACCCTGCATCCTGATTAGCTCTGACATCACTTGCTATTGTATTACCCACTGTACCTGCTGCTATTGTTGTAGTGGTGTCTGCTGCTTTCCAACACCAAGCTACGTAGTCTTGTCCTGAAACATTCCTTGCCATTACGCCATTTCCTGACATACTAAACCCATTAGACGATATACTAAAATCACTGTCAGTATATTCACTATTTGAGCCATCAGATATTAATGCCTTGTTGTCTCCCCTAACTGAATCAGAAAGAGTATGACTATATGTATTTGTTCTCACCTTTACCCAAACCAAATCAGGTTGGAATTGTAATCCTGTGTATCCAATATCAGTAGGAACTCCTCCGTATGTACCACCTACATCTGAAGCGTCACCGTCTAGCTGATAAGCAGCTATACATCCTGCTCCCGCTGGAAAGTTTAAAACACCTGCTGTATCTGTAGTTTCATTATTATATAAATCAGTAACTTGTTGCGGAGTTATTGCTGTGTTGAAGATTCTTACTTGGTCTATTTTGCCGAGCCATTTAGCTGTATTAGTCCTTTGACCACCTATCAAATCGTTGTTTACAGAGGATACCGATGCCGACGTAGTTAAAGCAGAACTATCAACAGCAGCTCCATTTAAATATGTTTTACCAACCCTACCTGTGCTATTATAAGTTGCAACAATATTATACCATTGTCCTGTATTGATACTCGAAGCAGTCCAACTTGAACTATAGTAAAAATTAGTTCCTGAAGTAGCTACTGTTCTTGCTATTGTTATTTTATATGTATTTGCAGAAACATAAGTTAACTGTAATCTAAAAGAACCCTCCGTTCCTGAAGAACTTGAAGCAGCACCTAGAATAGTTCTATTTCCTGAAGTAAATCCTGAATCAATATTAATCCAAGCAGATACAGAATAGTCAGTATCAGTATTAGGTATGACATCTCCTATATCAATATGGCTACTACTACCATTAAAATTCGCAGCCTCATTAAACTTAGCGTCTATTGTTTGTGAAGCCCCCGTACCAAAGTATGTGTTAGTGTTAAAATTCTTGCCAGGAAAGTCAGCAGGCAATGGAAGAGCCTCAGTGTCTATTTGTTTCCATGCGCTACCGTCCCAATACTCAACGTATTTTTCAGTAGTGTTGTATCGCCACTGCCCCGCGCTAGGACTGGTAGGTCTTTGTGCTGTTGTACCCGTTGGCAATTGAAGCGCTGTGTTTGTTGCGCTGAAGTCAAATAGTTCCGGTGTTGTTATTTTTGTAATTGCCATAATTTAATTTTATAATCCGTAATCTGCTTTGTAATAATTCCAAATATCTGTAATGTCTGATTCGCTTTTTTCAACACCCATAAATCCAAATGATATTCCATAACTTACACCTCCTCGCGCTTCATTATTGGTATAAGATGAGCCTAAATTTAATACATTTGTTGTACTACCCGGTGTTCCTGTAGCAATTATGGTGTTAATTTTTGCTCCATTAAAATACATTTTTACCGTTTTAGTAGACCAATTTACAGTGTGACAAATAAATTTCCAAGAAGGATATGGCTGTTGACTTGAACTATAAGCACCACTTATTTTATTACTCGTTCCTTGTCTCCAACTAGCATAACTATAATAATCTAATCCACTCCCCCATCCATATCTTGCTGTAAACTGCACAAATTCACTATCATAATCTGTCCCTCCCCCCCAAGAAGGACCTAGTGTAAACCCGTATGGATATGCAATAGCAGTTTGATAAGAACTTGATACATTCATAAAAGTTCCTATTGTAAAATCTTGTTGAGTACTATAATCAGTACTTGAAGTAGATGAACTTCCTGCAAACATAGTTCTTCCGCCACCAGATGTATAAGAAGACGTAACATATTCAATGCTACCACCTGTCCCTGCCTTACTAAATCCGCTTGATAGAGTAAAATTTCTACCAATAGAACCTGTATCTGTCCAGGAAGAAATACTACCATCTGATGTGATTGTTTTTGGGTCATAAACAAAAGAAGCATTATCTAAAGGAAGGGGTGGAATAACTACATTGTCAAAGTTTTTCCAATCTGTTCCGTTGTAATGTTGCATTGTAGAGGCTGAACCATCTGAAGATTGAGTCGTATCATTACGCATCATGCCCTCTTCTGGTGTACCTGAGAAAGCTCCACCTGTAGGCATTTTTAGTCCACTTTCTGAATTGGCTTGATTTAAATCCGTTAACTCTGTTATTACTTTAGTTGTTGCCATATCTTATATTCTTGAATCCCATTTTTGTTCTTCTTCATTCCAAGAGTACTCGTTAGGATGATGATTTTCAGGATAGTCTACCGGAGGATTCCAGCCACCATTTGTTGTATCCCATATCCAGCTAGGATAAGGTTGATTGTTGTCTGGGTTAATATATACATAGTCAACCCAATCTGTAGTATCTTCTTTCCAATACCATACTCCTTCTTCAGGTCTAGGTGTTGGTGGTTGCCAGTAGCAAGTCGACTCATCTAGAGTCCAGCTTGCAAAGGGTTGCTCGGTATAAAAAGCATCTCTCACAGGGTCGTAGATATATCCTACTCCTGCATAATTTTTTCTAAAAGGTGTGCCGCCTAAAGTGTGCACACCACCTCGTGTGTTGTATGATGTTCTTTTGCATCCGCCGTAGAATCCTTCCCAGTATATTGAGTTGTCAAACTCTACTTTTGGCACTGCGTCCATCTCGTCAAGCTTTGCTGTAATTTGAACCTGTATAGCTTCTACCTCAGCCATCCACACCTCTTGGTCTTGAGTATAGTCAATATCTTTCTTGCTATCTTCAAGAGCTTTAATTTCTTCTTGTATTGCTGATGAGTCTCCTGGAATCATCACAATCTCATTTACACCAGAGTATATAGCCGTTACTCTGCATAGCGCATTGGCTATTGCAGTGTTTAAAGTTTCAATCTCAGCTACTAAATCTTCAGTACCCTCAGCCTCTAGTATCTCCATTTGGTCTAAAAGTTCTTGAGCCTCTTCAGCTAGAGTATCTTTCTCAGCTTGTATGGCTGTATTTAATGCATCCACATCTTCTTGTGCTGGAGGATTTTGTATATCTGCATATAATTCATTTAGTTCAGCCTGTAAACTCTTTAATGTATCACTTGTGTTTTTAGTGTCATACATATTTTTAAGAGCTACATATCCATCGCTCGCTCTGTTATCATTTTCAATAACATCTTTTTCATTAAGAGCTTCCCTAAGTCTAGCTCTTTCAGCTACTGTAAACTCTTCATTTGATATTTTTGCGTAGTATGCCATATTAACTAAATGTTATTGTTCCAGTTCCTGCTGTGAATGTTGTTACTTTATCACTGCCATCGGTAGCGGTTGTCCCTGTTAATCCAGCGCCTATTGTTACTGTGTATGAATTTGGATAGCGTAGAATAACTACTCCAGAGCCGCCTGCTCCAGCGCCGACTCCTTCTTCGCTACCACCTCCACCATTTCCTGTGTTATTAGGTCCATTTGCGCCAGGAGTAGAGCCGCTAATCCCCCCTCTTCCTCCAGCAGCATAATCAACAGGGCTTCCTGTTATAGATATACTTAAAGCAGTACCAGCATTTCTATTGCTACTGCTTCCAGCCGAATCAGCACCGCCGCCTCCGCCGCCAAAAGATGTCCCAGGTGAATCACCATTCCCTCCAGCAAAGCCTTGCACAACAGGAGACGTTACTGCTGCACCTCCCGTGGAAAAATATTGTCCGCCGCCACCTGAGCCTCCGGATAATCCATTTCCGCCGCCGCCGCCGCCGCCGCCTGTTGATTCTATGTTATGAAAAATAGAATTAACTCCAGAATTTCCAGCGCCTGATGCAATTGCTCCCCCCGGACCTACTTCTACGGTATAAGTTGTTAAAGTTGTTAATGATAAAGATGTTTCAGAAGAACCACCGCCTCCTGAGCCGCCAGGCCATGATGTTCTTAACCCACCTGCGCCGCCGCCGCCGCCAATATAACTACCTCCTGCGCCGCCGCCAGCAACAACTAAATAGTCTACAGTAAAAGGAGCGGCTACTGAAGACTCTTTTAAGTTTCTCCACTCGGCTGTGCCTGTTTGGTCGGTATATACTTGTGTGCGTTTAGTGTCAGTGTCTTCTCTGAGGTCTCCGATTGTAGTAGTTGTACGTTGAGCAGCAGTGCCCTTTACCCAGGTAAGCCCTCCAGCGTTACCACTCATGTCAATTACATCTGTAGTTACTTTGGTTGTTGCCATTGAGCTTTATTATTATGTTGTTGATACTACTTCTACAATTGAACCATTA
>Ga0228615_1000473_pt1 | contig 21553 bp, 10 predicted proteins | sample 16DmetaG_FD_190530 | JGI IMG/M metagenome (GOLD analysis project Ga0228615, IMG submission 190530) | Seawater microbial communities from Monterey Bay, California, United States - 16D | ecosystem: Environmental > Aquatic > Marine > Coastal | place: USA: California | collected 2016-10-17
ATCGTGTAGTACCGTTGGTGCTGGCAATGAGAAATCTGCTTCACAGTTCCATGGGTTTACACTTACACTAAAGCCTTCTGCCTCAACTTGAGGTGCTTCTGTATCTGCTGACTCTATTACTTGTACATAAGTCAACGGATCAGCTGTAGGATTACACCAGTCAAGTACTGACCATGTTCTTATCACTTTTACATTACTGCTTCCACAATCAGTTCCACATGTAGGTACTACCTGATCTGTATATGTAGTATAGAATCCACACATGCCGTATTCTACTGCCTGTAGGTATTCGTTACCGTCACATCCGATAGCTGGATAGGTAAGGTATGCGTACTGCGTTCCTTCATTTTTCTCAACTACATCTACGATACAGTTAGTAATGTCATTTGTAGACGGATCATCAAAATAAGCTTCGATTTCCTCTGGACTAGTACCTGTACCACATGGTAGAGATATTACAGCCGGTGGAGTTACAAACTGACTGAATGTTGCAGGTAGTAATTGATATTCTACTACACAACTTGACAATACTGATCCGTCTTCTGCTAGTATACTAAATGTTCTAGTAATTACCTTACTACCACATATTTCTCCATCTGTAACTTCATCACTGTAATACGTTGGTACTTCACCATCACAGTTATCCATTCCTACTGGCGATGGAACTTCTATTACTCCATTAAGAATACCCTCTTCTTGGAAACATGTAAATAGACATTCTAATGGAGCATCTATTAGTTGAGCATCAGTGATTAATTCTACAACATAATCACCATAATCATTTCCATTATTATTAAATGTTGTTACTACAAGTATATACTGCGTTCCTCCTTGTAAGTCAACATCAAATTGGCTTAATAAACCAACTCCACCATCATCGTTTGTGGCAACTAGGTTCTCACATGGTAATGTAGGATCGAAACTCGTCTCATATAATGCTAGGTAAGAATCTACCGTAGCGCCACTTGGGGCAATGAAACTTACCACCTCAAAATCACTATCCGCTCCTGTAACTATCAAGAACTCGTGTGTTTGATATGCAACAGTTGCAAACGATGGATTACAGTTAGCTGGATTACCATTGGGTCTATTGAACATTGGGCTATCAGCATTCAACGTTCCTGTAAATGGAAGATCAATAAAACTTGTTGATCCTGGTGGACAGCTTGTACACTCAAGTGTAGGACTAAAGTTATCTTCTACAACAATGGTATTCCAACAGCTGTTTCCAGTATCTGGATCTGTTACTGTTACTATATATGTTCCTGAACTTGTTACTGTCTGACCTTCTAATCCGTCAATCTCTACAATATAGTCATCATAACATCCGTAAGGTCCTCCCTCTAACATTAGATCAGCACCAATAAATGCTTCACAATTTTGATCTAGAGATATATTCACATTATTATTACAAACTAACGCTCCTATAGGATCTTGGTATTCTAACACAACTATATCAAATGAACATGTAGATACATTCCCTGAAGGATCACTAACCTCAAATGTATTAGTCGTTGTTCCACGTTCAAATACTGAACCTGAAGGTAATCCTGCTGTCTGTATTATTACATTACCTAATGAATCTGCTACTAAACTGCAGTTATCAGTTGCTGTTACTATAAAGTCAACTATCTGATCACAATCTCCTGGATCTAAGGCTATATTGATATCGAATATAGGACATGTTAAAACTGGTGCCTCTGTATCTTCTACTGTTACACTGAATGAACATGAAGAGGTATTACCTGATCCATCTGTAACTACATATGTATTTACCGTCGTCCCTAATGGAAATGCTTCTCCTGAAGCCAATCCTAATGTTTGTTCGAAAGTGACATCTACACAGTTATCATCTCCTAAAACATCATACTCAAACACTGCGCTACATTCTCCTAAATCGTTTTCTAATATAACATCAGCGGGACATGTAATTGTCGGTGCCTCCGTATCTTCTACTGTTACGCTGAATGAACAGGAAATAGTATTACCTGCTTCATCTGTAACTTCGTAAGAAGTAACTGTCGTTCCTAATGGGAAAAATGCTCCTGAAGCTAAACCTGATGTTTGTACAGGTGTGACATCCGAACAATTATCATTTGATAAAATTTCATATTCAAATACAGCACCACAATCACCATTATCATTACTTAGAGTAACATCATCTGGACATGTAATTGATGGTAATTCTGTATCTAATACTTCTACAACAATAGAACATACTGATTGATTACCTTCTTGATCAATTGCTGTATATGTGACAACTGTTTGTCCAACCGGATAATTATCACTAGCATCTGCTGTATTGTTATAATCATTTACAAAAGAAACTATTTCGCAATTATCTGTTGCTACTGGATTATTAAGCACAACATCAGCTGAACACTCACCTGCTTCAACATTGTCAAATTCCTGTGGACTAACTCTTCTTAACGAAGCATTATCCCATAGCATTGCACCTGGTTGATTCTGAAAGTTTAAAAATATAAGGACAGCCCTTGCAGTAACTGCATTTTCTGGGGCCTGTATACATCCACCAATATTTTCCCATTGATCTGCTACAGCAGGAGTAGTTAAATTAAAGTCATCTAGAACTGTTCCAAATGGACCGTTTATTATATTCCCACTAGCATCATAAAATTCTATCTTAACTTCACCCCAAGCAGATGCATTTATTTGATCAAATGATAAAGTAATTGCATCTGCGTCCATACACAGCCATTCTCCTGACATAACATCAACATCTTGTTGTAATCCAGATATAAATCCAAATACTTTTGCAGTCTGAGCATATGTAAAGGCATCTTCAAAGGCAAACCCAAATGTTCCCCAATTTGCAAATACTGCGTTTGTCGGGAATGAACTTGGTGTCGTTATATCAGAGAAATCACCATTCGCTAATAACTCCTCAGAGTTTGGACATTCTAGCTCAGGTCTCTCATCATCAGCAGCACATACACTAAAGTTAGCATTTGAAATCTCAACTACGATCTCTTCCGCAACTGGGTTGCCAGAGAAATCAGCTAAAGCAAATACAACTCCGTAATCACGTCCTGGAGTGAAAGCAAATCCATTTACAGCTGTTCCGTCAGCTTGACTTCCTCCTACAGAACAAATGCCTGGACCGTCTACCATCACGTCATATACCAATGCCCTTCCACCATTTCCTGGTGCTCCAGATCCATCTTCTATTCTTACTTCTAACAAGAATGGATAACTACCTGAGATTACATTGATATCTGCAGTAAGGCATACATCATTGATAAAGCCTGGTAAAGCCAAATTATTTACTCCACCTGATGCAAACGCATTGATAGCTCCGGCTGGAAGAGTATATGTACCCATACCATTTGAATAAGTAGGTGCTGCAATTGGTTGGTAACAACAGAAACCTTCACCAAACTGGGCAGCATCATTAAATTCATCTCCAGAAGATAAATCAATATCTTCTATAGATTCACATGTCTGACATTGTAAACATTCTCCAGATGTAAGTGAACATGGTTCAGCTTCGCAGTTTCCAGAGAAATATATATTATCTAAGTATATATCTACTGGATTGACACTATTTGCACCATTAGCTGCAAATTTCATTTGGAATACTCCATCCCAAGTCATACCAACGAAGTCTGATTTAGGCAGAGAAATAGTAGTCCATTCTCCAGAAACATATGGTACATCTACTAAATACTCACCAGTACCAGAGGCATTGTTTATAGGACTTACTTGTAAGAAAGTCGCCGCTGGATCAGCTGCCGTCCAAACATCAAAATTTAAAAACTCCTTGTCTGAAAGGTCAGTAGTATTTAATTCTGTTCCTTGATAATTAAAATTAGGATAAGCTAAAACAACATCTCCTGTACCAGGATCATACGCAGGATCTACTAAGGTATGACCAGACTGACCCCAGTTTGGATCGTAGTTGGTCGCAATGTTAGTAGAGTAGTAGTCACCATATATAGAAACTACATCTGACTCAGGACATTCCGGATCTGGTGCATTATCGGTAGGAGCTGTAACTACAGCAGGTGCACAAGTAGAGAAAAATATGTTATCTAAATATAAATCTACTGGCACAGTACTTCCCTCACAATTGGAAGCGAACTTTAATTGATAAATATTATCCCAAGTCATACCAATAAAATCACTTTTTGCTAACACCACATTTGTCCATTCTCCAGAAACATATGGCACGTCAACAAGATATTCTCCATTAGGATCTTCTACAGCAGTTACTTGTAAGCATGTCTCAGCTGGATCAGCCGCAGTCCAAACATCAAAATATAAATAATCATAATCCGAACTATTACTGTAGAGTAATTCAGTTCCTTGATAATTATAATTAGGGTAAGCTAAAACAACATCTCCTGTACCAGGATCATACGCAGGATCTACTAAGGTATGACCAGACTGACCCCAGTTTGGATCGTAATTGATAGCAATACTAGAATCGTAAGCATCACCATAAACAGATGCTACATTTTCTTCAGGGCAAGTAGGCTCTGGTGCATTTGTGGTAGGTGCAGTGGCTGGAGGACAACTTGGGTCCGATAGCGAAAAGTAAATATTATCTAAATAAATGTCTACTGGATTGACACTATTTGCGCCATTAGCTGCAAATTTCATTTGGAACACCCCATCCCAAACCATACCAACAAAATCTGATTTAGGTAGAGAAACAGAAGTCCATTCTCCAGAAACATATGGCACATCTACTAGAAACTCAGCAGTACCAGAAGCATTATTTATAGGACTTACTTGTAAGAAAGTCGCAGCTGGATCAGCTGCCGTCCAAACATCAAAATTTAAAAACTCCATTCCTGAAAGATCAGTAGTAATTAGCTCTGTTCCTTGATAGTTAAAATTAGGATAAGCTAAAACAACATCTCCTGTACCAGGATCATATGAAGGATTTACTAAGGTATGACCAGACTGACCCCAGTTTGGATCGTAGTTAGTAGCAATGTTGGAAAAATAATAGTCTCCGTATACAGATACCACATCTGACTCAGGACATACTGGATCTGGTGCATTTGTAGTAGGTGCAGTGGCTGGAGGACAACTTGGGTCCGATAGCGAAAAGTAAATATTATCTAAATAAATGTCTACTGGATTGACACTATTTGCACCATTAGCTGCAAATTTCATTTGGAATACCCCATCCCAAACCATACCAACAAAATCTGATTTAGGTAGAGAAACAGAAGTCCATTCTCCAGAAACATATGGTACATCTACTAGAAACTCAGCAGTACCAGAAGCATTATTTATAGGACTTACTTGTAAGAAAGTCGCAGCTGGATCAGCTGCCGTCCAAACATCAAAATTTAAAAACTCCATCCCTGAAAGGTCAGTAGTATTTAATTCTGTTCCTTGATAGTTAAAATTAGGATAAGCTAAAACAACATCTCCTGTACCAGGATCATATGCAGGATCTACTAAGGTATGACCAGACTGACCCCAGTTAGGATCGTAGTTGGTCGCAATGTTAGTAGAGTAATAGTCACCATATATAGAAACTACATCTGACTCAGGACATACTGGATCTGGTGCATTATCGGTAGGAGCTGTTTGAACTGGTGGAGAATACGTTTCTATTGGCCATGGAGTTTCAGCAGTTGAATTTGATGATTCACCATCATTAACATTTGTACCACTAACAGTCCATTCTGCAATGTCAAACGTAGCTGAAGGACAGGAAACTGAACTGTTTCTGTAAGCCCATCCATCTAGATAATCCCAATCTTCTCCAGTACCATCTACATCGATAACACCATACAAGTCAATTACATCACCATTATAAAATAATTCTATTGCATCATCACCATTAATGCTGGCAGCACTTGATGTGTAGTCAGGGGCAAAACCGAAATAATTATTAAAACTAACACTTTCGCTAGCAACATGGATATAATCACCAGCGGTTGCCGGTACTGCTGGAAAAGTAAATTCTTGACCATCTGAACCACCTCCATTATTAGCAGATCCAAACCCAAACAAGCTAAGATCAGCTATATCTTCAATAACATAGAACTCTATAGCCTTAGGTACACCACCAGACAATGGACCATCAAAAACTCCCGAAATTAGTAAATCACAAGGCACACTTACTGGACAAGTGGCATCAAATGGTATGCTTACATCGTTTTGTGATAATTGCCAGTTTCCTCCAAATAACTCCTTACTCCACAAAACATTGAGTAATACATCCGTCGGAGGAGTACCAGTCCAGGTAAGAGTAACAAAATATACCCCTGATCCAGGTGCTGTTTCTTCTGCAGTTGATATTGCAGCTCCAGTCCCACCACTAACAATAAGTAGATCTACAGGATCTACTGCATCAGCTGACTCTGCAGTTACCTGCATAGTACTAGTACTTGTATTTTCTATAGTTAAAAGGATTTCTGAGCCTGCATCACCAGCAAAATGAAGTGTTGGGGTGCTACAGTAGTCAGATTGTTGTCCAAGCACAGTAAATGCTACGAAACAAAAGATACTTGATAATAGTAAATTAACTTTCATGAGTTTTTGGGTTGGTTGCAAAAATTTCTATTAAATAAAAATATCACGCCTCCCCACAAACTCCTTATATAGTTAAGTTGTTATATGATTAGTAGGTTCAAACACCCCTTTTGAGAATAGGGCGAAGAAGAATTTACAGGTTGGTGTAAAATATTTCAGTCCGCAAATTAGAAAAATTTACCATAACAAAAGGAGAGTTTTCTATTAAATTTGCGAACTAAGTGTAATTTCGACACTTATTAAAATAAAGAGTGATATGTATCACTTTCGTAAACGAGCTTTTATGTCAAAATCATCTTCTATTATTTCTTTCTATTTGAGAATTTATTTTATTGCTCTTATTGGACTTCTTACCGTTTCTAATCTTGTAGCACAAGTGGAAGAACTACCTTGTCAAACTGAAGCATCTGCTACCATCGATTTAGATAGAAAAGACTTTAATAATGGGTCTACAGTTATACATAGCCAAGCTAGTATGCATAATTTTACTTTACCCGAAAACACATTTGGAGATTGTAAATATATATCTAATGTTTCAATAGAAATTACAGTCAACAGCGTAGATTATGACTTTCCAGCTGGATGCAATCCTCCTGGTGTTTTTTATTACAATATTGCACTAGGCTGTGAGGATTTCACCCCCGCATCTTGTAATACATCTAATTTAATAGGCGAGCCTAATACACCTAACTTTGTAGATCAGTCTTTTTCATACAATGGTCCTCCCGAAGATTTTCAGTTTGGAGATAATATATCAGTTGATATTGTGCCTGTTATGACCGCAGGAACTCCCTGTCTTCAAAATTCTCTTTCAGAAGAATATATCATTTTAGACTATGAAATATGTGTAACTGTTACTATATCTGAAGGCGATATCGATGATCCAATTGATCTCGGTATGGATTTGGAATCTTGTGCTGGGGGTACTAATTCATTATTTGGTGGTAATTATGACGATTGGTTATGGAGTAATGGACAAACAGCACAGAGTATTAATGTGGGACCAGGAGATTATTCAATTACGGTAACGGATAGTAATGGGTGTACTGATACTGATGAGATAACAATCGAAGCTTTTCCAGATGCTCCTATTACTTTTGATCCGGCTGATCCAATAGTGTGTGATAACGAATCGATCACAGTGAGCGTAGTAGAGGGCTCCTACGACTCTTACAGTTGGAGTAATTCGGAAGAAGGACAGACTGTAAATCTTACACCAGGCACTTATGATGTCACTATTACGGATGATAATGATTGTACTACTGTAAATACTGTTACGGTAAGTTCAATACCGTCTCCAAATGCTGGAACTGACAACACTGAAACTATATGCGAAGGCGTTGAGTTTGATTTGAGTGATCTTGTAGAATCAGGTGCAGACGTAGATGGAGTATTTTCAGATCCAGCGGCAACAGGTTCCTTATCTGGATCTATTGTCAATACCTCGGGACTAGCGGACCAAACAATTGATTTTTTATATACCGTAGGTCTTCCTGGGGATTTATGCGGATCTGATGAAGCTACTTTTACATTGATAATAGAGGCACAAGCTGTCGCAGGAGCAGATAACTCTGAAACCGTTTGTGCAGAGATTATATTTGATCTTAATGATCTAGTGGATGCTGCTGCAGATCTAGGTGGTACTTTCTCTGACCCTGGAGCAACTGGCGCTTTAGATGGATCTATGGTAAATACAACTGGGTTTGAGGGCCAAACGCTTGATTTTATATACGAAGTGGGTGATGGCACTGATGCTTGTGGAGTGGATCAGGCAACACTAACATTAATTATCGAAGATGCTCCCAATGCTGGTATTGATAATTCTGCGGAAGTATGTGAACAAGATTTTTTCGATTTAAACGACTTATTGGATATAAATGCAGATGCCGGTGGAGTATTTTTAGATGTAGCAGCTACAGGTTCTCTTTCTGGCTCGACAGTAAATACACTTGGCTTAGGTGGGCTTACAATTGATTATGTTTATCAGGTGGGAGATGCAGCAGATCCATGCGGTGTTGATGAAGCAACCTTAACTTTAGTAATAGGAGTTCTTTCTGAAGCTGGTCAAGATAATGTGTCGACGGTATGTGATGGTGAATTATTTGATTTGAATGATATATTGGGTAGTGATGCCGATTTAGGTGGTGTATATCTAGATCCAAATGATTTAGGTATTCTCAATGGCTCGATTGTAAATACAACTGGGTTGGAAGGACAGACTATTGATTTTATATATGAAGTTGGTTTTCCTAGTGATATATGTGGAATTGATCAAGCTTCAATGGTTATTATTGTAGAATCTACTGTACAAGCCGGTGAGGATAATTTTACAACCGTATGTGAAGGCAATACTTTTGATCTCAATGATTTGTTGGACGCATCTGCAAGTCCAGGGGGCATTTTTTTAGATCCAACAACTTCAGGAGTTTTATCTGGTTCTATTGTCAATACTTCAGGATTAGCTGGCCAAACAATTGGATTTATATATCAAGTGGGTCAATCATCAGATCCTTGCGGCATGGATGAGTCAATACTAACAATTACGGTTGATTTTTCATTATCAGCAGGCGACGATTCAATGGAAACTATATGTATTGCAGGAGTAATTAATTTAGATGATTTTCTTGTCAACGCAGATTTTGGCGGAGTCTATAATGATATCGATCTTAGTGGAGGGTTGAATGGAAACTTGTTAAATACTGATGCCATATCTCCTGGACAGTACATCTATCAATATATAGTTGGTGATGGAATTACTTGTCCTTTTGACACAGCTAATATTACCATCCTATTCAATGCGATTCCAGAAGGAGTATTTGAAATTGATACAGTAGAACTCTGTTATGATATATGTCAAGAGATTAATATATCGGTAACAGGAGGGAGTCCATTTACTTACGACTTATCTGCAGAAAATCAGAGTGGAACACCGCCAGCAACAACTACGTTATCGAGTTCTACCAACGATTTTTCTGTATATCTATGTAATGATCAATCACAAATTGCATTTTCAAATGACACACTAAATTTTAGCAATTTAGACTCTTTGCTATTGACTATAGAAAATGTGCAAGGAGATTTATGTAACTCCGTAACAATAGATTCATTGTGGATCACTTCGCTTCCTGCCAACGTATTCCAATTGGATACTTCCATATGTATTTTTGATACATTGTTCATTGATGATTTAGAATTCTTTTTTGGAAATTCATCTTTTATAGATACCATCAACGGAATAGAGTGTGACAGTTTTATTAACATCAATGTTTCCTTTGAAGACGTAGATACAAGCTACATACTAGAGACAATATGTTCAGGGGATTCCACCAATTACTTCTCTACTTGGTTCACAGAAGCAAATCCTTATGAAGAAATTACCATTAATACCGAAAGTGGTTGTGATAGTTTGGTCATTATAGATATATCATTCTTTCCTCAGGTAGATTCATTGATCAATCCCATTTTGTGTGATGGTGAAGTTATTATTGTAAATACTGTAACTTATAATGAAGCCAATCCTTTTGGTCAGGAAGTATTGATCGGTGCTTCTTCGAATGGATGTGATAGTCTAGTCAATATAGATTTACAGTTTAGTAATGGCATAAATATAATGCGGACAGACACTTTATGTGAAGGTGGATCCATTGTAATAGGTGGTACTATATTCGATACAACTAACAATCCGAATCAACTCATTATTCCTGGTATCAATTGTGATACTACTTTTGATATAAATCTAACTTTTGTCGCTCCATCTATGAATGTAATTGATGGTATTTATTGTGCTAATTTTGACACCATAGTCAATGGAGTATTATACGATTTTAATAATCCATCAGACGTAGAAACGATTGTTGGAGGAAGCTCTTTCGGTTGTGATAGTATTATTACTATTAGTCTAAATTTTGAATCTCCATCACAAAATATTATTGACGGTATTTATTGCAGTGATTTCGATACATTGGTAAATGGTGTCTTATACAACTTTAACAACCCGTCAGATACAGAGACTATCTTAGGAGGTAGTTATTTGGGATGCGATAGTATTATTGGGATAGACTTGAATTTCTATCCTACAGCTCAAAATGTTCTCGATACCACTATCTGTAATAATGAGAGTTTTATCATTAATGGTGTTACTTATGATCAAGACAATTTGTCTGGTACCGAAACTATCATTAATCAAAATGGATGTGACAGTACTATAGTAATATCAGTCTCACTATATGATACTTTTGAAGACAATCAATCTCTGACTATTTGCGAGGGTGACAGTACTTTTTTGATGGGTGCATGGCAACTATTAGCAGGTACTTATCTGGACACACTTACCACAAACTCTGGTTGCGACAGTGTTATTATCAGCACTCTAACTTTAATGCCTTGTAGTGTTGATATCAATGTAAGTTCAATAGGAAACAATTGTGTAGGCGGAAATTTGGGCTTAATAGATATCGAAGTAATATCACAAATTTCATTACCCTATAGCATTGTAATAGAAGAACTTTCCACTGGATCCCAAGCCACTATTAATGTAAGTGTAGAGCAAAATAATTATCAATTTGAAAACCTAAACTCTGGCTCATACGAAGTTTCTATTATAGAAAATGATGGTACAGTTATTTTCACTACAACCGAAGTGATAAATGATTTATTTGATGCCTTAACTGGATCATGGAATTTAATCGAAACTATAATTTGCAACGGTGAATTGGCTCAGTTGGAATTTGTACCTACTGGTGGATTGCCAGACTACAATTATACTTGGAACAGTGCCGCTCTTGGCAATGCTTCAATAATTGATCAAGTGCCTAGTGGTGCCTACTCCATAACTGTAAGCGACATGAATGGCTGTACGTTTGATAGCTCATTCACTATTGATGAGCCCACTCCTATTACATATGATCTTCAATCTACAAATATTTCATGCATTGGTCTTGAGAGTGGAGATATTACTATCGAAAACATTCAGGGTGGTACATCTCCTTACAGTGTCTTGATCGATAACGTAATCATAAATGAGTTTTTTATAAACTCACTTTCTGAAGGTCAATATACTATTGAAATATTAGATGATAATGGATGCATCAGTATAAGTAATCAAGTAAATATCATTGGATCTACTTCAGTAACTTTAGCAGATTACACATTGACACATGATATTACCGAAGGCAATTCAGTTCTCCTTGATGGAGAGTTTTTTGAAAATAATCTTTCTTTCGAATGGTCACCAAATTCTACTCTAAGTTGTATCGATTGTATGGAGCCAATAGCTTCTCCATCCACGACTACAATATATGAATTAACAGTTACCAATGAAGATGGCTGCGAACAAATAATAAATATCACAGTTATTGTATCACCTAATGTAATAATACAAGTATTTCCTAATATTTTTTCTCCTAATGGAGATGGTTCAAATGATGAATTTCTACTGACCTTTGACAATGAATTGACGACTAAAATAGAACTTGTTGTATTCGATCGATGGGGAAATCAAATGCATAATTCTATAAGTTCTGATGGTACTATTATGTGGAACGGGTCAGGCAATGGAAGGGATTTGAATCCTGGAGTATATATCTATCAGTTGACTATAGATTATATTGATGGAACTTCTGAGACCATTGTAAACGATCTTACTCTAATCAAATAGAAAACTAGAATTATTAAGATTTACATTTATAAAACTACTTCACGATAAACGGTATACGAATAGTACTTTTATTTAATCCAATCATCGCATTGAAAAGACATATTTTTTCATATTTATCAATATCTACAACTGAAATATCTGCTTCTAGTATTTTACCCTGATCAATCAATTGTTGTCTGCGAGTTCCATTCAACAGACAAGTTGAAGGCGTATACCAAACACCATCTTTAAGTAGGGCTATGTTGCCATAAGAGCTATCGGTAAGCATTCTATCTTTCACCATGATGATGTCATCACAATTACCTCGTTGTGCATATAACTCTCTGATATGAGTACGATCCAAATACTTATATTTATAATCTATTAAGTTACTCTCTACAAGCTTCAATGATTTTATGATATACGGCGAGTAAGGAGTATATGTAATTTCCTGAACATCTTCCTTATACACTATTCTACACTTGACTAATCCCTGACGAAGGTCGATAGGGATTTCAATATACTTACGAAGTGGTATGGGTATTATATCTTTTGACATAAGTGCTACCCTACTTCGCTGCATACGATTTTCATGTCTCCGAAGATTATAAATACAACCATTGAATACCTTTATACTTTCAATGAGTAGGGACATATATTTTATCTATTAGTTCTTGATATTCGGTTTCGAGATTACTCATTGCGGTAATACCACCACCACTACGATATTGGAGTGAGCCATCTGCTGATTGCTCTATATATCTGATCATCACACCTGAGTCAAGAGTCTCTCCATCATAGATACCAAATACACCTGTATAGTATCCGCGATCATATAACTCAGCTTCTCTAATAATCTCTAATGTTTTTGGCTTAGGTGCACCACTGATACTTCCTGCTGGAAGCAATGTAAATAATATCGAACCCAGTCGATCATGAAAATTACTAGATAGTTTTCCTCGGATCTCAGAACTCACTTGATGGAGCTTATTTACATTAGTCTTAATTGTATCAATATATCTAAATTTTGTCACTCGGACTTCCTTAGCTACCATGCTCAGGTCATTACGGATAAGATCTACTATAGTACTATGTTCAGCTATCTCCTTCTTATCGTTAAGTATATGTAGATCTGCACCCATCGCTTCTGCATCTATTGTCCCTTTCATAGGATAAGAGTAAATGTAATCATCCTTAATTTGTACAAATATCTCTGGGGAAAATACCACTAATTCATCCTTGAGGTGTAGCTTATATTTAGCTTCACTACGATGGTATACATCTTCTAAAGATAGCTCAGTATCTACTTGAGACGGGAATGCCAGATTAAGTAAAAATGTATTTCCATATTGAAGGTGTCCTTGTACTATTGCGAAAGCTTTAGTATACTCTTGTTTACTTACAGGATTAGGCTCAAATCGAAAAAATACAGAATCTGTCTCGTTTGCCTTCCTATTTGACACACCATTGAGATCATACCATATATGGTCCGGCAATTCATCTAAGGGATAGATGATTGGCTTTTTCATCTCAAAATCTATCATAAAGAAAAAAGGAATTCGCTTAGTTCCAAGTTCATTTATTTTTTCGATGCTTTCTTGTATGAGTTTTGTTTGGGTCATGCAGTTACAAAGATGATGTTTCTTTTTTGTTTTAAGACATCCGTATCGTAATAAATACAGCCGCTGAAATCAACATTTAAGACCTATATGCAACATTACTAATACTTTACTTACATCTTGGAGATAGAATGTAGTATAATTGCCAATAGCCTCAAGCCTAATAATCTCACTAAAAACCTACTATTTGTATCTTGTCAGAGGTATGCAGAGCATGTTTAGTCGATGGTTTATTGTCTCCTTCCATTTGCTCTTTCACCAGCAAAATTTGTTCTTTTTGTGTTTTGCCCTGTTTATTGACTTTTTCTACTGTTTTCCTGAGTAAGTCTGGATCGACTGGCTTCATAATATAATCTACTGCCTCATACTGAAATGCCTTGATCGCATATTCATTACTTGCAGTCACAAAAATCACTTTACTATTGAGATCTGTTAGTATATCTAACACATCGAACCCATCTCTATCTTGCATTTCTATACCTAGAAAAACGATAACTGATTTAGTATCCTTTGCTAGTTTTATGCCTTGGACAACACCGTCTGCCTAACCTATTATTTGTGTGCCAGGAAGCGTATCACTGATTTCTAGACGAAGAGTGGCTCTAGCCAATTTCATGTCGTCGATAATGATGGTTGTATGTCTTTTTTCTATCATTTATTCTTAAAAGACTAGTTCGTTTGTTAAATAGGTAATTAAGTAAATGCGGCACTTCACTTTCTATTGTAAAATTTATTTTTTTAGACTTTAATCTATAACTTCTTCTTCTAAAAGTCTGAACCCTACTCCGTGTACGTTCTCTATCTTAAGACTTGAATCTGGACGCAAATATTTTCTTATACGACTAATAAAAACATCCATACTTCGTCCTAAAAAATAATCATTTTCTCCCCAAATTTTCTTTAGTACATTCTCTCTAGTAAGTGTATTATTCTTGTTGTCCAGCAAAAGCTTAAGTAGGTCAGCTTCCTTTTGTGTAAGATTTATAGAGCCATCTTCAGAATGCAGCTTAAGATTACGATGATCAAAGGTAAACTTACCAAGCGCAGTATTGTTTGTAGCAGGTTGATTGACAAATTTCCTTTTGAGAAAAATTTCTATTTTTAATATTAGCTCTTCTATACTAAATGGCTTAGTAATATAGTCATCTGCACCTAACTTAAGTCCGTGTATTCTATCTTCCTTGAGTGACTTGGCGGTAAGGAATAGTATTGGCGTTTCTATATCAGACTTACGTATATTACTCGCAAGTGTATAGCCGTCCATCTCTGGTAGCATCACATCCAGAATACATAAATCAAAGTTGTACTTAGTAAAGTGATCCAATGCAGATTTACCATCCGCAAAATGTACTACATTATATCCATTTAATTCTAGGTTATCTTTAGTAACAAAACTTAGTGTCTCATCATCTTCTACATATAGTATAGTTGCTTTTTCACTCATAACGGTTACACCAAATTTTTCTGCATTAGTAAATTTATTGTTTTATTAAATACCAACTTCATATTAAAAACTCTATTTTCAGTTATTATCGTATCAATGTGTATCCTTAATTATATATTAGACAAATATATCTAAGGAAAAAGTAGTTCCCTTACCTAGTTCAGATTCTATTTTTGATATCCACCCATGCGCTTGAGATATATTCTTAACATAGAATAGTCCAAGGCCAAAACCTTTGACATCGTGGACATCTCCAGTAGATACTCTATAAAATTTATCAAAAACTTCTTTGATTTGTTCTTTCGGTATACCAATTCCCTGATCAGTAATCGTTATACATACTTTATTACCTTTTTTGGTCATAGATATATGTACCTCAGGCTTTTTTTTACTGTACTTCACTGCATTGTCGAGTATATTAGAAATCACGTTAGTAAAGTGTAATTTATCCGCATTAATCAATTCGGGATCATCGACTAGATCGTATGTAAGTTGTCCATCTTTGAGTTTGATCTTCTCATTTTCTATTATATTTCTAAGCTCTACTGTGAGATCAAATTCTTCCTTTTTGAGTTCTAGATTATCCTTTTCTAGTCTAGCGACGTTTAGGACTTTCTCCACCTGATCGTTGAGCCTTTGATTTTGATCAATAATAATATTTGAATAATTACTAAGTCTGATATTGTCTTGAACCATCGGATCTTTGGCCAATACATCAGCGGCTATCTTGATACTAGAGATAGGAGTTTTAAACTCGTGTGTCATGTTATTGATGAAGTCTCTTTGGAGCTCTGACAGCCTTTTTTGCTTTACGATCACCCATATAGAATACAAGAAAAACAACACAGAACATATGGCAATCGCGGCAAATGCAAGCGTCATATTCATATTACTCAACAGAAAACTCTCTCTACTTGGGAATCTTACTACGAAGTAATATTCAAGATTATCAAGCGTTGGAAGCTCTTCAGACTCAGCCTGCTTTTCCGTCTGTTCACCCATTTCACAATAATTGCCATAAATGAGATCCTTACTGAAGCAATCATAAACCGCATACTCAAAATTGGTGCTCAGTCCATGGTTATTCATTTCTTGGTATAGAAAATCTTCTAGTACACTTGCATTGATTGGACTGTTGACATTAACAGCATAATAATTAGATGACTGCCTCTGTATGAGTTTGGTCTTAGGTAGCTCTGTTTCATGAAAATCAGCAATACGATCCGCAACATGTCTAAGCATTATATGGACAGTCTGATCAAATTCTTTATCCTTGAGATCCCAAGTCTTGAGCAGCCAATATGACTGAATTGATATAATACCTATAATAGCCAATGCGCCAAGTAGTAGTAGTCGTCTAATTAAGTTTCCTGGCATATACCTGAGAATATAGTTTGGTTAACAGGGAGTAAGATAATAGATAATTACCGACCAACGCTCTCGCTTAACAGCTTATTAACGAGAATTTGCATTTTGTAAAAGGCATCCATTTACATCACTATGAAATGTATATTTACCAGTGTGATTTCACAATCGTAAATATTGAATTGTAAATTCAACATAGGATTTACAAATAATGCTCATCGCAGTCTTATCAAAGTCACCTCATTTCTATATTTGTATGAGAATAAAAGTTTTAACTTTGTGATCGTGAAGAAGATTTTCAAATATGTATTAGTCAGCTTAAATTTGTTACTTGCCTATACTAGTCAAGCGCAGCAAAGTTCAAATCCTTTTGAAATCATAAGAACAGATAAAAACAGTACTGATACAGTAGTAGCAAAGACACCAAAAAGTGATCAAAAAAATAGTAAAAATAGCTTTGAAGTTTACAGAAATGATGATCCATATGCATCTATACCCTCAACTAATACTAATCAAGACAGTATAAAAGTTGAAAACTTAGGCGGCACCAAAGATGAAGAGTCGGATGAAGTAGATATAGATGCGGATGATATGGACTATATGCTTGATAATCCTTTCGAAGTATCGCACGTACCGTATCGACGAAGTGAGCTTAAAGAGCAAGCCAAATCAGCAAACACAACTAGTCAATCTAAAAAAAGTTATACACGATCTATCGTTCATTTAAAGTATTCGAGTAATACATTCATTTTTTGGTTAGTGCTCTTTACGCTCTTGATATTGGCAATAGTAATTAATTTACAGCGAAACGTTATTTCCAAAATTGTAAAGTCCATCACTAATGAAAATGTCCTCAAACTATTGAAAAGAGAAGAAAATAATGGTCTATCTGGGCATTATATCATGCTATATGTGATATTTTTCATCAATTTAACTTGTTTTATATACTTAATGGCCAAGTATTATAAAGGGTTTGATGGTTTTAACAATTGGTTAGTGATCTACGGTGCTGTAACGGTCACTTACCTGCTGAGGCATATTAGTATGGCCTTTATTGGTAATATATTCAACATCTCAAAGGACAGCAGCCTGTATAGTTTTACGATCATGTCATTCAACATATTCTTAGGTCTTGTACTCATTCCAATAAATCTAGTTGTCGCATTCAGCCCAGTTGAGATAAGTAGCGCAGCTCTGCAAGTAGGCATCGGATTGATAATAATACTCTTACTAATTAGGTCAGTTAGAGGACTTCTTGTTGGTGCTAGATTTATTGGTGAGAATCTATTTCAATTTTTTATCTACCTTTGCACTTTCGAAATTGCACCTATTTTAATTCTACTGAAAATACTAGGTGAACAATAGGAAAGTGTTTAGGAATTAATAGTAAAGGGTTAACAAACGAAGTATTTATGGCGTTAAAAGGTACAAATACTGCACAGCAGCCTGCGCAAAAGGATTCTTTTAAGAAAATCAAGACTATTCTTGTGTCTCAGCCAAAGCCTGAGAGATCACCATATTACGATCTAGAGAAAAAATGGGGTTTGACAATCGACTGGAGACAATTTATCCACGTCGAACCTGTAACTGAAAAACAGTTCAGAAAAAACAGAGTTCGTCCAGATGAATTCTCTGCTGTAATTTTTACCAGTAAGAATGCTATTGAGCACTTCTTCAGATTGTGTGAAGATATGAGAATACAGATGTCTCAAGATACTAAGTATTTCTGTCTATCTGAGGCAATCGCTAATTACCTACAGAAATTCATTGTTTACAGAAAGCGTAAAGTTTTTGTAGGGAAAAGACGTATCGACGACCTCAATAACTACTTCACGAAGCATAGCAAAGAGAAATTTATTCTTCCATGCTCTAATCTAGGAGCTAAAGACGTAGTGAGTTATCTAAAGAAAAAGGATCTTGATTTCCATGATCTCATGATGTATCGAACAGTGGCTAGTGATCTATCTGATCTAGAAAATGTCACATATGACGTACTTATCTTCTTTAGCCCTCTCGATATTGATTCTCTATTTGAGAACTTTCCAGGATACGAACAGAAAGATACACGTATAGCAGTATTTGGCAACTCAACTGCTAAAGCTGTAGATGATAGAAATCTTATCGTCAATATCAAAGCACCTGCTCCCGAGTCACCATCCATGTCGATGGCATTAGAAAACTACCTACAAAAAAGCAACAAAAAGAAGTAAGAGTAATCTTATAAAACGATATTCAAGAGGCTTGTTGATTTTTCAGCAAGCCTTTTTGTGCCGCCTTAAGGCTTCTTTTAACAACTAAGAAATTCACTTCTTGTAATAGATATTATTGTTCTGTGCTTAATAGATCTTGTTTTTCGGAGTCCATGAGCTTATACTGAGCAAGCCACTATTTGTCTAATTCCTCTTATCCAATCCCCAAAGCATTTTTTCTCTAATAGTCTGCATGAAATCTGTGCCGTTGAGATGTGCTAGCTTAGTATGAAATGGACATTTTGTAAGTGTGATCTTATGCTTTGCTGTAATGGTTTCATATCTAGAGTCCATCGTACAAAGAAAATTTTCTGATCTTCCTTCTACTCTGACACTGATTTCTGCATCATTAGATATGACTATGGGTCTTACATTAAGATTATGTGGTGCTATAGGTGTGATGACAATATTGCCAGAGTCTGGTGAGATTATAGGACCACCACAACTCAGTGAATATCCTGTTGAACCTGTAGGTGTACTAAAGATCAAACCATCCGCCCAATAGGAATTGAGATATTTGTCATCTACCATCACTGTAATTGTGATCATGGATGAGGTATCTCTCTTATGTACAGTAAAGTCATTGAGAGCAAAAGGCATATCCTCAAACAGGGGTAAATTACTCTGGAGAGACAACATGCTACGTTCTTCAGTAAAAAAATCTCCTGCGATAATGGTATCTACGGCTGACAGGATCTTCGACTTTTCGATATTGGCTAAGAATCCTAATCTACCCATATTGATACCCATGATAGGAATATCTAGATCTTGCACGAGATTAGTTGCCTTTAGTATCGTGCCATCCCCACCTAATGTAATGATGAGATCAATAGCATTGGTCTCTAGATCATCCTTGGTATTGATCGCAGATCGATCTTCATATTCTATACTAGCTTCATTTAAAGATAATTTGTATCCATCAAATATATAATAATCTAGAGGGGAGTCTTCCAGCTTTTGGAGTAGTGCTTTAATAATCCCTGTGTCTGTCAGCTTCACTGTCTGACCATATAATAGGATGTTCTTCATAATAGTAAAGGTATGAAAGGGAATTTAGAGTGGTGAATTGGTCTAATTTCGAACTTCGATATAATTAAAAAATCCTCATCAGTATTCCTGAGGAGGATTTTTTATGCGGGATAAAGTTGCCTATTCAGCCTCCTTTTTAGCTTTTGGAGCCTTTTTCCCTATAAGTTTTACTATGGCATCTGGGTTTATTACTTCAAGAATACCTCTATCGTAATCTCTAATGAAATCGTCCACTTTCATTCTGCTCTTAGAATTACTGTTAATGTACTTGATACCTACAAAAGAGCTAGTAGTATCGAGCACCTTTACTTTCATTTTATGGACTGCCATGTTTTATTAAGTTTATTTAAAAAAAGTCATTACTGATTTAATTAACCAATCGGATTTTTGGACTATAAGTTCCACAATCTTCTATTAGAATTGATTTAAAAACTATTGTCTATTCAAACCATCTTGGTTTAAAGCATAAAAATATTGTACTATCTGGGTTTTAGCATAATCGTTAACTTTCACATATGAAAGTTTGTATATCTTTTAGTTTGTCAATATGTGTCATGGTTATTATCTAAAAAGATTTGATTACCAATGAAAACTAGTTTACAGTTTTCGTATCTTAATATACGACATCAGTGCTCTGCAAATTTCCATACTTCTTATATATAACCATAGAGAAATTATAGTGCCCATATCAGTCGTCTCATTAGTATCTATATAAAGCCTAACGGAATTAACACTTCAGTGATGGACACAACAAATTAGTCAACTCGGCAATATTAATATTTTACTCTACCATCTTCATATATACCTCCATCATTCCTTTAGCCGTTATTTCATCAGTATATCTCTCTGAAACGTAGGCTTTGCCTTTTTGAGTTAACTCATTTCTCAAAGTATGATTTGAAACTATATCCATGATTGCATTAGTTAATTCGATTTTGTCATTAGGCTCTATATAAATGGCCCCTGGACCAGCAGCTTCGGGCAGGGATGATGCCGTAGTAGTAATTACAGGTGTATCACGATAAAGTGACTCTATAAGAGGTATACCGAAACCTTCATAGATAGAAGGATAAACCATAGCGATAGCATTATCGTAAATATAGAGCAAAGCTTCATTATCTACATGATCCAAAAACTCGAAATACTTACCTAGACTTAGCTCTGATATTCTTGATTTTATTCGGTCAGCATAGAGGCCGCCCCTACCTACTACTTTTACCTTAACCCTTTTATCCTTTGATATGTTAGCCATCGCTTCCACTATCAGCAAAAAAGATTTTCTTTCAATCAATGAACCTACATAAAGTAAGTATTTTTCACATGACTGAGGTGACTTTGACGTGTTGTAAAATGCTGGATGACAACTTTGATAAACCACTGATACCTTGGAAGGATTTACCTTATATAGAACATTTAGGTCTTTCTTGGTACTTTCACTAATCGCTACTATCTGATCTGCATTCTTAGCGGCATATCTATACTTTCGCTTATACATATAGCGATCCAATAAGCCAAACTGCTCAGGATAATATTCAAATATCAGATCATGCATAGTAACAACCGTCTTCGCATCTAAAGAATGGCTATTGAGCGGTATTTCATGGCTAAGTCCATGATATATATCCATCCCTACAGCGTTGATTTCTTTGGTCACTCCTCTACTCCGCCAAAATGATCCGAAATTCCCATTATA
>Ga0228615_1000477_pt1 | contig 21435 bp, 14 predicted proteins | sample 16DmetaG_FD_190530 | JGI IMG/M metagenome (GOLD analysis project Ga0228615, IMG submission 190530) | Seawater microbial communities from Monterey Bay, California, United States - 16D | ecosystem: Environmental > Aquatic > Marine > Coastal | place: USA: California | collected 2016-10-17
GATTTGGAGGGGGTGAAGAGTAATTGGCAAGGGAGAATCTCCATTGTTTCCTTGGTCAAAGTGCCGGTGGTGCGCTATTTCGGGGGTGTGAAAATCTGCGTTGTCGGAAAAGGTGGACGTGAGCATGCCCTGATTCGGGCCCTCCGTGAGTCGGTGAGTCAGCCCGAAGTGTTTTGTTTCCCCGGGAGTGAGGCTATTCATGAGCTCGAAGGAGCTGGAACGGTGGAAGCCCACGATCTCGATTCTTTAATTTCGTGGATGATGATGTCTTCGATCGATTTATGCATAGCGGGAGAGGAAAGTTACCTTGTGACCGGTGAAGGCCTCGCAAATCGATGCGACGAAGCAGGAATTCCTTGTTGGGGCCCCCCATTTGCAGCGGCGCAGATGGAAGCGTCGAAAGAGTTCGCCAAAGAATTCATGCAGCGGCACGAAATTCCGACCGGCGCGGCTTCGGGCTGCGCAGACGTCGATGAAGCCAGGGCTGCGATTGGCGGGAAGTATCCGACCGTTCTCAAATTTGATGGTTTGGCCGCTGGAAAGGGCGTGGCGGTATGTCCTGATGAGGCTTCAGCCGAAGAGTTTTTGCAAGAGGTGATGGTGGAGCGGAGGTTTGGTCCGGGCCGACTTTTAGTTGAGGAGTGCCTCGTGGGTCCAGAAATCTCAATTTTTGCGGCAGTAAGTGGGCCGGACTATCTTATTCTCACTCCGGCTCGTGATTACAAACGTATCGGCGAAGGAGATGAGGGGCCGAATACAGGTGGAATGGGGGCAGTAGCGAGTCGTCAGTTAGCCGATCCTGAATTGATGAAGCGAATCGACGAGGAGATTGTGGCTCCGACGGTAGCAGGGCTGGAAAAGGATGCCTTGAATTACAAAGGCTTCCTTTACTTCGGGCTGATGCTTACTGAGGACGGGCCGAAGATCATCGAGTATAATTGCCGATTTGGTGACCCCGAGTGTCAGGCAGTCATGCCCTTGGTTTCGGGAGATCTAGCGGAATTCTGTCTTGAAGGGGCAAAGGGGAATCTTAAACCTGAGCTGCTGTCATTTAGTGAAAGTTGGTCAGTGTGCTGTATTTTGGCTTCCGCGGGTTATCCTGAGTCATCTCGCTCGGATGATATTATTGATGGCTTGGATCTAATTGCAAATGCTCGAGTTTATCATGCTGGGACGAAGAAAATCGGAAATGATTGGGCTACGAATGGGGGTCGGGTTTTGGCAATAGTAGCCGGAGGAGAGACTCGTCAGGCCGCAGTTGAGCTAGCTCACGCTGAGGCAGCTAAGGTGAATTTTGATGGAAGTCAGCGACGTGCTGATATTGGTCGCTTGCATTTCTAACTCTACTTCCTAGCATAGTCACAACCGAATGAGCACTGCCCTCGATCCTGCAGCCATGTCGGCGGCTATTGACCGCCTGGCGGATCAAATTCTTTCAGCCGCCGGTGGCCAAGCGATCGATCTTGTGGGGATTCGGAGTCGTGGTGATGAGGTGGCTGAAAGGGTCTTTGCAAAGCTTGTCGAGCGCGGAGCGCAAGCTCGTCTCGGGGTTTTGGATATTTCGCTTTATCGTGACGATTACGAACATCTTAGCAGTAATCCGACCCTTCAAAGCAGTTCGATCGATTTCCCGGTCGATGGCGCGCACATTGTCTTAGTTGATGATGTGATCTTTACTGGTCGCACGATCCGGGCAGCTTTGGATGCTCTCTTCGATTACGGCCGTCCATCGAAGGTGGACCTCGCAGTTTTGATCGACCGGGGACATCGGGAAATCCCGGTAGAACCTCGATTTGTTGGTGAACATCTTAAAACGGATCGAATGGATCGTGTTGATGTCAGTTTAGAAAAGATTGATGGTAAGGATGCTGTCGAAATTATTACTCAATAGAATAGCAGTTTATGGCCCGAAAAGATTTCCTGGATATTGTCTCACTTGACCGCGCGGAAATCATTCATCTGCTTGATCAAGCTGAGCCCTTCAAAGACCTTTTTACTCGCTCGGTTAAAAAGGTTCCGGCCTTAAAGGGTAAGACGGTCTTGATGTTGTTTTACGAGCCAAGTACGCGGACTTTGTCCTCATTTGAAGTTGCCGCGAAGCGTCTCTCGGCGGATGTCACTATCTTCGATGTCCCTCATTCTTCGGTTACAAAAGGGGAATCAGTTCGTGACACGATTGATACTCTCCAAGCGATGCGGGCGGACTATATCGTGGTGCGCCATCGTCTCTCTGGGCAGCCGGCTGCAATTGCCCGGCAAACCAACGCTTCGGTCATCAATGCGGGTGATGGAGCGCATGCGCATCCAACGCAGGCTTTGCTGGATGCATTTACTCTTCGAGAAGTTTATCCAGAATTGCCAGGCCGGAAGGTAGTTATTATGGGCGATATTCTTCACAGCCGGGTGGCGCGCTCTACAAGTACGATTCTGGACAAGCTCGGGGTTGAGGTTGCTTTTTGTGGGCCAGGAAGTTTAGTCCCGAAGACCCGTTTTAAGAGGTTTACCAATTACGAAGAGGCGATGAATTGGGGGCCGGATGCAGTTTATCAACTTCGAGTGCAAAAAGAGCGACAGGATGCGCCATTTTACCCGAGTGATCGTGAGTATCATGCAGTTTATGGGATCACCGAGGAACGCTTGAAAGAGATTAGCGATAAAGGGATTTACGTTATGCATCCAGGACCAATTAACCGGGGGGTTGAACTTTGTGACGCCGTGCTCGACTATGATCGCTGTCTCATTCCCCAGCAGGTAGAAAATGGGATCGCGACTCGAATGGCGGTGCTCTTCGGCCTAAAACCAGATTTAAAAAACGAACCTTCATGAATCTTTTTTTACAAGGCGGCGAAGTCGCGACGGAAAACGACGCCCCGCAACGTGCTGACGTCTGGATTCTTGATGGCGTCATCAAGAATGTTGGAGTCATTGATGTTCCTGAGGGTGCGCGTGTGATCGATTGCGCTGGCAAGATTGTCATGCCGGGAATGTTTGATGCACACGTGCATTTTCGTGAACCGGGTCAGGAGAAAAAGGAAACGATTTTAGATGGCACCGAGGCGGCCATCAATGGGGGGATTACTGGGGTGGTTATGATGCCGAATACTTCGCCGTCTGTCGATTCTCCTACGGTGGTTAAGCGGGTGCTCGAGCAAGGTGAAAAGTGCCGTATTCCGGTCTTAACTTCGGCTTGTATAACGGTCAACCGAGCTGGCCATGAAATGGCGCCAATCGCTGGATTGAAAGAAGCTGGAATCCTCATGCTAACTGACGACGGTGACGCTGTTCCAAATGCCGCCTTGCTCAAGCGAGCGATGGAGTATGGCAAGGAGTTTGATATGTTTTTTGCTAGTCATTGTGAAGACCCGCAGCTCTGTGGACCTCGTGCTCTGAACGAGGGTCCGGTCAGTTATCGTCTCGGAATTCAAGGCACACCGGCACTAGCTGAGGAAATCTGCATGGATCGAGATATCCGCTTGGCTCACGCTACTGGTGCCATGTTGCATATTCAGCATGTCAGTTCTGCGATCGGAATGGAAACGATCCGTTGGTGGCGTGATGAACGGGGTGCAAAGGTTTCGGGAGAGGTTTCGCCGCATCACTTGATGTTCGCTGACGAGGACATTGGGGATTACGACACCCATTACAAAATGAATCCTCCACTTCGGACGCGAGAAGATAATGCGGCTTTGCTGCAGGGCCTCAAAGATGGCGTCTTTAGAATTATTGCGACAGATCACGCCCCCCATACCGACTTTGAGAAATCGCAAGCCTTCGTGGATGCTCCTAATGGTATCACTGGTTTGGATACCGCCTTAGTTTCGCTGCACGATCGATTTGTTGTGACCGGCGAATTCGGATGGGATCTCATCGTTAAGCGCTACTCAGCCGAGCCGCGGCGTATGATGCGGCTTGAAGTCGCGGAGGTATCTGAAGGCAAGCCGGTAGATCTGATCGTCTTTGATCCAGATAAGGAAACGACTTTCACCAAGGAGTTCATGAGGTCTAGAAGCTCGAATACCCCGTTTCTAAATAGGACGTTGAAGGGCTCAGTTGAGATGGTTGTTCTAGGGGATGAAATCTTGTTGGAGCGTTAACGCGACCGACCTAGGACTTTGAAGATGCTTTTGATGTAGCCTGCCTGCCTCTTGGCAGGGTGAATTGCTACGCTTAGACCTTTTCTTGCATCGCTTTTGGTGGACCGAGAATCTCGGCCAGAAGGAGCGCTTCCCGTGCTGCTGTTGGGCTTGAGAGATGGCGGTAAACCCTTGATTTGGTAGTGTCCCTAGCCTTTCTTGCGACCTTTTTTGTCCGCGCTTCAAGAGCCTTTAAAGCCTGTTTTTCAGCGGCGCTTAGTTTGGGAAGAACCGGCTCTGCAGGAAGAGGAGGAGGTGGTGTGACTTTCTTACTGGAGAAAGGGACAGCCTCGCTAAGCGGAGGAGAGGTCAAAGGAGAAATTTCGATCTGGAGGTCGCTTCGCTGCCTTGCAAGCTCCTCTTCATAGGCTTGATAAAGATCAGGATCGGTTTCTTCGCCGAGGGCCACCTCAGTGTCACCCTTTTTTCTTTTTTCAAAAAAGGCTTTGATGGCAGCAAAAATGACCATCAGCAGCACTAAAATAGCCTGCGGATCAAGTTCCTTAAGAATGTCCATAACGAGAAGCGATTGGACTTAGGATTCTTCGGATTCGCTTGTCTCTTCCTCTCCGATTGAATCACGCATTTTAGTGTCGGCAACTACGTTTTCATATTTTGCGTAATCCATAACGCCAAGATTTCCATTTCGGAAAGCTTCGGCAATAGCCATTGGGACAGCGGCTTCAGCTTCGACGACCTTGGCCCGCATTTCTTGGGTCCGAGCTGCCATTTCTTGTTCCGAGGCAACCGCTGCGGCCCTGCGCATTTCGGCCTTGGCTTGCGCAACCTGTTTGTCTGCTTCGGCTTGTTCAGTTTGTAATCGAGCCCCGACGTTATCAGCGACGTCAACGTCGGCGATGTCGATGGAAAGGATAGAGAAGGCAGTTGCAGCATCGACCCCTTTTTCAAGAACAAGGCGGGAGATAGAATCGGGATTCTCCAGAACGGTCTTGTAAGAACTTGCTGACCCCACTGAGGTCACGATACCTTCGCCGACACGGGCGATGATTGTTTCTTCGGTCGCGCCACCCACAAAGCGATCTAGATTTGTGCGAACTGTCACTCGTGCTCTAACGTTTACCCCGATCCCATCTTTTGCGACAGCGGTGATTTTGCTCACCCCGCTTGAAGGGTTTGGGCAATCGATGACCCTTGGATTGATGGAGGTATTGATTGCTTCGAGGACTGTTTTCCCGGTGTCTTTAGTTGCAAGGTCGATCGCGCAGGCTGTTTTGAATGGAAGTGAAATCCCGGCTTTGTCGGCAGCTATTAGCGCAAGAACAAGGTTAACGACGTCTCCGCCGGCAAGGTAGTGTGCTTCAAGTGAGTCGGTTGTGTAATTTAAGCCAGCCTTAGATGCCGTGATTCTGCTATTCACAATTAGGCTCGGGGGAACTTTTCGGAATCGCATCATGATGAGGTTTAAAAGGCTGACAGGTGAGCCTGATGACCGGGCTTGGATCCAAAGGCCAAAGAAGTTGATAAAGATAACACCAACGATAAGAAGGACGATGACCGCGACCGTCGCAAGAATAAGCTCAAAATTTTCCATACCGAACCTTAGGGCATCTGAGGAGATCGTGCAATTTGAAGTTTGAATTTTGCTGATGTGGAAATGAGACTTCTCAGCGTGAGTAGCGGAGACCGGTCAATTGGCGTAATAGCCGGAAATGGAATTTACCCTGAAACCTTCATAAAGGCTGCTCGTTGCGAAGGGATTCGAATTATAGTGGCGGCCTTTAAAGGAGAGACGAAGCCAGAGTTAGAAGCAATGGCTGACGAAATAAAGTGGTTTCGGGTCGGGCAACTGGGAGGGTTAATTAAGTTTTTTTGCCAAAAAGGGGCAAAGGAGGCAATCATGGTAGGTCAGATTGCGCCTCGAAATCTTTTTGATCTTTGGCCGGATCTTCGAACCTTGAAGGTGCTGCATTCGGTAAAAGAGAGAAATGCTGAATCCTTATTTGGTGCGATTGCAAACGAGTTAACAAAGGATGGAATCACTTTGTTGCCGGCAACGACCTTTTTAGAGGACCAAATGGCCGCCGAAGGCCACCTTTATGGTCCTACACCAAGCGAGCGTGACTGGGAAGATATTCGCTTTGGAACAAAGATTGTGAAGCAGACGAGCGCCCTTGATATCGGTCAGAGTATCGTGGTGAGACGAGGCACCGTTCTTGCCGTAGAGGCTTTTGAGGGAACAGATGAATGCATCAGGCGTGGCGGGGAACTAGGGAACGGAAAAGATGTGACCTTGGTCAAGGTTTCTAAACCGGCGCAAGATATGAGGTTTGATGTTCCGGTGATCGGGCCAAAGACAATCGAGAGTTGTCAACAGGCTGGGGTGAGAACGATCGCAGTCGAAGCAGGGAAGACCCTTTTTTTGGGACTAGATGAAATAAAATCTAAGTGCTGCGAGGGAAAGATCACAATCGTTGGTTTTTAGGAAAATCGAAGGGCGGGGGACTTGACAGAGCACAATGAAATTTGAAGACTGCGCCCGCTTTCAGCAAAAGAGGCCGGCGTGGCGGAATTGGTAGACGCGCGCGATTCAAAATCGCGTTTCCTCGGAAGTATGGGTTCGATTCCCATCGCCGGTACTTTTTTGCTAAAAAATAAGTTAGGGGGATTTGGGGGTGAAAGCGGTTATGATTTTTTGAGGAGCATCCTTAAGCATGGTGCCCATGCCTTTGTTGTGAGCGGTGATGACGGCGATAAGGTCTAGCTGAGGGAAGATGAGGATGTATTGGCCGCCGGCACCGCGTCCGGCTTTGCAGAGGTATTTTTTGCCATTCACTCTAGGTTCATTGGACCACCAAAAATAGCCGTAGTTATTCTCTCCGTTAGAATAGGCGAGGGGATCGGTAGCGCGTTTAATAAAACCGGCAGGAAGAAATTGTTGTCCATTCCACTGGCCGTCGTTGAGGACCAGTTGACCGATCTTGATCATGTCCCGGGAGCAGAAGCTAGAACCAGCGGCGGATTTTGGAAGTCCTGAGGTGTCCGGTTGCCATGCATAATTCTGAATCCCCAGTCCACCTAGAAACTTGGCTTCGATGAAGTCTTCTGCGGTCCCAGGAACAACCGCATCGAGAACCTGCATGGTGAGAGAAGGATCTGAGGCTTGGTATTTAAATTCGCGGGGAGGAGCTGGAATCGGTCGACTGTGTTGAAGATAGGCTTGGATTTGACCCTGTCCTTTCAGTTGGTTTTGGTTCTTAACCAATTGTCTAATTTTCTTTTCTGGGAGGCGGATCCCAGAGCGCATAGTCATTGCTTGATTAAGCGTGATTTGGCTGGCGCCTTTGACCATTTTTGATGGGTCTGTATCTTTAAGAAACTGGATTGCTGGAGTATCGAGGTCTTCTATTTTAAAATGCCCCAGCTGGATGGCGCGCCCTATGGCAAGGGCGGTATAGGACTTAGTGATCGACATTTGATAATGGGGGTAGTTTTGGCGACCGCGTCGATAGTAAGATTCAAAAACGAGTTTGCCTTTGTAGCTAATAAGGAGGCTGTCGGTTTTACCGATTTCTGGGTCGGGAGATTCTTTGGCGATCTCATGGGCGAACTTAAGAATGAGTTCCTTGTTCCCTCCATCGGTGCCGAGAGTTCCAACTTTAAGTCCATCCTTACGGTCTTCAGGGGAAGCGTTGATAAATGGTTTTTTAAGATAGGGGATTTTTTGTTCTTGGCTGTAAGAGATATCCTTTGCGCTGAGGTCGGTCACTTCAGGGGCTAGTCCGAGATCGTGCGGAGAATCAGGTTTTGATCCGGGTGTCAGGGGAGTGGCTGGATTTTTATCACGCTCGATCCTACGCAATTCTGCTGGTTTAAATCCTCCGGTCCGTTCTGGAGTAAAGTCGTCGGTGATAAAGGAAGAGGCTGGCAGTCCTTCCTTGTTTAGAAGGCTTACTTCAGGGCTAGGTTCGGATTTGCGGAAAAGGTAGCGGACGTAAACGGGGTTCGGGATAGCTTTGCTACGGACCGTTACAGTATCGCCATCGATCCGTGCTTCCGCCGGAACGTATTCCCCGTCCTTTCCCGAGATTTCAAAATAGTTCAATTCTTCGCTTCCGCTTTTGCTGACTAGCCCACCTCCAATATGATTGAAGCTTAGAGTCGCTTTGCCGCCTTCTATTTTAACTTCGTCTAGTAGGGGGCCGGAAGGAACAAGGGACTTGTTTCCGTAGTCGTTAGCAAAAGCATGGAGGGCCAGCCGTTTGCCGAATGGTTCTTTGTTTTCTGGGTGAAGGCTCGGGCCCTGATCGTAGCAGATTGCCATCCCGGTGTTTTCGGTGATGTCAAGAACCCTGCGCATCCGGTCTCTCAACCAAGGCCATTCAGCTGTCACGGGCGATATCTGAGTGGGGACTTGGATGTAGTAAAATGGGAAAGATCGCGGCTTCAAGCCGGCACGTTTCCCCCAAAGATCTCGCCAAGTCTTGATATGGAAGGCGAGAAGTTTGTCATATTCGAAAGCTGTTTCCGACTTAGCGTTTCGTTCCCCTTGATACCAGATTACACCTCGAAAGGCATAGGGGATGATAGGTGCAATCTTTTCTTCAAATTGAATCCCAGGAAACCGCGGGGTTTTGTTTTGAGGATCTCTCCAATTTTCAGGGATCTTAAGCGTCTCTCGAATTTCTTCCGCAGCTTTTCTTGGCATCCATGCTTGGATCGGGGTGCCCGAGTTGTAGCGGGTGATGAGGCCGACCGGAACATTTAGATTTCGGTAGATATCTTTTCCAAAGTAGTAGGCCACCATTGATAAGCGGTTTTGGGTCTTCTGGGAAATGGTATCCCAACCCTTATTATGCCCGTTGAATCGGAATCGAGAGTAGTCAGTCTTAAAATCATCTGGATGGATTCGTCTTCCTTTTTTCTCAACGAAGGTTCCCGCCATATTTGATTGTCCGCTACAGAGCCAAACTTCACCGACAAGGATGTTTTTCAGAACAATCTGGTTTGTCGCTTTGATGGAAAGGGTCTGAGCTTCATTTGAAGCATCCAAGGGGGCTAGCTTGATAAGCCATTTTCCATTCGTATTTGCTTGGTCTCTTACAATCTGATTAGCGAAAGACACCACGATTTTCTCACCAGGATCAGCTGTTCCCCAAATGGGGACAGGCATTTCTCGCTGAAGGATCATGCCGTTACTAAAAATCTGGGGCAATTTGACTTCAGCGTGAGTAGCAGACAAGAAAGCGCTAATGGTCAGTATGGTGATAAGCGTTTTCATTTCTTTATCGAATTGGATTGTGAGTTTTTGCGTTTTTGCGGGAGTGGCCTGGGGTAAGGTCAGAAATTGTCTTTTTAAGAAAAAACATGAAAAGAGGGGTAGAATAGGTTGAATTGGCGCAAAAAAAGGGGGGAGCGTTGAGGAAGTGGTTGGTTTATAGAAAATAAGACCATTCTAGGGCTTCGGGGTTTTGGTGTTCTAACAGCTTTATGTCTTTAGTGTTTGGCTGCTAGGAATTTGCTTTGGGCGGGAAAGGATCGAAATTGTCTTGGACCGGGGCAGATGGGTGATAAAGGGGGGGGCATTCTCCCTTGAGAAATTCCACATCAATCATTTACATTAAAATATCATTTTTTAGATCTGAATAAGGAGATAGTATCAGAGAAGTTAATTAAGAACACTTAGAAAGATATGATGAAAAAAGGTTATTGGGTATCGCAGGTATTGGATATCAAAGATCAAGAATTATTCCAAAAATACTTTGATGCAACAGCCCATCTTTTAGAGAGAGGTGATTTCAGAATGATATGTGGGGGACCCACTCATAAAACTCTTGAAGGAGAAGAAATGATTTTTGGAGCGGTTCTAGAATTTGATAGCCTTGAAGTGGCAAATAATTATTACGAAAGTGAGGACTATCAGAAAGCCCTTTCAGCCTTAGGCGATGATGTAAAAGAGGTTGTGGTTAGAAATATATCTGTTTTTGAAGAGATGTAATGACCCTCTTCATAAACTATCTTGCTACATAATCTATAGTTTTAAAAGTGGGATAAAGTCACTGACGATGCCACAATTTCGGTTAAGCTTTTTCACCTAACTCAACCCAAAACTAGGCCCCTAAAGTTACTCACTGCTAGGGATTTGCTTTTGGCGGAAAGGGTTGAAGTCGCATTTTGGCCAAAGGGTAACAATCCAATCTAAGCCGCACCCATATTAGGCCAAAAAAATCTCTTACCATATTATAGAGAGCGTGCGCGAGTTCTTCCCCCGGTGGGGTGGGGAGTTTTAGATGGCGGGGAGGTCGCGGAAACCCGGGTTTGGCGGAACCCATGGGGGTGAAAGGGAGTTGATTATTGCTATCGTTTGTTTGTTTGGTTATTGTCTTTGAGTGAAAGATGCTGACATTTATCTAATTATTATTATTGGGTTTTTTTTATTTATCTGGGGTGTTGGAGAATTTCTTTGGCGTAAAAGTAAAGATGCAGGTTGGATAAATAAGGCTAAGGGAAATATGTCAGTCAAAAAATATCGTGAGAGTATAGCGGGACAGAAATTTGGGGAATTAAGTAAGGTTGAGAAGGGGGAATTAATAGCAGCTTTGACAAATGAACAATGGAGAATTGTCAGCAGAGCGGTGCCTTGGTTTTTTATTATCATGTTTTTGATCACGGGGCTTGAATAAGATCAGCGATACTCGTTCCCATTAAAATACTTAACCTGATTAGCAAGGTGCTTATAAATCTTCGAGGTTCCACACTCTCGTGCTGTGTCTATTAAAACTCCTAGCCAATGTTCCCGTTATACTGACTGCTAGGAATTTTCTTTTGGCGGAAAGGTTGCGGAAACCCGGGTTTGGCGGAATACATGGGGGAGAAAGGGGTTTTTTTGCAATCCCAACAGCAGGACAGGCCCACCTGGGTTGACCTCGACGACTCCTTTCTCCCGTTGCTCCTCGAACAACAGAACGGTTCCGTCCATGGCCACCGTGATACTACTAAACAACACCTTTTCCTCCCACAGTGCAAAAATGGATTATCGCCCGACTATTTCTTCGGCGGGGAAGACCGTTGAAGGATCAGCGAGCCCTTGGGCCAAGACCGGGTAATAGTGATGTTGAGATCGAAGTATCCCGGCTTATCCTCCAGAGGCTTCAGATACTGAGTCGCCTCAGCTCCGTCGATGATCAACTTGAGATCGACCAGGAGGGGGTGGGGTGCGTCGCCCTTGGCCCGGAGAATCAACGTATACTGTCCGGGGCCCTTGATCCATGGGGAAAGATCGAATTTTTCTTCTTCGCCGGTGGCTGCAGCAAGTTGAAGTTCAATGGTGTCCAGTGGCAGACCAATACCTGTCGCGGCGGCCGCAGCTTTGACATGGTAAGCAGCGAGTTTGCGAACGACCGGTGAGGCCGACGCAGTGATCACACGGAGCCGAATTTTTTCCACCGAAATTGGGGGGAAACGGTCGATCTTTTTGTGGCCGATTGCAGTCCCCTCACACAGCTGCTTCCAACTACCTTTCCGGTAGCCTTCCAATACGTAGGAACGGATGCGTTCGCCATGGGCGATATCTTCCATCGTGATGACGTGGTCGATGGTCGTGGCTTTGCCCATGTCCAGTTCGATGGAGGTTCCGCGCCCATCGGTTTCCGCGAGGCTGCGGCCAAACCTTCGGCGGACTTCCGCTCCAAGCTCGGCCCCGCGCTTGAAGTCAGCATCCGCGATTCGGCCTGACCGGTCGGGCGAATGGTTCAGCAGGAGAACTTGTCCGTGACCAACCGAGCGGTAGTAGGTATCCATGAGGACATCCAGGCTCTTCAGCGAGGCGGATCCCCACTCGGTTTTGTCGGAGGCCCAATGCCACTGCCCCCGGATCTTGGTATCACATTCAACCGGCATCCAGACGGTCCCGTCCGGCTTTCCATGAACCGCCGTGCCGATTCCCGACCGGGCTATCTTGGTCGAAATGGCGTTCCAGCAGGGGTAGGGCGCAAAGCCATCCTCGTTGCCAACCCAGCGGATATTTGCCTGCGGTCCCTGGAACACTACGGCATCCGGCGCGTGCTGGCGGATCAGGTCGCCGACTTCCACCGCCAGGCCGCCGTCGAACCAGATCTCCGACATCTTGCCGTAGCGGGTCAGCAGTTCGGTGAGCTGCCGACGATAGATTTCTTGGTAGCGTTTCTGGTCTTCCGGTGTGCGACAGCGCCCGCCGCCAGCGGCACCGTGGACATGGTCTTGCGGCGAAAGATAAACCCCCATCGGCATACCTCGTTTGCGGCACGATTCGGCAAGATCCGCCACGACGTCGCCCTTGCCTCCGCGCCAGGGCGAATTACGAACGCCGTGTTCGCTCGTCTCTGTCTGCCAAAGGCAGAACCCGCCATGGTGCTTGGCGACGAGGACGATGTACCCGGCTCCCATCGCTTCGGCAGCGGCCACCCATTGATCCGTGTCGAGTTTCTTGGGGTTGAAATTTCTGGGATCGAACATGTGCTCCGGCTTGTCGGGCATCTGATGCGATTTCACTTCTTTGGCGCGGTACTCCGGCACCGGCCAGTCGATGACCCAGTCGAGAAAGGTACTGGGTCCAAAGTGGATGAACATGCCGACCTCGTAATCGTGCCAGATAAGTTGTTGCGCCGAAGGAAGAGCGAGGCCGTTGCGTGGGAGCGGGCCGGTGGAAAGATCGTCAGCCCGCGAGCTGTCGCTGAATAATGCGAGTGTCAGGCAGAGAATTATTGCTAGGAATTTGCTTTTCACGTGGGACTGACTGCTAGGAATTTGCTTTTGGCGGGAAGGTCGCGGAAACCCGGGTTTGGCGGAATACATGGGGGAGAAAGGGGAGACTTCGACCGCAACGAAGCCGAACGGGACCGATTCAGGGAACTTGGATACGAACCCGGTAAAAGGCCCGAGACGCCATAGTCTCAGTGAACTCTCTCAACCCCACGGCGCTAGCCACGTTGGTCCAATTTCCCGGCTGAAGATCGAGCGATGTCTCAACAATGTAGGTTAATGAGGGATTGAAACCTGTCCCCGACCAGTCGAGACGGATCTCATTGGTGCCTGCAAGGTATTCGATGTCGACCTTAGTTGGTAACTTTGCTGCTGCAGTGATTTGAACCGCACCGCCGCCTAGATCATCAACGACCAGATCCAATCCTGAACTGGCGTAAATAGCGCCCTCCAGTATCAGGTTGCCAATATTGTATCGGTTACCATCATTTTCGGTAACGGCACTATATTGAGTCTCAACGATAAACGTACCGTTAGCTCCGATTTCAATGGTGGCATCCCGGGCAAGGCCGAAGCTCTCAAACTGATAAGCGGTAAATGTTCCGTCATACATCACTATGAAAGCGGGATTTCCAGTGTTGTTGTCGGGGAACTTATAATCCACCGTTGATGTAAAATTGCCGCCGTTGAGTATGACCCTGCCCGCATCACCAATACCACCATCGTGATCCACTCGGGCATCCGCAGTCACCGAGCCGCCAGCGACTATCTCGACGTATCCCTCTGCCTGATCAAGGATTGCAGTTCTATCGCTCCAGGTTTCCTGGCTGCTTATTACAAAGGGATCATCATCGTCTATTGTGAACGTATGCTGGTTTGTACCAAGAATCGCGTTGACGGGATTGAAAAGAGTGATTTGCACGGTTTCGGCGCCTTCGCTGATTGCGTCATCATCAATGGCAATTACAATGTTCTGGGTTATCTGAGTTGCACTGAGGGTCAATGTTCCATCAGCCAAAGTATAGTCACTGTTTCGGGCTGCGGTGCCACCGGTCACTGTATAGTCGACTTCAACAACCTCGCCCTCAGGATAGGCTAGGGTCACAGGAATAAGAGAAGTATCGCTGGACTCCAGTCCCAAGCTTATTACCGAAGCGAAACCAACAGTGGGGACCTCAGGCCCCGGCCCTTGCGCAGATATCTGGACCGCGCCGCCGCCCAGATCCTGAACGTCCAGAGTTAGTCCTTCACTCGCGTATAAAGAGCCTTCCAATATCAGGTTACCAACATTGTATCGATTACCATCATTTTCGGTAACGGCACTGTACTGAGTCTTGATAACAAAAGTACCGTTGGCGCCTATTTCAATGGCGGCATCCCGCGCAAGGCCAAAGCTCTCAAACTGATTGGCGGTGAAGATTCCGTCGAGTATCCCTAAGTAAGCGGGATTTCCGCTGTTGTTGTCGGGCAACTTGTAATCCACCGTGGACGTGAAATTACCGCTATTCAGGATGACCCTGCCAGCATCACCAATACCACCATCGTGATCTACCCTGGCATTGGCAGTCAGCGTGGCGCCGCTGGTTATCTCGACGAATCCGTCTGTCTGATTAAGTATCGCAGTTCGGTTGGCCCAAGTGGTATCTGTGCTTATGGTCGCCGCAGACGTGCTCGAACCCCAAACGGCCATTAATAAACTAATTATTAAAAGATTTTTCATACCCGACAACTACCAGACTTCTGGTCACTGGCCAAAGGTAAACCATCGGGTGTTAGCTTGTAAACTACTGGGGCAAATCTCAATTTTCCATCGCTCTTTCGGGCTTCTTTTTTGCCAAGCTGCCCCGATACTTCACCCAAAGTTCTCGCCAGACTCACAATAATAGCTCTTTCCCAATTTGCGCCCGACAGGCATTCTGACGGCATGTTGTCACTGAAGAAGCTGAATACAGCATCCGTAAATGGTTGCATCTTGTTGGTCCTCGCTACTGTCCAGCCCGTGATCTCTGCAGAACTTCCGGAAGAAAAACCCCTGTGGCCCGAAGGTGCGCGGGGAAACCCGATTCAATACGAAAAAGCCGAGGGAACACGCGCTAACGATCCAGCGCCTGGTTCGCCTTCCGAAAAGAATCGGGTATTTCGCAATGTCTCAAAAGCAACGTTTTCGATTCATCGACCAGATCTGGAGAAGGCCAACGGTGTTGGATTGGTGATCTGCCCTGGGGGCGGGTACACAGACGTATGGCTGGATCGCGAAGGGCATGATCTCGCACTCCGCCTGAAAGAACACGGAGTAACGTCGCTGGTTCTGAAGTATCGCACCAACACCAGGGGCCTGAATGATGCGCGGGCATTTCCCTGGGACACCTACTTGCCCGAAGTCGTCGCGGATGCCCATCAGGCTTTGCGTACATTGCGACTCCAGGCCGATGAACTGAGAGTCGATCCCAAACGCATCGGCATCTGTGGTTTCTCTGCTGGCGGTCATCTCGCTCTCAGCGCCGTTCTACATGCGGCCGAAGCAGATGCCACCGCGCGTCCTGATTTTGCAGGCTTGCTCTATCCGTGGATCGGCGGCCCACCGCTGAAAGATCCCGCTGGAGTCAATTTTCCTCCAACGTTTATTATGAATGCCGCCGATGACAAATTAACTCCAGCCGACAAGTGTACGGAGTATTTTCTGAATCTACTCAAGGCTGGAACCAGCGTAGAGTTGCATATTTACAACAAAGGCAATCACGGGTTCGATCTCGCGACCGGACGTGCCGAATCAGCTGCACTGTGGCCAGATAGCTTTATCGCATGGCTCAAGGACATCGGTTTCGCGAAGAACTGACTTTCACTCGCTGCAAGAGGTACATCTGACTGCGGAATTCTCCAGGCGGAAGTCCCGTCGTGATTATCGCTTAAAGGAAAAAAATGGTAGGGTTTAGGGTGTCCTAACACAGATGCCGAGCGATCTTCGCGGGATCAATTAAAGGCGCTAGAACGGTAGTGGATTCACTCGCATTGAGGGCCTCTGCGGACGTCTCTGGCGGCGGGGTATCTTTGCATCCCGTGAGGATAAAGAGGCTTAGGAAAGCAGTAGCGTGCGCATGTTGGGAGCGTTCAGCAAGTGACGCTAAAAAGCCTAACACGCGCAAGGCTTATTACTCAGCCTCTTCCAGTGAATCGACTTCTTCGCCTTTGCTGTTCCAATATTTAGAAGAAATAACCGTGCTGTCTTTGTAGTTTATTTCTGTCCGGTTTTGCCCGTTTTCATGCCATGAAACCGTAAGTCCATCTGGCTTGCCGTCTTTGAAGTTTACTTCGGACTTTTTTTGCCCTTTTTCGTACCAAGTTGTCCAGAAGCCATCATACTTGCCATCTTTGTAGCCTGCTTCTGCCTCTTTCTGCCCGTTTTCGTACCATTTCACCAAGGGTCCATCTAATTTTCCTTTCTTATAAGTCCCTTTTTCCATCCTCTGCCCGTTTTCATACCAGGTGGTTTTTAATCCCTCTTCCTTGCCATCTTTGAAGGTAAGTTCCCCCATCTTCAGCCCGCTCTCGTACCAAACTAACGAAGGTCCATCTAATTTTCCTTTCTTATAAGTCCCTTTTTCCATCTTCTGCCCGTTTTCGTGCCATGAAGACATTAATCCGTCCGGCTTGCCGTCTCTCCAGTTCGTTTCGCTTTTTTTGTTTCCGCTTTTATACCAAAAAGTTGACAGACCATGTTGTTCGTTTCTTTTGACGTTCACTTCTGACATCTTGTTTCCGTTGTCATACCAAAATTTCTGTAGCCCTTCTTCTTTACCATCTTTGTATATCCGTATCTCCTGTTTTTCCCCATTTTTATGGAGGTCGAAAGATTTACCTGTGTAAGGAAGATGTGAGCCTTTGAGATGAAAGATGCCGTCTATTTCTTCCAGTTTGTTGTAATTAACACCAATTGTTTTAGTAATAACCGTATCTATTTCAACTTCCTTAATATTTGATTTTTTGGCATTAACGCCATCCGATTCATGGGCATTAACGCCATCTGAGTCATGGGCATTAACGCCATCTGATTCATGGGTATTAACGCCATCTGAGTCCTTCTTTCCACAGCCAATCGTTAGGATGACAAATGCCATCACGAGTAGTTGCTTCAGTGTTGAGGTAGCGGAGTTGTTAGAGAGCTTGGAGTGTTTCATATTTGAGCGTGATGATGCCGAAGTGAACTGCCGCGAGATATTACAATCCAAGAGGGACTTTATAACGAAGAGAATACGGCTTAACCCTTCATGCGTGCTAGAGGTTGCCTTTGTGCCACTAGATAATCTTCGGGCCAACTCTGGACTCAAGGCCTCGCAATACTCGACCCCAGTCCTCGGACTGATCTTCCTGAAATTCGGCGACATTAACTACCGCCGCCACGAAGAAGTAATTCAAGAAGAGTTTAACAGACTCAAGGGAGGCCGCCGAATAGAGAATCCGTAAGGAGGTTTCGAAGATGAATTCCCGCAAGTAACTTGCATTAGAGCCTAAAAATACATACTTCGTGATCATGACTATGTTTCTGCGTCCAACAATCACTGCTTTCTTCTTTCTCCTAATGGCTTTGAGTGCCACGCGTTTCTCACTCGCGGAAGATACCAAGCCTGCAAATACCCCTGGTGGAAAGATTGAGGTTCTGCTAATCGACGGCCAAAACAATCACGACTGGAAAAGATGTTCGCCTGTGATGATGACAACGCTAGAGGCTACTGGCCGATTCGAAATCGAGCAGGCAACAGTATCTAAGAGTCAAGTTGCTGACTTCAGCCCTGACTTCACAAAGTATGATGTCGTTCTTTCCAACTACAATGGTGCGTCATGGCCGGAAAAGACCAAGGCAGCATTTGTTAAATATATTCAAAATGGCGGCAGCCTTGTTGTGGTTCATGCCGCCGACAATTCTTTCCCTAAATGGAAGGAATTTAATGAAATGATTGGTCTCGGCGGTTGGGGCGATCGCAACGAGAAAGACGGCCCCTATGTTTATTGGAAAGATGGTAAAATTGTAAGAGATGATTCCAAGGGAAGAGGCGGTTCCCATGGTAGCCATTGGGAATACAAGGTGATAGTTCGTGAAAAAGATCATCCAATTACACGCGGATTACCTACTGAATTTTTACAAGCGAAGGAGGAACTCTATGACCGCCTTCGTGGTCCCGGAAAAAATATGACGATCCTTGCAACCGCATTTGCCAAAGGTGGCTCTGAGCGGCACGAACCCGTATTGATGACCATCTCTTACGGTAAGGGGCGGATTTTTCATACAGTCATGGGGCATAGCCACACTTCCATGAAAGGTGTTGCCTTTCAAGAGACGCTGATCCGAGGTACGGAATGGGCAGCAACAGGGAAGGTTACGTTTCCCTCTGTAACTGCCGCCGAACTTCCTGTGGATCGTGCTGTTTCCCGGGATCCGAAGGATATCAAGCCTGCTCATTGATTTTAACCATTATACCTATAACCAAATCTCTGAAGTGTGAACCTACTATCATCCATAATTATTCTGGCATTCACGAGTGTGATCGCTTTTTCATCAGCCTCATTTGCCGATGAGAAGAAGAAAATTGTTTTTCTCGCTGACGGAGGCAAGAACTCCAAGACTCATGCACATGAGAGTGGCAATGCTCTTCTGGCCAATGCTCTGGAAGAAAGCGGGCTTGGTTTTGAGACTTCCCTTCATAAAGGCTGGCCGACTAATGCGAAAGCCTTTGATGGAGCGGATTGCGTTGTTATTTTCTGCAACGGTGGTGGTGGACACCTTGTCATGAAGCATCTCGACCAGTTCGAAAAGTTGATTGATGACGGTGTGGGGATTGTGTGTATGCACTATGCGGTAGAGGTTCCCAAGGGGCGTTCAGGCGACCTTATGCTTGATGCTACAGGTGGCTATTTCGAGACTCACTGGTCGGTGAACCCACACTGGAAAGCGGAAATTACGACTTTACCAAAGCACCCGATCACTCGTGGTGTGAAACCCTTTACGCAGGACGATGAATGGTATTACCACATGCGCTTCCAACCGGAAATGAAGGGCGTAACGCCCATACTCTCTGCCCATCCGCCGCAAAGCACCATGAAGCGGAAAGATGGCCCACACTCTAATAATCCGCATGTCCGCAAGGCAATGGCGGAAGGAAAAATCCAGCATATCGGCTGGGCTTACGAGCGGCCTGATGGCAAGGGGCGGGGCTTTGGAACCACAGGCGCGCACTATCACCATACTTGGGATAGTCATGATTGGCGCACACTCATTCTCAATGCTATTGCATGGACTTCCGGCATTGAGATTCCAAAGAAAGGTGTTCCATCAAAGCCGAATCCCGTGAAAGGTGGCGGAAAGTAACTGCTAGGAATTTGCTTCTGGCGGAAAGTCCGTGAAGAACGAATTTGGGCGGAATACATGGGGGAGAAAGGGGGGTGATATTACGCTCCAGATCGAAGCGTCCACCGACCTCTTCAATTGGAGCAATGCATCAGACCTACTTATCGGACAAAGCAGCACTGATTTGGGAGACGGCACCGAACTGACCGAATCCACGCTTTCCCCGACTGCGACCGACACTCGAAACTTTTTTCGAATCCGCGCCACTCTGCACTTGCTTCAAAATTAAAAAGTTGATAGAGGCTCGATTAACCCAAAGACGATCTTTACTCCTTACCCCTATGAAGAAACTTTCTAAAATCGTCATCGCCTGTCTCACGTTCGGGATTTGCAACGCAGAGCTTGTCGCCCACTACCCTCTGGACACCGATGCTTTGGATGCGAGTGGCAACGGCTACGATGGTTCCGTCGTCGGTGGATCTGTTAATTTTGGCCAACCAGGAGCAAACGGAAACACCGGAAGTTCAGCAGCTTTCCCCGACGAGGGCCATATTGACGTGCCTTTTAATTCTGCCCTCAACCCAACAAGCTATACTGTGACACTCTGGGCCAATGCCTCGTCCACAAATGGCTTCGCCTCTCCTATCACCAACCGCGACGGAGATTCTGGCAGCGTCCATGGATTCGTCGTATATAATGATAACAACGGCAATTGGAACAATTGGACTGGCACCGGATCAGGATCATGGGACCAACTTTCAGGTGGCGCTGTCTCCACCGATACATGGACTCACCTTGCCCTGAGCTATGATGCCGCAACCAATACCAAATCATTCTATGTGGACGGCAGCCTTGCCGGTAGCAAAGACGCTGGGGCTCTCTACTCCCCCAATGGCACCGTCGAATCAGAAGATTTACACATTGGGTCAGGTGCCGACAGTGGTCAGACCTTCTACTTCAGCGGCAACATCGACGACGTCTCCATTTGGAACACCGCTCTCGATGAGGCAGCCATTCTGAACATCAAAGACAACGGTGTCGCAGGCGGCCGTGCCGATCCCGCGCTGTCCACTCCCAGTTCCGTTGAGATAGACCTCGATGGAACGATTCAGAGTCTAGATCTACCCATCAAGAACGGTGGACAGACCCAGTTGCTCAACATTTCGGCCGCCACTTTTGGTGACGATGCCAATTTCTCCGTCAGCTCCCTTCCAGGGGGCATTGCACCAGGTCAAACCGGTAATATCACCATCGCTTTCAATCCCCTCGGAGCAAACGGGGAATTTTCCGCCGATCTTCAAATCACTAGCAACGACTCTTTGACAGCAGCCCGTATCATCAGCGTCAGCGGAGTCATTCATGATCCCATGCTCGTGAGCGACCAGACTCTCAACCTCGGCGAAACTGACAATGGCTCCCTCACAATCACTAACAGCGGAGCAACCCGCGGGCTCAATATTTCAGACTACAACATCACGGGCCCCGATGCCGAAAAATTCAAAGTAACTGGACCAGCTTCCCTCACTGCTGGAGGTGGAACCGGGAGCGTCGAAGTGACTTTCGATAGCCAGGGAGGAGAAGGGACCTTTACCGCTTCTCTCGAGATTGTGAGTGATGACCCCCTTGTGCCCAACGCGGTCGTAGCCCTATCTGCACAGGTCCCAATTGGAGATGTTCTTGTTGCATGGTGGCCCTTAGATATCGATGGAACCGATGCTAGCGGCAATGGTTTTGACGGAACAATTGAAGGCTCAGTTACACCTGCTGAAGGGGCGAACGCCACGACCGGAGGATCACTGACATTTGATGGAGGATCCCGCATTGACGTCCCCTTTGACCAGTATCTTAACCCGACTGACTTTACCGTCACGATGTGGGCGAACGCATCAACAACTGGAGGCTTCGCCTCACCCATCACGAGTCGCGACGATGTCAATGGAGGAGAATCGACCCACGGATTTATCATTTATAACGACAACGGAGGTAGCTGGAACTTCTGGACGGGCGACGGGAATCCCGGGTGGGATACACTTCCTGCAGACCCCGTATTGACGGATACTTGGACACATCTCGCGATTAGCTACGACAGTCTTACCGAGACGAAAAGCTTCTATGTCGATGGCGTTCTTTCGGCCTCTGAGACCGCAGCCAACCAATATTCTCCCAATGGGACTGTGGAAATGGAAAATCTCCATATTGGTTCAGGTCAAGACAATGGACTCAACTTTTTCTTTGACGGAAAAATCGATGATGTCGGCCTCTTCC
>Ga0228615_1000480_pt1 | contig 21400 bp, 23 predicted proteins | sample 16DmetaG_FD_190530 | JGI IMG/M metagenome (GOLD analysis project Ga0228615, IMG submission 190530) | Seawater microbial communities from Monterey Bay, California, United States - 16D | ecosystem: Environmental > Aquatic > Marine > Coastal | place: USA: California | collected 2016-10-17
GTACTTGTACCTATTGATTTAGTATCTTGTCTATTATTACCTGGACTCATTTGTAAGTCGAATAAATGAATTCTGTAATTAGAACCATCTTCTGTAATTGCCCTTACACGTGCAGTACCAATAGTTGAACCGCCATGGTTTGTAGCACTACGTAAATTTAATTTTTCAAATACACTAATATTAGGTAAACTCTTACCAGTATTCTGTGTAACTTCTAAATAGTTTCCATAGTCGACTGATACAACATTATTGTTTGATGATATCGTTGTACGTGGCTTAGAAACTGGTATACTAGTAGGTGCATCTACTATTGATCTGTAACCATCTACATATGCAACACCACGACTAATATTAAAATCTAATTTTGTTGCGTCTGAGTCATTTGTTTCGAATGCTAGTTCAAAGCGTTTTGCGATGTAGTTACCAGATTCTTCTTGAGTTCTCAGAGCAAGAATATCATTTACTCTATTATAGTCTTCTATTCCTGTAACTTGAGTTGCTATCGCTCCGTTTTGTATCTTTGCTACATAGACAAAGTTTTCGTCACTATCAACAGTAGCTTGGTCTGCAATAGATAATGTTATACGATATCGATCTGCACCTGGGCTTGATGTATTAGGTGATACACCTTGGTTATCAAATAAATCAAAAGTGTCTGCAGTCGTTACAATATCTTCAGTTACTTTAAAACCAATAACAGCATCCGGATTATTTGTATATTTAGAAAGAATAAAACTTTGCGCTTTTGCAAATACAAATCTATTAATTGCAAAGAAATCACCTTCTGCTATAGAAACTTTTGTACCTTGACCAGTACATGGATTAGCTACTGTATCTGTAACTTGTACAGTCACAACTGCTGGTCCACCAGATAAAGTTTCCCCGGCAGATACACGTACAGGCGTAGTACCGGCTGTACCACCAGTTGTTGATGTATATCTTACATAAAGGGTTGGTGGATCAGACGCGGTTGCATCAACCGCTTCTAATACTTCCATGCCTATAGAGTTTGTACCAGATGTAAGTGTTAAACCTACAAAATTTCCAGCTGGTAATGTAGCATCTTGTAACTTTACAAATTCATAAGTATTATTGATATTTACTGAGCCAGGATTTACCGCAGCACCCTGATTAAATAGGTGTTTACCCAATCGACCTATTTCAGCCTGAGTAATAGTTTGCATTTGCGTCAGTTCACGTGCTTGTAATGCCCGTCCTGAATTAAAGAGAATTCGATGATAGTTTGCACTATCTACAAAATCATCTTTGTATGTCGTTGCAAAAGTATTTTTGTTAAATATATTGGGCATTCGTTATAACCTTATAACCTAATGATTATTTTGATATCTTCTGTAGCGTCGTCTGATCTTGTTACAGCTGCTCTATTATCTATATAGAGAATCTGGCCTGTAGCTGGATCAACATCTCTTGCACCAGGCACTATAGCACTGTCAATAGTAGCTTCACCGGCAGCGTTTTGTTCAAGAATTACTTCACCATTTTGAAAAGCTAAGAATCCTGTTGCTTCGTTTTGGTGATAGAAAAGTGAATTTGCATCTAGTGTATCAACAACTGCTTTAGCACCAGATGTTTGACCTATAATAGTCTGGTCTCTTGTAAATGCTGAGTTAATACTAGAAACATTCATCATCTTCAGAGCATTACCAGTATTACCTGTATATATTGTACCATTAGCCGAGTCTTGAATATTACGTACTAGCATAATCTGTCTGAAGTCATTATCAACTACCCAGTCAGAATCTTCGTCACCTGCTGGTTTTACGTTAAACATAATAGATGTACACTTTAAATCGTCTCGTGGATCAGCGCCGAATCCGTTCTTAAATGAAAGTATTGGTTCTGCAGTAGCACCGAGTCCACCTCCACCTGTTAGTGAAACCGATGCGAAATCATATCCTGTACCGAATACTTTTACACCAGAAGATTCAGCCATTTCAATCTTAGAAACTGAACCACCGTCAATAAATGCAGTACCCTTAGCGCCATTACCATTTCCTTGTATTACAACGCTCGGAGCTGATGTATATCCTGTACCGGTATTAGTCAACCTATATCCAACAATAGAACCAGGTATAGCGTTTGATTGTACACCAAATTGTGTTGTATCATCAAGTGATGACGATGAATCAACACTATTTACTAGCTTAACAGGTATAAAGTTAGATGCTTGGAATTTACTTTCTCTTAAAGCACCGATTGAATATAAGAACTTCCATGTGTATCCATCAGCCGTCATTATATGATCTGCTGTACCAGTAGGTTTGACTGTAGAAGTAACAGGTTGCCCCGCCGCATTTTTACCCTGCTCTAAACAGATATAAACATACTGTTCATCTGTATACACATAAAAAGGTTGTGCTGGAATCTGTGTAACGTTATCATCATATGCTGAATAAACTGACCCTTGTGACCAATTATATCTTTCTACACAGAAAGATCGATCAGTAATAATTTTTACTGATTGCATAGAGAGTTGTGCGTTTCGTATTTCTCTAATGTTTTGAATAGGATCAACAACTGTATCAGCTGAGTCGTAAGGTTCAGATCTACCAACAGCAACGTGGTAGCTCACGCCTGTGCTATCTATATCATTGATGAGAGTATCGATGACCCGTCTTTTAAAATTATCTGTAACTATTGCTGGCATTTATCTATCCTATTGTTTTGATGCTAGGTGCCAATTCGCACCAGTCCATATCATAAATCCGGCTTGGTTTTGTGTAAATGTTGTATTCGTGCCGCCGGCAAAATTAGTTGGTTGTACAGTTACTGTGCCTGTATTATTATTTACAAAGTATTTTAACTCACCAATTACTGTACCGTCTAGAACAAATGCTGTAAGAGGCGTAGGTGAATTAAATATTGCAAGTGGCATTTCTTGGTCTACATTACCAGATGCTGTCATTACTGAATTATTCACAGCAACTCTCGTATCCATTAATACTGCGCCATTACCTTTACCACCTAATGCTAATGTAACATTTGTATCTGCACCATCTGCATATACTGATGGATTAAAACCTGTCTCTTCATTACCTAAAGATACAAAATTAACTGCATTAGGAAATGCTTCATATTTTGTGACCGTTGCGCCATTAGTATCTAAAATCTGATTAACTTGTGGAAAGTTAATGGTTGCTGAATCTAATATTTTATTTTCTAATGTCTGTGCATGCTTAGCCATTACAAATGTATCACTATCAGTTAAACTTGATAGATGTACTTTTACATTTGCAGTAAGTGCACCTGGTACAATTTCATAATTATGACTAGAGTCATTGTCTTTTATAGCTGGATGTTTTAATTCAGCCGAATCTAATGCTTTATTGCTAAGAGTTGCAGTGCTGCTGTTTAATACTACTGTTCCACTTGAATCTGGAAATGTAATACTATTATTCTGAGTAGGATCAACTACATTAACATGAGTTTTAAATAAATTGACACTATCACCATTAAAGTGAATACCATCAGAGTCCAGGAATAAATAAGGAGATACTTGGTCGCTTTCACCAAGAAATTGATATATCTCTTGAAAGTTTTGATTTATTTTATTACCGGCATTACGTAAGGAATCACCTGTGCCGTCGTTGGCACTTGCTCCGGTATTAATATTTTGTCTAGCCATTTTCTCTCTCTTTAAAAGTTATCACTATTTATAATAGTTTTAGAAGAAGTCGTTACTAAAATTAAGAAGTAATTGGTTATTACTTGATAATTTAGGAAATGCTGAGTCTCCTGTAACACTATCTGCATCGAATGTTTGAGATCCTGCATTATTACCTATAGCTAAGGTATCAAATTGTGTATCAAAATCTGCTAATGTTAAATTTCCACCTTGCATCTGACCTAACTGTATAGGAGCAAGTGTAAACGTTTGTTGAGCAGGTAGAATTTGTTGTACAACCTGATTAGTAGAATTAAATTCGAATATAGCTACATCTGCCACACCTGTAAATTGTGGACCTGCAGAATCTGCAATGCCAGGAGGCATAATCAAATAATCTGGTTCTGCAATACTAACAATCTGAACTTCACCAGCAACATACATACCTGCCGGATGTACAAATAACTTATATATGTCTCTCCAAGTGTCTATAGGTAATGTAGATTTAATAAGAAGCGCGTATTTTTGATATAGTTTATCATCAGTTATATATCTTTGATCATCCGGTCCGATACGTGATGCTGATACTATAATCTCTGGTGCGTATGGTGATATACCTGCGTTATGGTTTTCTTTCTCTTTCTTTAAATCATGCACACTACCAACAATAAAAACATTTTCTTTCGTATATTTTACATCTACGAATGAATTAAAGAATACTCTAAAGAATTGTTCTATACTATACTTAGTACCTTTTGATTTATATAGAGTACTTGAATAGTCAGCAGCTTCTCTTTTATTTTTAAAACCTTCAAAGAACTGTTGACCTAATAATAATTCATCTTCTATAAATGATAATAGATCTATATCAACCTGTGTAATATCACGATTTAAAAATAATTCATCTATTAAATGTGTTGGTGATACATCACTATCAGCATAATCATAATATGCATTTAAAAATTTTGCGAACTTAGGATATTCAGTCTGAAAAAATTCAGGTAGAACATTCGATACATGTTTTTTGTTTTGTACCGATATAGCTCGTCGATTAATATCGCGTAATGTTTTATCTAATGACATATTAGCTCGTTGTAACTACTGTTGCTTGTACAAATGATGGACCATCATCGAATACTACAATTTGATTTTGACCTGGCGAAGAAAAGGATTCGTTTGCTGCTACTGCAGATATCTTAATAAAATTATTACCACCTATTATACTATCTACTATCAAACCTGTTATTTTAATAATACCAGTAGATGGTGCATATTCACCTATATTATCAATGAATACCGTATCATTGTCAATAGCAACTAGTTGTAATTTAGTACTATTTAACTTATTTTTAATAGTTACTTTTTTACCATTAGAAAAGAAAGCTGTAGAAGTTATTGTATGTGATTCATTATTAGGTTCAGAAATTGGCGATGCATATCTAAGATCAGCTGATTCATTAGTCCCTAAAAATGGTACATATCTCTTTTGTACTTTTAAATTTGCACGTGAAGATAATACTGAAGGATCGACGTCATCAACTAAAGATAATAAGTTAGACCGCCTATATGACTGATCAAATAAACCAGTGCCATTACTAAAATAATTTATAGTTGCAGTTTCAACTCTATCTTGAATCTCTTGTACAGATGATGATGTAAACTTAGGGTTGAACTGAAAAAAGACTGAAGTTTCAAGGAATGTAATATCAGGATCTTCAAACTTAATATCAAATGTAATAACCTGTAGCTGCTTACCTAATGCAATGATATCGCCTTTTGTTTTATCTATTGTTGCCTGTGTTACATCGTCTTTAAATACTATTGATAAGAAGACACACCCGTATTCCTTACGTACTGCATCTTCACCACCGTATGCTTGTATATCTTTAATTAGATAGCCAAAGTTTCTTTTAACTAATGTGGCGTAGTCAGATGCTGTAACCATTCTATTTTGTGATGCATATGAGAATGGTGCATTCTTACGTATAGAAGCAACTGATTCTACAACAGAACCAGACACAGCTTTAGTTACTGTAGTTAAAGATAAATTAAATGATGTATTTCCTGCAGCATTAGGCACACTAATTTGATTAACTGGTGTAAATACTGTAGCTCCATTTGCATCTGGGCCAGTTGTAGAAAGATATTCTACAACTATTTTATTACCAGCTTCAGGTGCTTTACCTAATGTAAAGCCATCACCGAAAGATAATTCATAGAATCCATTCGGAGTTTCTCTTAAAATATAAACTTTAGATTGATCGTCAATCGTATCAGCTTCTTTTAAATCTGTGAATGTAGAAAATGTTGTAGTAGATAAGTCATTATACACACTAACAAATGCTGTTGTAGTATCGATATTTTTATCTGGTATTACATATACTGAATCAACTGAGTTTTCACTAACCAGAAAAGTCTTTGTGATATTAGTGCCTTCTTTTATTGTAATAGCTTCACTAATTTTATCATCTTTGAAAATATATAATCCAGTACCATTATCTTCTGCTGTAACAGTACCTATTGTTTCAAATGTATACGATATGTTATCAAATGTAGTAGTAAACTTTGTTCCTCTTGGTAGTGATAGAAATGTTGGTCTACCTGCAAGATTACCTGTGTTAACTGATAAATTTATTGTAGCCGTTGAAGCAGCCTTTGAGGCAGGCATGTAACCAATAGCTTCGGCAAGTGATACGACAGATGATCTTAATTGAGCAGTTGTAAGATAAGATTCATTCAATGCCATATTTGCAGTAAGTGCATTGAAATGTGTATTATATGCCAACACATCAAGTAGAGCTGAAAGGCCTGAACCTTCGAAGTTATAATCATTAAAATCTGGATTATTTTGTAAAGAAGTTTTTAAACTATTTTTAATATTTGTAAAATCTAGATCTGTTGAACTTATTGTTGTTACCATTACCTTAACCTCGACACAGTAGTTTCTAATTCTACTTCTTGTTCATTTGACTTAATTCTAAATAATAATGTTACCTGCAATGAATTGCGGTCAGGATTACTATTTACATCTATGTTTAATATTTTTGCTCTTGGTTCATATTGTTCTATTGCGCTTTGTATTTGGTCTTCAATATGAGTACCCATACCAGCATCTGCTAATTCAAATAGCATACCTGTAATATTAGCGCCATAGAATATTTCAAATGGCTTTTCATATCTATTAGTAGAAACTATATTTTTTACAGATTGTTTAACAGCATCAGCATCTGTTTTTTTGTATATGTCACCACTAGGCCTTCTTTCGAATAATAGATCTATATCCGAATATAGCTTATCCCTGCTCGTAATAATCGAACTAGATAGATTGCCGTCTTCTATAGATAATACTCTTGACATGTTAAACCTTTTTCATCTATTTATAACTTTAAAATGCATCTTTAGCCAAGAAAACTTCAACTAATGCATCGTTTGATTGCACATTATTATTGTATAATGTCTGAACTTGTCGTTCGAATTTTATATTAGTAAAATTTGTTATCTCAGGTATAGCAATAATTATTTGTGCATTTAGTTCACCTGATGGGTCATACGAATCATAATCCAATATAAGATTATCGAAATAACCTACTTCTACCCATGCTAATGCTAAGTCGAATGTTTTTTCTAAGTCTATTTGACCTTTTTGATTTCTTAGCTCGAATACTATAGCTCTACCTTTATTTCTTAAATCTAAAATACTATCTGCTGTGAGCTTTTCTTCTTGTAATTTACCCGGTGCTCCAACGCCATAAGTCTCTGGCGCATAGTAACCTTCTACAACCTCTAATGAATAACTTTCAAAGTCAGTTGGGGTGTGATTACTATTAGATACTGTCTTCATTAATTCAGACATAATAAAATAATTCTTAGCTATTTGCTGTTTAACATCATTACTTAAAGTATTAAATTTACCGTGGTCATTTATACCTATAAATTTACCTATTGAAAAATCATGATTGATAATTGTATTAGTGTTTACATTAAAAGGATCAATAATTGCATTTTTAAATTTTAATTCAGGCACAATATTAAATTTAATTTTTCTTTGATCAGTTTTAAATTTTTGTACTTGCGATACACCACGTACTTGTCCTATTTGATTTAAACCTCTCTGCGATTGTGCTGTACTAGTTACAGATACTTTACCAAATTTTTCTGGCACTGCATTAACATAATTAGAGTTTAATACACCAGATGCAACTTGATACGCCGTAAACTCTCCGAAGTCTCTATTTGTTTTCTCTCTCATCTTAGCACGAACTTCTTCTGTCGTGTATTTACGTAATAGAAGCTGATTCTTAAGATAGTCATCGATATCGATTTTAACTTTACGTATACCACGATCCGATACAGTCAAATATGAATTAGTCATTCCAAGAGTAGGATTAGCAGTTGCAGTATGGTCTATGGTTGCTGCGTTTGCAGAATCTCCACCACCTACTTCAGTTAATAAACTACCAACTGAATCAAATATTTTAAGTCCTACGCCACCGGCATGAACACCAGCTCGTGCCGCATAGTCTGCATTACCTTTTAGATTACCGTGGAAGTCTGCACCATAATGTACTGTAGTACCTCCACCAATTGTACCTGTATTACCAAATACAGCAATGTCAGTTGCCGCAATATTAACATCAGGTGATGATATATTAAATTGTGTTTCAGATGTTTGTATCATATTACCACTAGATACAATTTCAGCAGATCCTTCAGTCGCTACTACTAAACTACCTTTCGTAACGAGAGTTTGTGTACCTAAAGTAAGGTTCGTAGTATTACCTGCAACGCTCTGTATAAATGAACCTGAAATAGTATTACCAGAATTTCCAAATACAGACGTCTTAGAATTATTATCAATCTGTTCGGACTTACTACCACGTGCATGTACATTATAATCTCTACAATTAACGTTATAATCACCTGTTACATTAAGAGTTAAATTTCCCTTATATGTCAGGTGTGCTTCACCTTCTACAATGACTTCATTACTACCATGGCACACTTCTACTTTATTCTTTGTAGATACAACAAGTACTGTGCCATCTGGCCTAACCTCGATGCCAGCACCTGTTTTATGTCTAAATAATATTCTTTCACCACCCGGTGTATCATTTAACTCTATGACGTGACCTGATGCTGTCTCTCGAATGTCAGCCATACCATATTGCGTCGATGCTGCAGGTTCTACTTCAAGATCTACATTCTTTACAGAACCACCGACAGATAGTTGTTTACCACCTCCACCACGTGCAGCTTCGTTTATAGATGACTGATTATGATTTTTTGTACGAGGATATTGACCAGCAGGATCTGAGAAAGCATTAGTGTTAATACCTTGTGTATCAGTAAATCCTTTACCTAATCTTAGTATCCGGTCCTGATAGTCGTCGTTTTCTGTACTCATGTCACTCTATATCTCGCAGCTTCTAATTGCACTGATGTTAATGCTGATGCTAATTGTTTACCATCGGTATAAATGTTTTCTTTATTAAATTTATTATATACGTATTGTTGTACATCAAAACCTGGATCTATCTTACCTGGATCTGTATCGCTATGCCCCCATGCCTGACCACCTGGCCATATAATATAGAACGACTCAACAAACATTGCATATGTATTCCACTGCTCTTCAGTAAAGCTTTCTGATGATGTAAATTTTTCTGGATTAGGTGTATCTGATGGACAGTTAAAACCACCTGCAAATGCTAATCCTATCGAATATAAATTATGGCCAAATTTTTTTGCATGTGCACCTTGTACATTCAGTGGCCGACCTCTTTGTAACCTACCATCTCTTAGTATTATATAATGATATCCACATCCACTAAAATTTCTATCTAAATGCCATGCATGAACATCTTCAGCACCAATATTTTGATTTGTAAATGTAGCGGTCCAATGAGTAACAAACTCTGTGATATCACGTGGTGAATCTCTAAATTCTGTTATTAGTTCTTCTTTAGATCCAACTATATCAAATGTGTATGCATTGTTTCTTGTAGGCTTATTTACTGGCGCTGGCGTCAATACAATAACGCTAGGTGCAGCTGAAGCAATAGATACATTAGGTGCGTTCTCTACAATCGGAGTTCCACCCCTAATTGGTGTATTACGGCCTTCCCAAGACTTTTCTTGATTTGTTAAGTCATAGTCTTGTACAGTTTTTTCACCTACTGCTCTGCTATCAGCTTCATTTAATATATTTTTTTGACTAATATCTACCTTTTCAATACTTTCTTGTATTGCTGCAGCATTAAGTGTTTTAGAATTTTTTTCTAATAATTGAGCCGCTTCTCTTTTTCTGTCAGCTAATAATAATCTTACCGCCTCATCTTTATCTGACTTAGATATAGTAGGTGCTACTTTGTCTATTATAGGAAATATACCTTTCTGTATATTTAGAATACAATTAGCAAGAAGTGAATTAGTAGGCGTACCTATAATATTATTAAATGAATTGTTAAAAGATGATATAGAACTAGAAAAACCTACATGCTGATCAGTTCCATTGTTTATTATATTATCGATATCATTTACTGATGGCTTAGCATCTTCTACTGCAATTGTATTAAGTTCGTTTCTATATGTGCTTGCACTTGTGTTAGTTACTGTGGCAAGTGACTGACCGACAGCTTGTGGTGAACCTGATCCGATAACAGTATTCAATCGACCTGCTACTGATCTTGTACCAGTAATAAGATTAATATCAGAATCATCTGAATCATTTACACTAGTTGCTGGTAATACTGTATCTAGTTTTGCAATAGATGGCGCAACGTTAATATTTGATATGCTCTTAATACCACTAATAGTCTGATCGCTCTCTAAAAGAGATTCAGCTTGCAGCTTGCTTGCATTAGCGGCTTGGAGTGCTTTCTCTCCAACTATAAGAAAGTTAGAGTTTTTAAATGCAGTTAAAAGTGTGAGGTTTATTTCTCGAATATCTACACTCATCCATAAGTCTCCAATACTCTTTCTGCAGCTTTGATTCGTCTAAGTAAATGTCTTGTGCCAGGTTTTTCGTATTTGTCGCATATATGAATAGTTGCATTTACAACACTACCCATCGCTTTAAATTTATTATAACCGTAATATGACCCTTCAGTCTTAAACTCATAATGAAAGAATTGTAATTGTGTTTCTAATGTTCGAAAATCTAAGTTTCTATCTGATGCATATGATTCTAGTCTTTGCTTTCTACCAGCTGCAGGATTCCATTGTGCAATACCAAATGATTCTTCACCTGGTACTTCTGAAACTGCAGTTGGATCCATACGTGATTCTACAATAAAGTTACCTAATACACCAGCTGCTTGTTCTTTAGAATAACCATTGCCAACTAAAAAGTTGAATGCTTTCTCTGTATTATTACTGCCGACCAAAGATTCTAATGATGCTGTCGTACCTCTTGGTGGAACATCAATTAAATTCCTTTCAGCAGGTATTTCTATTTCATCAATTGCCGGTGCGTCTTGAGAACTTATCTTATCATCATCTAGTACTTCAATTCTAGGTATTGAACCCATAATTACTGGTTGCTGAGATACATTACCATCCATAAAAAACCCAAATACCATTGCACCTGGTTTTACATTAGGACTTCGACCTAATCCGCTTACTCCATCTTCTGTAGTAGGCACTAGACACGAAGCCCAAGGCAATGATGCCTCAGGTACTTCATTTACATTGTCACTATGTGCACCATATATGCGCACTCTGCATCTTCCTACATGTAACGGGTCTGCATTACTTACTACAATACCTATAAACCATCGCATATTATCGCCGTAAAAATTTATCATTCGCTAGGTCCAACTGTAGTAGTTTTATCAGAAGATTGTGTTAATCGACTGCATGTCATATACATATTATATTTATTTTCAGTAAATACGTGTTTAGTTTCTAAAACTACATAAGAACCACTTGTAACAGTATCTTTAGTCTCTGACTCAAATTGAGGTAGCATTATATTAATTTGCTCTCCTATAAACACAGTATTTTCATGAAAATTGAATACACCAGTAGTACCGATAGTTATTTTCTTTTTACTTAATGCAGCTACAAGTGAAGTAGATTTTACTTTATTTAAATGCTGTTCGATATCTCTTTCATCGTGGTATCCTAATTCATCCATTGTTGTATGATTTACTAATTTATATACGACATTGGGATCAAAATCATTTAAAGTTTTATCTTCTATTGTAAAATCTTTATTGAATATTGACTTACTAGGACCAGCATCTAAAGTTTCTGTAATATTAAATCTATTTTGTTTATTTCTTTTATTAGTACTGAGATTCAAAACATTATACTGATTTTGTACAGCGCCTTTAATTAATAATTCTAATGTATCATTTGTATTATCTTCTTCAAATGATTCTACATTAATCAATTGCTGTATTGGATTATTTTTATGATTCTGAGCATTACTAAATACAAAACTTGTTTTATTCACAGGTTCATTTTCTATCATTTCAGATAAGCTTTTCATTCTTATCTCTTCTTCTTTCAAAGTAGCATATACAAAATACGGATAACCATTGATATCATAAGCTCTACGACGTATAGTATCTATTATACCTAATGGAGATATATATGGAGAAACATAGTTAAACGCTGATTGATATGGCGCTTTGCCTATCAATGATAGGTTTCTTTTAAATTCATTTGATAAAACATTTTTTATTATTTCATCAGGTGTTCCTAGATACGCACGTGATATAGATTTTAAAACATCTAAAAAGAATATATCTTCTGCAATATAATAGTTATATGCATATGTATTTTCATCTACTTTAGTTTTACCCATTGTGCGAGTAATAAAAAAACTTTTAGTTAGAATTTCGTCATATTCAGAGGCAATATTAATTGTTACTCGTTCAGTACCGTCAAATCTTAATCTCTCAAAGACGTATTCTGTATCAGCACATACCATAGAACCTGTAATATAAGGAGTATTCACAGACTCATATAATATTAGCTCAATTATCGTAGCGCCAATATCTAATTCAATTCCTCTTTCAGGAATAGATAGTATTACGTCTTGAAATTTGTATTCACTAGATGAATATGTACCGGACATTATTTTAGTGCTCTATTAAATTCATTAAATAACTGATTAATTATTTCTGGTTTTATTATTCTAATTTTTTTACGTTTCTCATTTTCCTCAATGAATCTATCAGAGAAAGTGATAGGCGTAACGTTATTTGGAGCATCTTGTAAAGGATCTATATCTACATAATTACCATTAGCATCTTCGTAATGGTGTACTGCATTATATTGTTTATCGCTAGACTGCACTGTAATAGTATCTGCATTGAAGAAACCGAAACCAGCTTCTACTATTTCAGCTTTTTGAAATTTAAAGCCAGTATTATTTCTTACAATAATTTGGCCAAGGTCGGGGTGCGTTTGCACAATATCTCCAAATGCTCCACTCTTTTTACCAGTAGCACGATTGCCTATTTGAAAATCACCTTTAAACCAATTATCAAATGTTCTTATAAATTCGTGTGGATAATATTTTTCCATCTGCTCATGTACTTCATTTGCAGTTAATGGCCATCCTTCTTCTCTTAAATGATCATTTACATAAAACATTAACCAGTAATACTGAACATTTCCATAAAAATTATATGATAAAATATCTGGTCTGTCTCCATCAAGAATAGTATAATCAGAGTATATTGTGATATCATCTCTAACTTGATCTATAATATCTACATATGTGCCAAGCTTCTGAAATAAAGTTGGTGTAATTTCATTACCGAAATTATATAATACCTTAGGAAACTGTTTAAAATGACTCATGATTTTGCCCTGTGAACTATCTTATCTTTTTTACCTAGATATTTTCTTTCAACATCTATGTCTTCTTTGTTTAATGGTCTGTATTCTATAAATTTTAAATTCATTGTAGCATCGTGAAATTTACCACCTTCATAAAATGACATTGCTGTAGTATTATAAGTTACATCTACTGATTGTAAATATGCAGGTAGGAATCTAGTGAGAATAGGTTTATACTGGTTTGTACGCTCGTCTCTATACAAGGCTTTAATGTGCATAAGATTAGGAAATCTATACGCCATACCTACACCGTTTGCTGTAACTAATTCAGTCGGCAACTGTTCAGTCCTAAAAAAGTCGATTATGTTTTCTATTCTTGTAGTTTCATCAGGGCTAGTAGGTATCATTTGAAAGACAAAATTCCATTCACGAATATTAACTTGTTTAAATAAAGCTCTTGTATTAGGATTTATTGCAATTCTTGTGGCTAAAGAAGTTGCATTACCGGCATTAGTACTTAGTTTACTTACTAATCTATTAGCTATTAATGAACCAAACTCTGGTGCAGTTTTACCTTCCATAAGCTCACCTATACCCGCAAATGTGCCTCTGAATGCAGAGCTTGCAATATCCACAACGCTTTTATTTCCTTGACTACCCATTAATGTACCAGACACCATACCGCCTGCAATACCTAATTGTTCTGGTCCAGCTACTACACTTTCATTTTGTTGAATATTCATAGGCATATACAAATGAACATATCTATTATCTGGTATTCCTAAATCATCTGTACCTTTACCAAGTATAGTAGTATTTTCTGTAGTTCTTTTTGCCTTTAAACTTGTTTTAATTGCTTTTCGTTCTTCTTCTCTTCTTTGAGTTGGTCCCTCACCCTTTTCAGATTGAGAATTTAAATTTTCGTTATAAACTTTAGCAACATCTTTTAGATTATTAAGTTCACCATTTATTATTTTAGCTAATAAAGTATTCTGTCCTATTAAACTACCGATCGTAACAGCATTTACTTTTACTGGATTAAAGGATAATATAGCTCTATACTTTTCATCAGTAAGAGAATCACCACCTTCATCTATACTAGGAGGAAAAGAATATATATAGCCTTGCTGGAGTTTTACTTTAGTAGTCATTAGTATATCCTATAAATAAACATTTACACTATTTATAACAATTTTCATGGCTTACTCTGGTAAATTCAAACCTAAAAATCCTAAAAAGTATAAAGGCGACTTCACTAACATTGTATTTAGATCGATGTGGGAGAAGTATTGTTTTAAATGGTGTGATGAGAATGCAGATGTAAAGTCATGGTCTAGTGAAGAGACCGTCATACCATACTTATATGAAGTAGATAAGAAGTATCATAGGTACTTCATGGACCTAAAGATTACATTTAAATCTGGTCAGACAATTCTAGTAGAGATTAAACCATCAAATCAGACCGTACCTCCCAAGTACCCGGGCAGGAAGACAAAGAGGTATATTACCGAAGGTCTGACTTATGTAAAGAATCAAAACAAATGGAAAGCAGCACAACGATTTGCAAAAGATCGAGGATATACTTTTCATATATGGACAGAGCATACTCTTGATCAGATGGGTATCATGCCAAAATCTAGTAAGCCACTTAAACCTTATAAACGTAAAAAACCTGTATAAATAGATGCATGGCACAAAAAGAATTATTTTCAGATTTAGAGATTGCAGCATTTCGTGCAGGTATAACACCTCGTACTAAAGAATCTATTGCATGGTTTAAACAAAAAGCTGGTCAGTTAGGTAAAGTAACTGGTGGTACAATCTTTAATCAAGAACAAGTAAAGATGCAGGCTTCGTTACGTAATCCATTAGGTAACATGTATATGTTCTATTACAATGCAAAGCATAGACAAACATTACCATACTTTGATGCATTCCCACTTGTAATTATAACATCACTTGCCGAAGGTGGTTTCTATGGTATGAATCTACATTATCTACCTCCAGCTCTTAGAGCTAAGGCTCTAAATGGATTAATGGGTAGTAACGGTTTACCGGCAAAATATTATAAGCCTACAATTCACAGATATCTGACAACACAAGTGCGTAGTAAGTTTGCTTACATAGATAAACCAGAATGGGAAATTGCTACATTTTTACCGGCAGCACAATGGAGAGGTGCAGGATCTGGTAAAGTATTTAGAGATTCAAGGAGTAAAATGAAAAATGGCTAGCATTAATGAATTAAAAGCACTTGCTTCTTCAAAAGGCGGTTTTGCACAACAACATCAATATTTAATTACTTTACCAAGCTTAGGTGCGTATAGCTCTCGTGAATTAAACCTATTGTGTAGTCAAACTACTTTACCTAGTCGTAGAATGCTTTCGTCTGATAGGATGATAGGTGTAAAACAAACACGTGTAGCATATGGATTTGCTACTGAAGAAGTAACAATGAAGTTTCAAGTCTTGAACGACTACGGAATTAAAAACTATTTTGAAATGTGGCAAAATAAAATAGTGAATCAAAATACTTTTACGCCTGGCTATAAATCTGAATATACTAGAGATATGCAGATATTACAACTTAAAAAAGGATTTGCGTTAGACACTGACTTACGATTTGGTCCTATCAGTATTGATATTGATATATTTAAGAGAGCAAATGTAGTTTATGAATGTACATTACTTAATGCTTTTCCTGTAACTTTAGGAGAGATAGCGTTAACTAATGAACCAGGTGTAGTAGAATTAACAGTTGGAATTGAATATGACAATTGGAGAAGTTCGCACTTTGCAGTTAACCCAAGTACGCGTAATGCTAGAGCTGTAGGGACACTAATAAATACTATTAATAATATTGTAAATTAATGAGGTTATATAATGGCACTGCCAAAACTAAATGATGCGCCAAAGTATACTATTACAATTCCATCAACAAATAAAAATCTAAGATTTAGACCATTTTTAGTGAAGGAAGAGAAAGTATTACTTTTGGCTATGGAATCGGAGGATCAAGACCATATTCTCCAAGCTATACTAGATACGATTACATCATGTGTAGTAGATGAATTAAACACTAGAGAATTAACAACTTATGATATTGAATATTTGTTTACTAAAATAAGAGCTAAATCAGTTGGTGAAACAACTAAAGTAGGTCTTCCGTGTGAAGCCTGTGAAGCCACAAATGAGATAATCATACCGGTTGATGACATAGGTATTAAAAGAAATAAAGATGTAAAAAGTATTGTTGAATTAGCTCCAGGTATGGAACTAGAACTAAGGCATCCTTCATATGTTGAGTTATTTGAGGACGAGATTATAAAATCAGGCGATACCGCTGAATCAACATTTGCTATGGTTAGAATGTGTCTAAAGTCTTTAAGAACAGAAGATTCTATTATTGAATTACAAAAAGAAAATTCTAAAGAGTTAGATGAGTTTTTAGAAAGTATGAATACAAATCAATTCGAATCTATACGTGAATGGATTGAATATATACCAGCTATGGCGCATGATATAGAGTTTACCTGCTCTTGTGGCCACAATAACAAAACTGAGTTGAGAGGTATACAGTCTTTTTTCTAATATGTCTATCTCATACTAATTTAGCACAATATTATGATTCTACATTTCAGCTTATGCAGCATCATAATTATTCATTGAGTGAGATAGACGGATTAATACCATGGGAAAGAGAAGTTTATTTGTCTATGCTAATGGAACATATAAAAGAACAAAAAGAACAAGCGCAAAGGGATAGACATGGTTAAGTCAACCGGAACCGGACCTGCTGGGAGCTCTATGAGCCTCAAAGATGTAGTCAAAGAAATTAAAGCAACTAACAAAAAGTTAGACGTTCAAGGTACTGCCTTAACTGATTTTATTGCAGAATTAAAATTTCAAAGACAAGGGCAAGGGCTAGAGGGTAAACGTGAAGCTGGCAAAAAAGGTAAAGGCAGTAGTGCAGTACCTTTTGTTTCACCTATTGCTAATTTATCAAAAGATGGTTTAGGAATGGGTTTCTTTTTAAATCCAATGGCTATTATAACTGCAATGACGAGTAACTTAGCAGGTCTTGCTGGAGGTATTCTTGCAATTACAGCAGCTACGGCTGGACTAAGAAGTTGGGCATTAACTCCAATTAAGAGTATTAAAAAATGGGCAAGTTGGGGCGATAAGATACTTGATGGTGCAAGAGGAATAAGAAATGCATTGTTCTTATCATTCGGCTTAACAGAAGCTGGAGAGTTATCAAGAGATGCAAAAGGTAGATTTAAAAAGACACCTATAACTACTAAAATAGGTATGAGAATGAATTCGCTTAGGCTTAGTACGTTAAAAGCGTTTGGCCTAGATACCACTGGAAAATTAGGAGCTGCAGCTAAGATAGACCCTGAACTAACAAAGAAAAGTTTATTTTCAAGATTTAAGTTTCAGTTTGGTAGAATTATGAATCCTATCAAAAATATATCTAATGGGATTGCTAAGTTTGCTAGCGGAGTAGGTAAACCTATATTTGCATTCTTTAGGACAATAGGTGCTTTAGGCGGTGGTTCATTAGGAAAGATAGCAGGTGTATTTGGTAAAATACTTAAACCTCTTGGATTCTTCTTATCATTCAAAGCAGCTTTTGATGAATGGATGTTGACAGATGAATCTAATATTATGAAACAAGGTACAGATTTTATTGGAAAATTTTTAGGTAATTTTTTAGGAGCACCAGCAGATCTTATAAAATCTCTAATATTTAAAGCTGCAGAATTTGTTGGATTCGAAGTAGATGATAAAGGTGTATTTAAAACTTTAAAAGACGCTTCTTTTGAAGACTTACTTACTGGTGCATTACAGAATATTCTAGATATACCGAGAAAGATATTTGACTTTGCAGTAAAGGCATTTACACAAGAAGGTTTTATTAATGAACAATTTAAAGCATTAAAAGATAAAGTAAAAGAAGTTTTTAAAGGAGTATTCACTGGTATAGCTAAAGTTCTAAAAAAAGCTTTTGGTATGGAAGACGAAGAAGAAGCTCCTATAGAATCAGCTGAATTAAAAAGAATGAAAGCGCTGAATAAAGTAGCTAAAAACAAAAAGCTTACTCAAGATAGATTAGCAAGCCTTAGAATACTAGATAAAAATAATGATGGTATAATTACTTTAGATGAAATAACTAAAAAAGGTATGTTTGGATATGGAACAAGACAAACAAATGCTAGAGATATTAATATGGCTTTCGGAGGTAGTGCATATGCATCTAAAAATTTTAAGAATCTAGTAAAAGAAACAGGTGGTCTTGACTTACGTGCAGCAGAAGCTCAAGCAAAACAAATGCCAATCATTATAGATAATTCGTCAACTACTGGCCCTTCTATGCAAAATATTACTAACCTATCTCCATCAGGAGATGTAAGCGAGCCATACAGTAAAGACTATATGCGCTCGCTCTTTGGTGGTGGTTAGTCAGCGTTTGCCAACCGAGCGAAGTAGCTCATAGTGTCTTCTTCGCCTTCTTCCGATACCTGCTCAGCAGTTACCGGTTCTCTTGGTTCCTGTGGAATATGAGGATTAAGAACAGCTGCTGGTTCATTAGGTCGTGCAACCTCATCTAGAGATACTGCTGCGGCAACCGTTTGAGGTGCAGACATTCCAAGAATACTATTCAACTTAGTCTTTAGTTCGTCGTATGTCTTGTAGTTCTTTGGATCAGTCCACTCGGATAGATCGTGCATTTGATTATACAATGATTCTAATTTCTCATCGTTATCTGCTAATGCACTTAGCGATGCAAATTCAGATTTATCATAGTTACGATAACCTTCAACCTGACGAATCTTCAGTTTAAAGTTAGCACCTTCCCACATGTCGAACGGATTTACCGGTTCTTCATCTTGGAATTGTGGCTGCATCATATCCATAATCTTATCGAATATTTTCTTACCGTATTGATACATGAAGATCTTGCCTTCGTTGGCAGGATTACCTGGATCAGATACAACAAGAATGTTTGAGACATAATGAAGACGACGCTTCTGCGTACGTGCTTTATCTTTGTCTGCTTCGATACCTGAGTTCCATAACAGTGAGTTCATCTCACCGACTGGATCGTTTAATCCAATAGATGTTAATGACTTCTCAATATACCATTGGCCTTGTGGACCTTTGAAACCATGGTCCCAATATCTGGCCCATGGTACATCTTGTCCTTCACCTGCTGGTAAGAAACGAATGACTGCATAACCATTGCCAGCTTTATCAACTGTTGGTTTCCACATTCTTTCGTCTGTATAGGATTTCTTTTCTGTGCTACCACCTACTGCTTCTGCAGCCTGTAGTAGATTTGATATTTGATCGCGATTGCGTTTTAAGTTTGCAAAACTCATATGTTACTCCGTATTACTGAAATGTTACTGAAATATTGTACACTGGATAATTCATAATGTACATAGTATTTATTCAAAAAAGCTATCATCCAGTGAATTTGTTTTAGGCAATAAATTAAGAGACATTGCCTCAGCCTCAAGTTTGCCCTTTATAATAGGGCTCACAAACTTTCGAACGTCTTCTGGTTCGATGTTGTTCTTTTCGCAGATGTCGAGGATAGCATCCATATAGGATAGCTTTTTCTGTACAACAGCCTCCTCGATCATCTTGCTAAATTTAGATTTAGATAAAAAATCTTCGGTCATAGGTCTCCCATCGTTAGGTCATCCCAAACTGTTCCGATGTCTGAGTAAAATACTCCATGAGTACGTTTAGCATTACCGTTAGCGTCATAAGCTGGAACTACGCTACGCCATTTTATTCTATTCTGTTGATACTCGCCATAGTAGTCATCAATGTAATCACCATCACGTAAGTATCTTTCAAGATTACGAATATAAGCTTGATGACTAGCAACACGTGCTTCTGAACCTTTTGCTTTTTGACGAAGATCTTTACGAGCAGAAGATAATTCTTCACGCTGAGTCTTAATCCAGCCTTGTACTTTTCTAAAGTAGAAAGGATCGTCTTCACCTTTTGCTAATACACTTTCATGAATGTATTTGTATTGAGGTGGATTAGCTGCTTGCCTTTTAGCTCTAGCCTTTGCTAGTCTTTCACCTGCCGCTGCGCGCTGTTCAGGCGTCATAGGCTTTCTCTTTTTACGAATCTTAACCATAGTATTTCTCCTTCATAATATTATTCTATCACGTTTAAACGGATTTGTACACAGTTAAATTTATTTTTTTAGAGAGTGTGATATTAATGTCACTGTTCGTTTACACGAACTACTACTTCTTCACCATCCTCAATCTTTGTCATGAGAAAACCTTTCTCAATTAAGATAGTGATCGTAGTATCAATAACTTCATTAGTCTGTCGTTCAGAGTGAGACTTACCTATCATATATGCAATGCCAGATGCGATAAGTAATAGAACCCACATTAATATTTGATAATCAATGCCTGTCATTAATCACACACAAAACTGACTACATTAGAAATCCTAAACGATCTCCAACCTTCTGCCTTTGTATCCCACACAGCAAGTACTTCTTCGTTTAAATCACGTACTTTCTTCTGTGTAATTGGATCTTTAGTTGCTGCAGGAATGATATCCTCTCTAAGAGTACAAACCATATTACGTTCTTCACCGTTTAGTTTTGTAAATATCACTCGACACCGTGATGTTTGCAACATCTCTTTCATTTCGTTTCTCGTAAGCATCTTTTACCTCCAATGTGTATGTGCCTTCTGGTAACGTCCAAGCCTTCATTAGCTTGTAGTACATCGTAGCTGTCATAGTTATTACATCAAAGAATTGTCTTTTCTCATTCCATTGACGTATGTAAACTAAGTCATCATAAATTAAAACAGAAACATCTTCACCACCCATTTCACTTAGAATGGTGATTACAGTTTCGTCCATATCGTTTTCTATTGTAAACATTATTCCTCGCTTGGTTCATAATCGATAAACATCTTTAATGTTTTC
>Ga0228615_1000487_pt1 | contig 21289 bp, 14 predicted proteins | sample 16DmetaG_FD_190530 | JGI IMG/M metagenome (GOLD analysis project Ga0228615, IMG submission 190530) | Seawater microbial communities from Monterey Bay, California, United States - 16D | ecosystem: Environmental > Aquatic > Marine > Coastal | place: USA: California | collected 2016-10-17
AGGCCGAGAATTTCAAAGCAGGACGACGACGCCGACGACGACGCGGACGACGACGATTGGTCGCACGGGTCGGGCGGCCCGGCCTTCGTCACCATGGACGGCAACGAGTGACGCGCAGTGCCGAAAGAACGACCGGGAAAAACGCACGACAGAAAAAAAGCTTGAAAATGGTGCTGCACTAATATTCCCGATAAATATTACGACTGCTGCCCTGGGCGCGGCGCTTCGCCCACAAGGTGACGCGCTCGCCACTCACCGACGCCCGAAATTTTACATGAGCGATCGCGTCGAAGTTTTCGTGTGCGGAGGCACCGGTCTGGTGGGATCGGCGTTGGTGACGCAGCTGCGCGCGAACGCGGCGTCGCGCGCGAACATCAAGCTCGTCGGCTTTTGTTCGTCAACCAAAATCATCGCGTGCGAGGGCGAGCAGAAAGAAAGCGTCGTTCGCGAGAGCGCGGACAGACGAGTGCCGAGCGACGATGAAATCATGCAGTGCTGCTCCTCGCCAAACGCCACCGTGTGTGTTGTGGACGCCACGTCGAGCGAAGACGTGTCGGCGTTGTACGCCCCGTGGCTCGAGCGTCGCTGGCATGTGGTGACGTGCAACAAAAAGGTAAATAGCGGCAATCTCGAGTATTACACTCGGTGCATGGACGCGACTAAAAATGGAGGAGGGAAGTGGTTTGTCGAAGCGACGATTGGCGCCGGTTTACCCATCGTCAGTACGCTCCGAACGCTCGTCGCGACGGGAGACGAAATCGAATCCGTGCAAGGCATTTTTTCTGGAACGATGAGCTTCTTATTCAACACTTGGGACGGCGAAAGCGCATTTTCGGAGACCGTAGCGCTCGCAAAGGCGGCTGGGTACACCGAACCGGACCCACGCGAGGATCTCAACGGTTTAGACGTCGCGAGAAAAGTCGTCATCGCCGCGCGCGAGTGCGGCGTCGCGCTCAGCCTGGACGACGTCGTGGTGCAATCAATGGTACCCTCCGAGCTTGCGTCGTGCTCCGCGGATGAATTTCTCGAACGGTACGCTGAAAATGACGCGGCGATGGCTCAGGCCGCGGCGAACGCTTCGAAGAAAGGATGCGTTCTTCGCTTCGTCGGTCACGTCGACGTCAAGGCGCGCTCGGCATCAGTTCGTCTCGTGGAATTCGCCAAGGCGCATCCCTTCGCTACGCTTTCGGGCGCTGATAATATTTTCGAAATCAAAACGGCGCGTTACGGTCCCACGGGAGGATCGACCCCGTTGATCGTTCGAGGTCCTGGCGCCGGCGCCGCGGTCACGGCTGCCGGGGTGTTCGGCGACATCGTCGGATTGGCAAAGAATTTGTCGCTCGCGTAGGGCTCGCGTAGGGCTCGCGTAGGCACTAGATACATCGTCGGATTGGCAAAGAATTTGTCGCTCGCGTAGGGCTCGCGTAGGGCTCGCGTAGGAGATATAACTATGCATCACAAACACGAATATTTGCGCTAGCGGTCTCTCGATCGATTGTTTTCCATTCGTTGATATTCAGTCGGCGACGCGCTTTTCGAATTCTCGCTCGAGGATACGAGTTAAGAATCCTTGGCTCAGCATATCCCTCACCGCCACCCCACACTCGCTCGACGCTTTAAAAACATCCATGACCGCCGGCGGCGAGATGGGAAGGAACAGCTCGGCGAGCGCGCGCACTGAATTTGCCACGCGGGATATATTTTCGCGTTGAACCGGAGACACTTCATCGCCGTGAAGCTCGCGCAGCTCGTCCACGACATCACTCGGCTCGCGGCGAATCTCCGACTCGCGCGGTGCGGTGGCGCCGCTCGGCGCACCAACCCAAATGAAACCGTTGCACCCGAGTAAGATTTCCACGTCGTTCGCTTCAGCGGCGACGCCGTCGTGAAACTCGTCCATCTTAAGCCTGTGAAAATGCTGAGGCAATCGGCGCACTAAATTCGCAGTCACTCGCACGAGCTGACCATTCTTCAAGCAACCGTACTTCAAGCTTCGCGTGTGCAGCGCGGCGGCGCCATCGGCGTACACGCTCTGCACTTCGGCGCTCACGACGTCGTCTTCGGCGTACAGCATGCGCATGTTCAACTCATCCACATCGTTCCGTCGTCTCTGCACGTTCCCGGGCAAATGCACCGCACTGAGCTGCAATACCCCATTCTGTCGCGCGTTCACGTCTAAAATCCAACGCTTACCAGATATCTCTTTCACGCGCCCAAGCACGACGTCACCCGTTTCTGGCGCGTAGCGCGCTTTCAACGCTCGCACTGAGACGAGTTTATTCACGCGTTCAACCACGCCCGCGGTCGTGGCCACTAACCCACGATCATCGTCGCCGTCACCGTCGGTTCCATTGTCCTCTGCGATCGGTCGCGTGCCGTGTCCTCGCAAGAAACCTTCAGACGAATCGATCCCTGGGATGCGTTCGCCCGGGCTCACGAACGCGCGCGCGGACGAGCTCGCCGTCGCGCATTGCTCCAGCGCGCGCTTCGCGCGCTTGAACGCGCGCGTCGTCGACGCGTCGGCGTCTCGAAAACTCACCACCATGCGTCCACGGACGCGCGCGACCGACACTGAAAGCTGTCGAGCGCGGCATTCCGTCCCGGCGGCGGCAGTGCGAGTCGCGTCTTCGCGTCTATGACGCGCGCGAGCGCGGTGAACAAACCGGATTCGGACGACGAAAGCGATGACGATCGCGAAGACGGAGACGCGCCCGCGCCCGCGCGCGCGCCCGCGCCGCGCGACGTCGTCGAGGGCAAGGCTGCGCGAGCGGCTCGTAAGCGGGCGGCGAAGCGCGCGAGAGACGCGGCGTCGCGGGCGCTCGCGAATGCAGACGATGAGGACGTCGACGATGTGAACGTGAATGACGCAGACGCGTCGCGCGTGCGCGCGTGCAAGCTTTGCGCAAGGTCGTTACCCCTTCGAGCGTTTCCGCCTCGACAGCTTCGCAAGGCGAGGAGCGCGTGCGCCGAGTGCTGCGCGACGCAAGCAGAGAAGGATGCTCCCGCTCCGGAACGGAAGCGAAAGATGACGAAACGCGAGAAACTAGCCGAAGCGATTGAGGCGAGAAAAAAGAAGAGGAGCGAGAAGGTGGCAGAAGAGCCCACGGCTGAGGCGAAGAACGAAGAGCGAAGAGCGAAGAAAGTCGCTGCGGCAAAAGCTGACGACGAGAGCGAGAGCGAGAGCGAGAGCGAGTCTGCTTCTTCGAGCGGTGAAAGCTCATCTTCGTCGAGTTCATCATCATCTTCTAGCTTAGACGAAGAGGCGCCGAAGAAGCCAAACGACGACCGAGCCTTGACGGCCGAAGAACGCGAGCTGCGAGCCCGACAAGTCTTCGTAGGCGGTATTCCCTTCAACAAGACAGAAGAAGACATCGAAGAGGCATTCATGGATGATACGCTCACCGTCGAAAGCGTCGATTGCATGACTTTTCCGGATACCGGGCGTTTCCGCGGTATCGCAATAGTCACCTTCGCCTCGGCGAACATCGCGAACGAGGCTTTGCGATGGCACGACACCGAATGGGACGGAATGGTACTCGTCGTGAAACCGTACGAGCCAAAAACACCTGAAGCGCCCAAACCTAAGCTTAATGTGGGTAAAGTTGAAGGTCAACACATCGCCTTTGTGGCAAACTTGGATTACAGCGTCACGGAGGACATTCTTAGAGAAACGTTTTCTCCAAGCGACGGCGCTATTACGGATGTTCGCATGGGTGTGGACAAGGAAACCGGCGATTTCCGTGGCTACGCGCACATTGAATTCGCTAGTGATGGCGATTTAGAGCGTGCGTTGCTAAGAGACGGAGAAGAACTCGTCGGTGGACGGGCAATGAAAGTGACGTACGCGACGGCGCGGAAGCAAACCACGACAAAACCGGAACGGAAATACGACAAAGGTAGACCGAGGTTCAAGGGAGCGGCGCGGCGGAAAAAGTGACTAGGATTTTCTGAGCTGATCGCGAACTAGTCGCGGACTAATTGACTAGGTAGTAACTAAGTAGCAAGTACTGTAGCTTTTGCGAATACTAGAATACTATACCCACATCCTCGGGGCCAACGGTGCGCCACAACCGCGCGCGTCGCCGGCGGCGTCGATCGCCGCTAGGGAGGTGGCGACGATGCGCGGTGGCGACGACGACGGCGATGCGCGTTCTCGCGCTCGCGTGGACGACGGCGCGACGACTACACGACCGTTAAGTCTTGACGACGACGACGACGACGACGACGACGAGATTTTTCACATCGCGTTCGAGGCTGCGAAGAAAAGGAAGGTGTCGGCGGTACCGGACGGCGTGTTGACGCCCCGACCGAGCGCAAACGCGTGCGAGTCGACGCCCGAAACATCGTACGGCGGAACGACAAAGTCGACGGGCGGTAAAAAGTCCAAGGCCCGCGTGCTCGTCGAAGACGGCGACGTGCGCGCGTTCGTGTCAAACATGTCGGCGAAACCGCAGTGCGTGGGCGTGAAATGGCTCGATCGACGCGAAGAGGACAACACATCACCGCCGGACTTTGAGGTCGATGGCACCCTCGCCGCGGTACTGGCTCGTTGCGGAACGACGCGCCTCTATTCGCATCAAAGCGCGGCGATTAAAGCCGCGCGCTCGGGGCGCTCGGTTGTCGTTTCGACGCCCACGGCTTCGGGGAAATCGATATGCTACGTGGTGCCGATTTTCGAAGCGATCATGGACGAAAGGTCGAAGCAGTCCAAGGCGCTGCTGATGTTTCCGTTGAAGGCTCTCGCGAACGACCAGTTACACAAGATGCGCCGCGTCGTGCAAGCGGCGCAAGAGTTCAAGTACGAAATCGATGAACGGATGAAGAAGCACGGTGATGCGACAGCGAAGGCGAAGAAAGAGTTCATGAAGTTGAACTTTCCAGACATCGACATGAAACGATTAGAGCGCCTCGCCGACGCAAAGTTGGCGGTGTGCGACGGCGACACCGACGAGGCGGCGAAGAAACAGATTAAAAGTCAAGGCACGCAAATCATCTTGACCAATCCCGATTCATTGCATCACGCCATGCTTCCAGGTCACAGGACGTGGGGTAAAAAGTTTTGGGGGTCGTTGCGGTACATAGTCTTGGACGAGGCGCACACGCACACGGGCGTGAGTGGCAGTCACGTCGCCAACGTTCTTCGGCGACTTTTGCGCGTGTGCGCGTCGTGGGACCCGACGACAAGACCAGAGTTCATCTGTACGTCGGCGACGATCTCTAACCCAGTTCAGCACATCCGACGCCTTACGACGCGCACGCCAGTGTGCGTGGATATCTCCGGCGCGCCGAGTGGTGAGAAGGCGATGATTTTGTGGCAACCGCCCGAGTCGGAAGCGGGCGGGATGAGCGCGGCGACGTGGTTTCAGCAACCAAATCTTGCGAGTCTTTCGGGTGAGGATGCTTCGGGCACGCAACGTCAGCGTCGTTCGCCCTATGCCGAAGCTGCAGATATCGTTGCCGATTTAGTGCGAAGCAAAATACGCTGTCTCGTCTTCGTCAGCGCGCGAACGTTGGCGGAGACGGTTTCGCGCGACGCAAAAGCAAATTTAGCGAAAAAGAACCCAGAATTGGCCTCAAAAGTCGACTCTTATCGAGCGGGATACAATCAAATTGAACGAAGAAAACTAGAACGTCGTTTGCAGAACGGCGAAATCAGCGCGCTTGTGTGCACGAGCGCTTTGGAGATGGGCATCGACGTCGGATCGTTGGACGCAACCGTGCACGTGGGAGTTCCTGAAACGGCATCGGCAATGTGGCAGCAAGCTGGTCGTGCGGGACGTCGCCGAGGGGCATCTGTCGCCATCGTCATTGCGTGCGAGCGTCCTCTGGACTACCACTACGTCACCAGGCCTGGTGAATTGTTTGAGCGACAGAGCGAAGAGGCGCTCGTCGACCCACACAATTCTGCAATTTTAGAGATACATTTGCCGTGTGCGGCGAAAGAAGTCGCGCTTGATTTGCGAGGTGATGACGCAGTCATGTTCACGGCGAGTCGCGATGATGCGGCGCCGGGAATGACGTCGATTGCGCCAAACTTCAAGGCGCCTTTGCATCTCGCCATTAAGCGCGCGTTGGGCTCGTCGACGTCGGCGCGCACGTGCGTTTTCAACAAAACGACAAAGACGATCGAGTGCGCGCCGAACGTATATCCGCACAGATCTGTCATGCTACGCGGCGTGCAGAGCGGCGAAGCTTGGAAACTACTCGAGTCCCCTAGCGGGTCGTTGGTTGAAGAAATTGAAGGCCATCGCGCTCTCGCGAGACTGTACGTGGGTTGCGTATTCATCGCTCGACGGAAGGCTTTCATTGTACAGCGGCTTGACATTGAAAACCGTATCGCGCACGCGGCACCTTACGAAAAGTTCGAAACGACGCAGACGCGCGAACGGACGGAAGTTGAAGTTCTCGCGCCAGACCCAGAGCAAGGCGTCGGCGAATTGGTTTCGAAGAATTGCGCCGCCACGCGTGTCCATCTCGGCGACATCGTCGTCTCTGAAAAAGTACTCGGGTACGCCAGGAGTGATCATAAAACTGGAAAATTGCTCCACGAAGAGATTTGGAAGACGCCCGTGATTGCGGCGCAGTACCGCACTCGAGCGGTGTTTTTCAATCTACCCGATGAAGTCGTCAATCGCCGCGTCGCAGCAGACGCGCTCCGGGAAGCGACGAATGGGGTCGCGAACGTGTGCGGTGGACTCGTCGCGAGTATCGCGATGTGTGATACGAGAGACGTCGCCGGTGCTACGCAGCTCCCGAACCCGAATGAAACCGGACCCGCCGCCGCGCGTATTTTCTTATACGACACGACGCCGGGCGGCATCGGCATCGCCGAAAAGGTGTTTGAGAATTGCGAAGAATTGTGGCGACGGGCGCTGGAGACTTTGAAAAGCTGTGGTTGTGCGTCAGGATGTCCATCCTGCGTACAAGCGGGCAGAAGAGGCCGCGACGCCGGCTTCGCGAAGAGAGACTCGAAGATTGTCCTCGACGGCTTGCTCGGCACCTGGCTCGCGGCGTAGTGGAATCTTGGATAGACCACGTTATCACACGATTGATTATTTTACATAGACATAAATGTACTTATAATACGTGATGATACATTTCTCCCTCCCCGAGCGCGTCGATTTTATCCAAACGCCCGACCCATCGTCGCGCGTCGTCGTCGGCGTCGTCGTCGCGCGTCGCAGACCGCGACGCTCGCGACCGCGCGCGCTGTCGGACGTACACGCACACGTGCGTCGCTTGATCGAAGCGAAGCGCCATGCTCGCGCGAACGCCCGCCACCGCGCGTCCCGCGTCTCGCGTGTGCCAGACGAAGACCTCGCGCGCGGGCGCGCGCGCGGCGCGCGCGCGCGCGACGCCTCGACGCGTCGTGCGCGCGGCGGTGGCGGATGAAGCGTCGGAGTCCGAACTCGAACAGCGCATGAAGGAGGTGATGCAGATGGAACAAGACATGAAGGTCGAAAAGGAGGAGAGCACCATGCGCCAGACGTTCCCGCTCGCGGCGGTGATCGGGCAGGAAAAGATCAAGTCGGCGCTGCTTTTGGGAGGGATCGACCCGACGTTGGGAGGGATCGCGATCTCGGGACGACGAGGAACGGCGAAATCCATCATGGCTCGCGGTTTGCACGCGCTGTTACCGCCGATCGAGTGCGTGAAGGATTCGTATTGCAACGCCGACCCGTCCAAGCCGGATGAGTGGGAGGAGGGGTTGAGCGAAAAGGTAACGAGGAACGCCGACGGGAACGTGGAGACGATCATCCGCGACGCGCCGTTCGTGCAGCTCCCGCTCGGAGTGACGGAAGATCGTTTGATCGGTACGGTCGACATCGAAGAGTCCATGAAGCAAGGGAAGACGATTTTCCAACCCGGGCTGTTGGCGCAGGCGCACAGGGGCATCCTTTATGTCGACGAAATCAACCTCCTCGACGACGGGGTCGCCAACTTGTTGCTTTCCGTGCTTGCCGAGGGTGAAAACGTCGTCGAGCGCGAAGGCATCACGCTCAAGCACCCGTGTAAGCCGCTTTTGATCGCGACGTTTAACCCGGAGGAGGGTAACCTTCGCGAGCACCTGTTGGACCGCATCGCGGTGACGCTCTCGGCGGATCAGATGTTGACATTTGAGGACCGCGTCGAGGCGGTGAGCCAAGCGATGAACTTCCAAAACGCGGCCGAAAACTCGGTGAAGAGCGTGGAAGAGGCGACGGAAGGTATCAAGACGAACATTATCTTGGCGCGCGAGTGGTTGAAGGATTGCACGATTTCGCAAGATCAAGTCGAGTACTTGGTGCGCGAGTCCATTCGCGGTCAGATTCAAGGTCATCGCGCCGAACTTTTCGCCGTCAAGGCGGCCAAGGCACTCGCCGCACTCGACGGTCGATCCAAGGTGAACGCTGACGACTTGAAGGAAGCCGTGCGATTGGTTATCGTACCGCGCTCTGATATTTTGCAAGACGCGCCGCCGCCGGATGAAGACGACATGCAGGAACCGCCGCCGCCACCGCCGCCGCCGCAAGATAACGCGGAAGACGAAGACCAAGATGAAGAGAACGAGGAAGAGAACGAGGAAGACGAGGAAGAAGAGGACGATATTCCGGACGTTCCGGAGGAGTTCATCTTTGACGCCGAGGGCGTCATCCTCGACAAGGATGTGACTCAGTTCGCGCAACAAACCAACAGACAAGGCGGCCGCTCCGGTCGTTCGAAGAGCGTCATTTTCTCCACCGATCGTGGTCGCTATATTAAGCCCATTTTACCCAAGGGTAAGACGATTCGTTTGGCGGTTGACGCGACGTTGCGCGCCGCTGCTCCGTACCAAAGCGCTCGACGCGAGCGCGATCCCAACGCGGAGAAGAAGAAGGTTTATGTCGAAAAGGGTGACATGCGAGCGAAGAAGCTCGCGCGTAAATCCGGTGCATTGGTCATTTTCCTCGTCGATGCCTCCGGTTCGATGGCGTTGAACAGAATGCAAGGCGCGAAGGGCGCCGCACTTTCAATCTTGGAAAGCTCGTACCAAAGCCGCGACATGGTGTCCATCGTCCCTTTCCGAGGTGACGAAGCTGAAGTGCTCTTGCCGCCGTCGCGATCGATCGCGATGGCGAGAAACCGTCTCGACACCATGGCGTGCGGTGGTGGTTCCCCCTTAGCGCACGGGTTGTCCGTCGCGGCGCGCGTCGGACTCAACGCCATGTCCACGGGAGACGTCGGACGCGTCATGATTGTGTGCCTCACCGACGGTCGCGCCAACGTGTCCATCAACAAGTCGCAACGAGATCCGGAGTATCTCGGCCCCGACGCCAAGAAGCCCACGAACGAAGAGCTCGAACAGGAAGTGGCTGACACGGCGGCGAGAATCGGCGCCGCCGGTATGTCGGTGCTCGTCATTGACACCGAAAACAAGTTCCTTTCGTCTGGCACCGCCGAGAAGCTCGCCCAAAACGCCCAAGGCAAGTACTACTACTTGCCGAACGGTACCGAGAGAGAGATTGCGGCGGCGACGGCTTCGGCAATGGCGGAAGCCAAGTCGATTTAGGAGAAATTTGCGCACGATACGATTTAGGAGAAATTTGCGCACGATATAGAAAACCACGTTTATTCAACAAGCACCCGTAAAGCACTCGTAAACCCTCGCGCGCGGCGAAATTCGCGCGGACGTTCGTTCGTTTGAACTTTCGAGACCGACGCGTCAGACGACGACGCGCCACGCGACGACGACGAGGACGAGACGAGGCGAGACGGCGACGCGTGAGGCGTCGATCGAGAAACCCGTAGACCGATCGCACGCACCCGAACGCCTCGACCGTGTGCACGACGATCGATAGACGACACCGTAGACGATGAGCGACAAGAAGAGCTCGCTGTCGAGCAGCTCGCGGCGAATCCAGAAAGAGTTGGCGGAAATATCGCTCGAACCGCCGACCAACTGCAGCGCGGGACCGAAGGGGGATAACTTGTACGAGTGGGTGTCGACCATCGTCGGTCCGAGCGGTACGTTTCGCGTGAAGGATGAAGATTGTTGCGCCCGTCAACCACCTGGTTGGGCATTTCAAAAAACGAGGACGCGAACGACGCGCGGTCGACTTACCAAACTCGCTCGGTTTCGCGCCGATCACGCAGGTTCGCCGTATAATGGGGGTGTATTTTTTCTCGACATTCAATTCCCGACCGATTATCCATTCAAGCCGCCCAAAGTGACGTTCCGCACGCGAATCTATCACTGCAACGTCAATAGCTCTGGACAAATTTGTTTGGACATTTTGAAGGAACAGTGGTCGCCCGCGCTGACAATTTCCAAGGTTCTTCTGTCCATTTGCTCGTTACTGACGGATGCGAACCCGCACGATCCTCTCGTCGGCAGCATCGCGCAGCAGTTCTTGCAAGATAAGGAAAATCACGACAAGACGGCTCAAGAGTGGACCAAGGTACGTTCGGCGGAGCACGTCTGAAAGACGAAACGACTGACGACGCGCGCGTTCACAGAGATATGCGCAGGGATGAAACAAACGCGCGCGGCGACACGATACGATGCGATACAATACGCGTGGTAGATTTCTTCACGTGTAATATAGAAGTTACAGTCTGCTAAAACGTTCACGAAACTCACTCCGGCGGCGCGACGTACACGGGTAACGCCACGGAATCTGGCGTCTTGATGTAGATGCTCTGGATGTTCCCCCACCTTCGCGGAATCTTGCTTACCGCTCCTTCGATCGCCGCCATGGTGTTTTCTACGATTTCGTCCACTTCCATCGTGCTCTTGCCGACTTTGACGTTGACGCACGTGCCTCCGGAGACGTGCAAGTACGTCGCGCCGACAGCGCGCTGAATCTGAGCCACCCAATCCTTTTTAGTTAAATCGACCGCCACCGGCTGCTTCTTCTTTTTGAAGAAATTCTTACCCAGTAACTTGGGCAACAGAGGCAACACGCGATCATCGGCTAAGAACATGTCGTACGAGTCGCACAGCTTGCGCTTTTGCTCGTGCGCCTTGTAGTTTGCCTTCAACTTGGATATCCCCAACACTTTTGCAACCCCGCACTTGGCCATCTCCGCCACGCGCTTCTTCGCCTCCTTATGTCCTTCGCCCTGATGATCCTTCACGATCAAGCACAACTCCGCGCTGGCGAGATCGAGCAACGGGTGCGGAATCGGCACCGGCACCAGTCGCGCGCTCGTCGCCTCCTTGGGTGTCCTTCGCAGCGAGATGAGCGCGCTGAACGTCTCGGCCTCGTCTTCGAACAGAGCGCTCTGGGGTTTTTCGCTCGCAACCTTCTCTATGTGCGTCGCCAGTGCTTCGATCGCCTTGCGCACTTGATCGACGTCCACGCGCGAGGCATCGTTCGCGCCAGCCGTCGCCGCCGCCGCCGCCGAAGCGTTTTTGGTTGTGGATTTCGTCGATTTCTTTGACGCGCTCGAGCGCGCGGGCGGTTTCGCCATGATGATTGCGCGCGCGCGAACGTTTATGTTCGTCTCCTCCGCGATCGAGCGTCGCAAAGGCGTTCGCACGGGCGTCGAGCGTCGCAAAGTGATGGGCGGTGGGGTTGTCGTCGTTCCTTCGGCGCTCGCTCCTGCGGCGCGCTTAAGTTATGCTTTGTTCGCCGCGTTACAAAGTCGTCAATGGCTAATTTTTGCGATGATGCTGAATCTGCGCGATTTTATTCCTGCCCTGCGGCGCGCACCGCGGCGTCGACGTCGCAATACAAAGACCCGCTCGCGACGCCCTTGAACGACGTGACTTCGGTGAACAGACGACTCAAATTTTCATCCAAGCTCTTCAAACTCGCGCCGTTGCGAAGCTCGTTGTCGTCGAAGTGAATGGCAAAGCTCATTTTGAAGCAGTCATCGGCAACCTTCACCCCGGTGTATGAATCGATGTTGGCACCACTCTTCGTGATGGCGGCGCTCACCGTCGCGAGCAATCCCGTACGATCGGCGGCGACGAGCTCAAACATGTATGCGCAATACGTCACCGTGCGAGGGCCTGGGCCGAGATTGTCTGGAATCGACTCCCCACACAGGGTGAGGGCTTCGACTTGCAAAGACTCGCGCAACTCTTTGATATCGCCACTTCCCAGGCGGGCGAGCTGCTTCTGGATTTTTGCCCGCGCCGAGCGAGTCGACGCGTTGAGTCTTAATTTTCGCAACCGCCGCAGCATTACGTGCGCGGGTAACTCTTTTCCTTCGTTGAAAATCTCAACAACCTCGGCGTTTGTGAGCACGTGATCAAATTCCACCTGCACTCCATTCACCTTGGCGTACTCCATGAGCATTCCCGTTTCTCCCGTGTAAAACGCGTAGTCGACCACCGTGGCGCCGTGAGGCAAGTTGGTGACTTGCCCTTTCGGAGTGAAAACGAACACACGACGGCCGAGTAGATCGGACGTGATCGTGTCTACGAATTCACGCGCGCTCAAAACGTCAATGAATTCTTTTTGCCAAGACTGTATGTTTTTCAACCAAGCCACTTGCCGCAACGACGCGTCGACGTTTTCCTCGGTGCCTTTGTCCGCCGCCGCCGCCGCCATGTCGAGCGCCTCCTCCCTTTCCAACGCCTTCAAGTCCACGTCTCGACCTTCTTGACTCGCGGCGTAACGCAATTCCGCGCGCCTGCGCGCGCGGAGCGCACGGCTCGTCCTGCGCGCGCCCGCGCGCCACTGCTGCCGAATCTCCGCGTCGGCGGCGATGCCGTTTTCAGCCAAGATGTGCATCGCCTCGGTGCGAATCATAATCTCCATCGGGAACACGGGAGTTTCTTCGATACCACCGGTAGGATTTGCATCATCTGGACTGATGGGTAAAATCACCGTGTGCAGAGCCTTGTAGCCGTTCAATTTCGGCGTCGCAATGTAGTCCTTCATGTTGCCCGGAACAGGCGGCCACATCGCATGCACAATGCCGAGGACGTGATAACACACTCTACTCGCTTGTAATCTGCGCGCTTCGCCGGTCATACCGGCCATGGCTCCGGTGTCGTGCAAAATGACACGAAGCTGAGCTACTTCGAAAATGTCATCGATGTTCTTTGAGTCCCCGTTCAAGGCGCTTCCGCTTCGTCTCCCGCCGGCGCTTAATTTGCGGTGCAAACCATACAACTCTTTAGCCTTGGCTTGAATCGTCACACCCACCGTGTTCCCGCGCAAGAAATCGTCGCCTTGCATTGTTTCTTGCAATGTGACCGCTGCCCTTTGGATCACACTCTCTTGCTGTTTGCTCAGCTCGTCGCAACGTCGCGACATCTCCGCGTACGCGTCCGGGTTGGCGTACCGAAAGGACAAATCCTCCAATTCATTCTTAACCTTGTACATCCCGAGAAGCTTGGCCAGGGGCGCGAAAACGAGTAACGTCTCGTTTGCGATCTTCACTCGCTTCTCCGGCTTCAAACCTTCCAGCGTGCGCATGTTATGCAAGCGATCGGCGAGCTTGACGATGATGATGCGAACTTCCTCCGTCATGGCGAGAAACATTTGCGCCAAATCCTCCGACTTGACGTCCTCCGCAGAAGTTCCGTTGATCTGCTGCGACTCTTTGCTCAGCGACGAACTCACCTTACTCACCTTGGTCTCACCCTCGACGATCCTTCGCACTGCGGTGCCGTAGCGCTTCTCGAGCGATTCAAACGTCACCGCGTCCGTGTCCTCCACCGTGTCGTGCAACAAACCCGCGACGAGACTCTCGTGGTCGAGTTCCATCTCCGCCAAGATGGCCGCCACGGCAACCGGATGCGTGATGTACGGCTCCCCGCTCTTTCGAGCTTGTCCATCGTGCGCGTTGAACGCCACTTCCAGCGCGTCTCGCACCTCCGCGCGCTCGAATTCGTCCAAGTACCGAACCCGTCTCGCGAGCTCGGTGTTCCACAAAAACTCTGGCGTGATGTGTTCCCAACCCGTGGCGGTTTCGGGATCGTCGTTCGGTTTCGGCGCCACCGCGCGCGTGCGCGTGGGCGTGCGCGGGCGCATCGTCGTCTTCGTCGTCGTCGTCCCGCATCCGCACCTTCGACTCGCTCCTCGCGTTCGCCGCGTCCCCGTCGCGCGTCTCTCGCTCGACGTCCCGCTCGTGCCCGCCGCGGCGCACGACGTCGCCCGCATCTCGAGCCCCCGTCACGCGCGACCGTCGATCTCGTCGCACCGTTCGGCGTCGTCCGTCGTCCGTCTTCGACCGCGCGACCGCGTCGTCGTCGTTTCGTTTCGTTTCGTCTCGAGCGGTCGATGCGATTCGCGCAATCGCGTCGCGCGACGCGAATCGCGCGCGCGTCGGTCGCGCGTCGTCGCGTCGCGGTCGCGGTCGCGGTCGCGGTCGCGGTCGTCGTCGCGGTCGCGGTCGCGGTCGCGTCGTCGCCTCGACGCCCCCCCCCGGCGTCGAATCGCGCGCGTCGCGGTCGCGTCGAATCGCGCGCGCGCGTCCGACGCGCCCGACGCGGCCGGCGTCGCGTCGGGCGGACGCGAGGTCGACCGACGCGATTGCGCGATCGCCGATCGACGCGCTTTTTACATCGCGCTTTTGGGCGCTTCAATACGGTATTTTCGTCCACGTTCGATCGCACGCGCAAACAGTCGGACGGTAAACGCGCAGGCCGCGCCAGCATCGCGCCGGCGTCGCGCGCGCGTCGCCGCCGTCCGTCGGTCCCGCGGTCCCGCGGTCCCGCGGTCCCGCGGTCCCGCGGTCGCGCGGCGACGGCACACCGCGCGACGACGACGACGACGAGGGCGACGACGACGCGGTGACGACGACGACGGCGACGATGGCGACGTCGACGACGATGGCGACGACGCCGTCGACGACGCGCGCGATCGGGCGACGCGCGCGCGCGGCGGGCGCGAGAGAGACGCGCGCGCGCGCGTCGACGTCGACGCGCGCGGGACGGGGCGACGGGGCGACGCGCGACGGCGCGGACGGCGCGCGAGGAAGACGGACGACGACGCGAGACGCGCGAACGCGAGCGATACGGGAACCGGAGGTGGAGACGGCGCGGGAAGGCGCGGAGGGCGGGCGACGCGGGGCGACGCAATCGTCGTCGTCGTCGTCGTCGTCCGTGGCGGATATGAAGAAACAGATGAGCGACGTGCGGAGACAGATGGAAGAGGATGAGGATTTGAGCGTGCTCATGGCTGGATTGCGAGGAACGAACATCGATGCGAGCGATTTCGCCGCGGATGGGGTGCAGATGAAGGTGGTGGACGTGGACAAATTGAAGAACGACGAGCTCGGGGACGAGCTGCCGTTGTATTACGACCCAGAGCTCATCGCGAATTATTGGTCGAGACGTCCCGCGGCGGTGGCGCAGCGCGTGGCACAGTTATCCACGATCGGTGGCTCTTTCATCACGGGCATCATCAGTGATTTCGTGACGAAGAGCGTGGAGAAGAACGCGGTGAAGCGGGCGATTCAGTTGAGAGAAATCGTCACGTCGCTCGGACCGGCGTACATCAAGTTGGGTCAGGCGTTGTCCATTCGTCCAGACATTTTGACCCCGGCGGCGATGAATGAGTTGCAAAAGCTTTGCGATAAGGTTCCGAGTTTCGATAACGGATTGGCGTTCGCCACGCTCGAGGATGAACTCGGATGCAAGTGGCAAGACGTCTACACCGAGCTCGGCCCCGAACCCGTCGCCGCGGCGTCGCTCGGACAAGTGTACAAAGGCGTGCTCAAGGAGACTGGCGACATCGTCGCCGTCAAGGTGCAGCGACCGGCAGTGTTGGAGACGGTCTCGATTGATTTGTACGTTTTGAGAAAAATTGGAATGTTCCTGAAGCGGTTTCCCGCCATCACGACGGATGTCGTCGGCTTGCTCGACGAGTGGGCTGCGCGTTTCTTCGAAGAGCTCGATTACAACCTCGAAGGCGAAAATCAAACCAAATTCGCGGCGAGCATCGCCAAGGATTTGCCGCAAGTCGTCGTTCCTAAGACTTTCGCCAAGTATACGCGCCGTAAAGTCATCACCTCCGAATGGCTCGAGGGTGAAAAACTTTCGCAGAGCACGGCGGACGACGTGGGCGACTTGGTGAACATCGGCGTCATTTGCTACTTGAAGCAACTGCTAGACACCGGGTTTTTCCACGCAGATCCACATCCTGGAAACCTGATTCGCACCCCCGATGGACGACTCGCGATTCTCGATTTTGGTCTGATGACGGACATCGACGACAACATCAAGTACGGGATGATTGAGGCGATTTCGCATCTCATCCATCGTGACTACGAAGCCATTGTGAAGGATTTCGTCACCCTCGATTTCATTCCCGAAGGCACGGATTTACGACCGATCCTACCCGTCCTCGGTCGCGTGTTCGACCAAGCGCTCGAGGGTGGTGGGGCGAAAAACATCAACTTCCAAGAGTTGGCGGCGGACTTGGCGCAAATCACGTTCGATTACCCGTTCCGCATCCCGCCGTACTTTGCGCTCATCATTCGAGCCATCGGCGTGTTGGAGGGTATCGCGCTCGTGGGCAACCCTGAGTTTGCGCTCGTCGACGAAGCGTATCCGTACATCGCTAAGCGATTGTTAACGGACGACTCTCCGCGTCTTCGCGAGGCGCTTCGTTACATGGTGTACGGCAAAAAAGAAGTCTTCGACGCCGACAGAATGATTGATCTCCTCGAAGCGTTGGAAACGTTCCGCGCGGCGAGCGTGATGTCGCAAGGTGACCCGACGAAACAAGCGGCGAGCCCGCGTTTGGCGCTGAACGCTCCAGCGCCAGCGACGGCTGAGGAAAAGGCGACGCGCGACGCGCTGCAATTCGTCCTCTCCGCCGACGGCTCCTTCTTCCGGGAGTTCTTACTCGATGAAGCCGTCAAGGGGATCGATGCGTTGAGTCGAGATAACGCCATCCGGCTCTTAACCGCGTTTGGGCTCCAAAACACCAGCATCCCCGTGTTCTTACCTGGTTTCCCGAGCTTCGTGCCGCTGTCACCGAAGATGACGAACGCGGACAAGGAGACGCTCGCGAGCACGACCAAGCTCTTGAATTTCCTTCTTCGCGGCAAGCGAAGTGACGAAGTCCAATTCGATGTTCGAGATTTCAACTTTGCCGATGCATCCTCCCGCGTCAACGCGCGTGCATTCAACGAAATCTCACCACTCTTGCCCGCCGTGGCCACCGAAATCGTCCCCGAGCTCGCCCGCCGGCTCAGTTCGCGCGTCGCCGCTCGAGCCATTCGCGACGTTTTCGGCGGTGCATCCGCGTAGTCACGCACACAAAACCATTATTTGCTCGCATTTCGCACGCACGCGTTGTTGTTATGATAGATTTGAAACGCACTCTTCGCCCTTGCCTTCGATCGCGAGCGCGCGCGCGAGGGTTTGGGAATTTTCGCCCATGCCCGATCGAGCGCGTGCAGCCTCCGCCTTTTACCGACGCGTCAAGATGAAGGGCAACAACCAATTACCCAACGCGCACTTCAAGAAGGATTGGCAGGGTAACACCATCAACGGCCAATGCCGCGTGCGCACGTGGCTCAACCAAGGTGCGTCGCGCGCGCGATCCGAGACGCGGCTGCGTGATTAGGTCTTTCATCGGTCACGACGTCTCATGACGCTCGATGCGACGCCGTGCGCGACGACGACGCGATCTCGACGAACGCACACTGACGAACGAATTACGTTTTACCTCGCACGCAGCCGGTCGCAAGAAGTCTCGCCGTAACGCGCGTGAGTTGAAGGCGAAGAAGACGTTCCCGCGCCCCGTCGCGGGCTCGCTCCGCCCGCTCGTGCACCCGCCGACGCAGCGGTACAACTTCAAGACCCGTCTCGGTCGTGGGTTCACGCTCGAGGAATTGAAGGTACGTATTGAGCTTTCGCGCGTCGATGCTCGACGGGCGTCACGGACGACGACAGGCGCCGCACGAACGCGCGTGCGATGCGACCCTCGATCGCGAACCGAGACTGACGGACCGATCGTGTACGCGCGACAGGCGGCTGGTATCTCCAAGAAGATGGCCCCGACGATCGGGATCTGCGTCGACCACCGTCGTCGTAACCGCAGTGAGGAGTCTTTGGCGGTGCGTACATTCGAGCGCGACGGCGCGGGAGCTCACGCGAGACGGGGGCGCTCAGTTAGGGTCCGCGCGCGCAGACCCTAACTGAGCGCCGACGAAGGATGCGATGAGCGCGAGACGACGCGCGAGGGATGAGAAACGACGACGAACGCGAGACTGATGATATTACGTTTTACGATTACGCAGCTCAACAAGAAGCGCCTCGAGGAATACAAGGCCAAGTTGATCTTGTTCCCGCGCAAGAACTCCAAGCCGAAGCACGGCGATAGCCCGGCGGCTGACCTCGCCACGGCGACGCAACACAAGGGCTCTGTCATCATGCCGATTGAGAAGGTTGAGAAGGCGGTTGAGATGGTCGCGGTTACCGATGAGATGAAGAACTTCGGCGCTTACAGAAAGCTTCGCGTCGAGCGCATGAACGTGCGCCAAGTCGGCCCGCGCATTCTCAAGGCTATCAAAGCCGAAAAGGACGCGGAGGAAGCCGCCAAGCTTGCGAAATTGTAAAAATTTCGAACGCTTAGGATGCGTACGAGTTTGAATTAAAGTTCTTAGAGGGTCGGGGGTTGTGTCAGGCGACAAACGTGTTCATAGCCGCGTTTGTGTCGTAACTTGTAACGGAGGAGATCTGTTCATCATTTCAAAACGCGCGCGAACTTTGCGCCGTCACCAGTGTCATGAGCACGTGACGTGCGCGTGTATCTACGTCTGCGTCTTCGTCACCGGCGGGAAGAAACTAAGATTCGAACGCGCGTTCTCCGCGCGCGCGCCGCATATCTTGCCTCGTGCGTACGATGTCCTTCACCGTCACCGCGAACGCGCGCATCGCCGCCGCGCCTCGAGCCCTCGCGGTCAAGGTACGTAAAGTCGATTGTATTCGCGCGCGCGGTGCTCTCGAGACCCCCAGGCGTGATATACACGCCGAACGCGCGCACGATGACGATCGTATCCAACCACCGACTGACGACGAAAATTTTGGCTTGACGCTCACGTAGCGCACGACGCCGAACGTCGCGCCGACTTCGAGCTCTGCAAGGAGAGCGTCGACGGTCACCACGCGTGCGGGTGGAATGACGGCGTTCTTCGCCCTCACCGGCGTCGCAGTCGGGGCGACGGTGCTCAGCCAGAAAGCCATCGAGAAAAATTTGGAGCGAGAGATCGCCTTAGCCAAGGCGAATGGGATCGAACTGGACGATTTGTATTACGATTTCGACCTCCCGGGTGATGCGTACCCATTCGGAGACGCCGAAGGGATGGATTGGGTGCCGAAGGATTGGAAACCGCCGAAGAAGGGCGACGCTCGTTTCTTGCCGTCGCGAATGTTGGGGAACGTGCAGTTGCGAAATAAGATGCACGATCTCTCCAAGCGATGCAGTGAAAAGGGTATCGATATTTCGGACTTATCGGTGCCGTTCGACGCGTACGAAGGAGAGTTTGACACGAACCAGAAGCGCATGTTAGAGATGCGTAAGCGTTTGGGCATTTGATTGACGCGTTGAGCTACGCGTGCGTTGTTATTCTACATTATCTACACTGCATCGCTCGCATCGAACGCAAACGACACGTCACGATTTGGCTTTGCGATCGACGGTGTCCCACATCCCGGCGCGTTTGAGCCCAGTCGTCTGCGCGCGCGCTTTGTCACTCTGCTTCTCTGGGGCGATGAGCACTGGATAAATGCTCGACGCAAGCGCCGCGCACGTCGCAACCGTCACTAGAACACCTACGACGAGTTTCCCAGACGTCGAGGGCCCTGTCGGTGGCATCACCGCGCGCGCGCGTCCGAGTGAGGGAGGTGTGAGGAATCGTCGAGCTCGCAGTCTCTTCTTACAGTCTTTTGCCCTAGTCATCTAGCAACAATTCGCGAATTAATTTGGCTTTCGCGACGTTTTCTTTGATCGAATCACCCTGCGCTGTGAGTGCCTTTCGAACTTTGCGCTCGTCTTCGCCGCACTCGTCGGTGGGGGTGGACTGACCGACGACGCGCCGCGAGCCGACGTATCCGATGTCGTCGTCGTCTCGTTCCGTCGCCACCGACGCTCGCTCGTTTAGTTCGTCGATGCGCTGTTTCAAGAGCGGCAGATCCGCTTCGTACGCTTCCATTTGTGATCTGAGCAACTTTTCCGCCTTGGAGAGTGGATGAGGAATGGTCTTTTCCTGCTCGGCTAAATCCCGTAGGCGCTCTCGAATACTTTCGTGCGTCGCAGCCGAGTCTTCTATGCGCTCGACGAGCGCGTTGTGGCGTTCGATGGCATCATTGGCGCTTTTCAAAAGAGAGGTAACCTCTTCTTTTTGCCTTTTGATCTCCGCCGTCAATCTAAGCGCTGTCGTGCGAACTTCGTCGTGCACGTCTCTCGCGTAGTCGACGTAAATTTCCTTCAACGCTCTCGCGCACTTTGCGAGCGCCTCATTCGAGCCGGGATCTCCAGTTTTCATCTCGGGCGTCACGCCGCACTCTTTCATGATTTCGTCCACCCCCTTCATCTTATCTTTACGAATACCTTCGGACAGCGCCCGCAGCTCGCTCCTAGAGCCCGCCTCGAGCGTTTGCGGCTGCACGGCGACGGCGGACGTTGCCAGATCGCCTCCGGACTCCGCCATAGCGCTCGCTGGGGGCGGGATGAGCATTCTGTGTGTACCATCGCTCCTAATAGTCACAACGACTCCCTCGGCCAGGGGATCACCGAGCGGTTGCAGACCGACGAGCGGGGCGTCAAAGTCGCACAACGCCGCAACTTGAGGCATCGGCAACGCGCCATAGTCGGCGTGATTTTCATCCACCGCGTCCTCGGCCGCAGTTTCGAGGACGGGAAGCCATGTTAAAACTATGGAGTGCACGATACCGTTGACACACACGAAGACTCTTTCTCGCAAAGCCGGATCCCACGTGACACTGGCAAATTTTACCTTTGCCAAACTTTGTTCGCCCGGCGTTGCGCTCAGACGAACGGTGTCCACCGTGAGTAGTTTGGGGAGATCGGGAGCCGACGGCGACGCATCACTCATCACGAAGGTATATCCGCGGACGTTTCTATGTGGGCCATCACACCAGGACGGCTTCACCTCGCTCGGTAGAATGTGCACGTGCGCGGCGTTTGCGTGGAGCGTCGCCACCGTGCCACCGACGCCGAGATCGAAAAACGCAGGCGACACCGCGAGCGCGAGGGCATCCTCACCCTCGGACGCACCTTGCGTGGAAGAAACAGATCTCGGTAACGGTCCTTGCAAAGCCACAGGTCTTCCCTCGTCCTTGCTCACGTGCGCGGCGAGCATGGGCACACGCGTGTCGTCGAGTTCGGGAAAC
>Ga0228615_1000488_pt1 | contig 21287 bp, 10 predicted proteins | sample 16DmetaG_FD_190530 | JGI IMG/M metagenome (GOLD analysis project Ga0228615, IMG submission 190530) | Seawater microbial communities from Monterey Bay, California, United States - 16D | ecosystem: Environmental > Aquatic > Marine > Coastal | place: USA: California | collected 2016-10-17
GGGATGTACACCTTTTTCAAACGCACCGCGCCTGATCCTAACCTGCTCACCTTCGACTGCCCGGATTCCAATCTGACGGTCATTTCCCGTTCGAGTTCCAACACGCCGCTGATGGCTCTCGCGACGCTGCAAAACGAAGTCTTCCACGAAGCCGCGCAAACTTTCACTAAAAACCTGCTGGAAAAACCTGCACTGCAAACTGACCTGGGGCGGCTGACCCAGGCGTTCCGCACCTGTCTTGCCAGATTCCCGGAAGAGGCCGAGCTCGTCACTTTGACCGGTCTACTCAAAGATAACCGCGAATACTACCGGGACGACAAGGAATCAGCTCTCAAATTGGCCCCCTCCAAACATCCCGATCCGGTCGAGGCCGCCGCATGGGTCGCCACCGTCCGGATTATCACCAACCTCGACGAATTTATCGTTCGCAATTAGGTATGCATCCAATCGAAGAATATCAGCAACTGACCCGCCGACATTTTCTCACTTCAGCTGCTGGGGGTATCGGAGGAACTGCCCTTGCTTCCATGCTTGGTTCGGATTTGACCAGTCCGATGGCACCGAAGCTCTCGCAGTTTGCGCCCAAGGCAAAGAACTGCATTTTCTTCTTCATGGCTGGGGCGCCTTCGCAGCTCGATCTTTTTGATCCAAAGCCAAAACTCAACGAGTTGGATGGTAAGAAGATGGACGGCTCACTCTTGGAAGGAAAACGATTTGCCTTCATCAAAAAAGAGTCAGCAGTTTTGATGGGATCGAATCGAAAATTTGCGCAGCACGGACAAAGTGGAATGTGGTTTTCCGATCTGGTGCCGAACCTCGCCACTTGTGCGGACGATTTGTGCATGGTGCGCAGCTTGCACACGGATCAGTTCAATCACCACCCAGGACAACTTCTGATGCAGACTGGTGAGGCCAACTTTGGTCGCCCGGCGATCGGTTCTTGGCTCACCTATGGTCTGGGTAGCGAAACCCAAAACTTGCCTGGCTACGTGGTTCTCACTGCTGGGCGAGGTTCGAGTGGAGGAGCAACGCTGTGGCAGAGCGGGTTTCTTCCTTCGGTTTACGAAGGAGTGCGCTTTCGAAACTCTGGTGATCCGGTCTTGAATCTCACCAATCCGGCAGGCCTCCCGGACAAACTGCAGCGACGGGGACTCGATGCCTTGAATGAGCTTAACGCAATGCGGCACGCGAAGATGCATGATCCCGAGATCGCTAGCCGTATTGCAAGTTACGAACTCGCCTTCCGGATGCAATCAGCAGCACCGGAACTCGCCGATCTCAGCGGGGAGAGTGAGGCCACCAAGGAGGCATACGGCCTTAATCGTAAGGACCCGAAAGGTGGTGGGCGTGGTAGCGGCGGTGGCGAAACTTATGAGACCTTCGGGCGTAATTGCCTTCTCGCGCGTCGTATGGTCGAGCGCGGAGTTCGCTTCGTTAATATTGTGCATGCCTCGTGGGACCACCATTCAAACCTCGATCATGAACTCGAGTTCAATGCCGGCATGAGCGATCAGCCAGTTGCGGCGCTTATCAAGGATCTCAAGCAACGCGGCCTACTTGATGAAACTCTCGTTGTCTGGGGATCCGAATTTGGACGCACGCCACTGGGTGAAAATCGCCCTGGTAGAAAAGCCAACACTGGACGTGATCACCATCCGAATGCCTTCACAATGTTCATGGCAGGAGGAGGCGTCAAAGGAGGGCTTACTTATGGCGAGACTGATGAGATTGGTTGGGATCCCACGGTTGATCCGGTCCACGCCAACGATTTCCACGCCACCCTGTTGGCAATGTTTGGCCTCGATCATGAGCGCCTCACTCACCGCCACAGCGGACTGGAACATCGATTGACCAGCGTGACCCGTAAATCCAAAATCATCGATGAGTGGATAGCTTAGAAGGCGCCTTACTTTTTTCGTTGGCTTGATCTGGCGCTCCGCGATGTTGTTCGCATTCGGTTCCTCATTGCGCGCGACCCTCGCAGGAAGATCTCCTGTAATACTACGCGATCACCCAGTCGTAGGTGGGAGTGTTGATAAACTCCCAGCCTTCTTCGGTGATGACCACGGTATCTTCAATCCGGCAGCCGCCGTGCTCGGGAAGGTAGAGTCCCGGTTCGATCGTGAGGACGTGGCCAGGCTCCATCGGTCTGTCGTGGTCGCGGAGTGAAGGTGGCTCGTGAACTTCGAGGCCCAAGCCGTGTCCGATGCCACAGTAGCAGCCCTCCCACTTTCCGTCTTCGCGCTGGCGGGTGGGGTAGCCAGCGTCATCGAGAACCTTCCGCGAGGCTTGGTCGACAGCGCCCAGCTTTTTACCCGGACCAAGTTCTGCCAAAGCAGCGAGATGGGAGGCATAAACGGTATCGTAAATGTGCTGCTGTTTTTCGCTTGGCTGACCTTTGATGAAGGTCCGTGAAAGATCGCCAAAGTAGAAGCTGTCATCGTCGCGTGGGAAAATATCCACCACGATCATTTCGTGTGCCTTTACTGGTCCGAAGCCGATACAGTGGCAATCCGCCGCTTGCAGACCCGAGGCTGCGATAGGACTGTTGGTGCCACCTCCGACGGCTGAAGTGGCCACGCGGATTTCCCGGCGCAGGGTTTCGCAGGTTAAGACTTCTCCATTGTAGGAAAGTGTGTTGTCAGATTCGATTTCGCTGGCCGATAAAATTTCCCGAACCCTCGCGAATCCTGCTTCTGAGATTCGAGCGCCCTCGCAGCAGCCTTCGATTTCCTTCGCCGATTTGAGCCACCTTTCGGGAAAGAGATCGCCATGTTCAATCTCTACTTTCACTCCGAATTTGGCCAATTCCTCGTAGTAAGCCACTGGATAGTGATGGGGCAGAGTCAGGGTGGAATAACCTAACTCCTCGATCAGGACAGCGATTGCGGCGGGTTTACCCCTACTCCCAAATCTCTGTTCAGCCTTGTCTTGGTATTCGACGAGTTCGTAGACCTCTTTAAATCGGCCCTCGTTTCGGGCCCGTTCCAACTCCATACGATGAATGAGGCAGATTGGTTCATCTAGGGTGCCCATCAAAGTAATGGGATCCATTGATTTGAATTGTCCAAAGTAGTAGCCGTCAGCTTCCGTTTCTGTGATCGATTCGAGCAGGACGTGTTTCATGATGGTCTTACTACTTTAGCGTGTTGAAGAGAGGTCTCATTGACTTGAGGGAACGATAATTTACTGAAGATGAATTCCCCATGAACTAATGAAGAGTGTTTTGTGAATCAGGTAAGATCTCAAGAAGTTAGAAAATTTCGTCGGTAATGATCGGGGTCGTAGCGGTCTTTTTTGGCAGGAATGGTTGGGAAGAGCCGTAAAAATACCCCGATGAAACTTCTCCTTTGTTTGCTCATGATGGTTGTGCCGGCGTTCTCAGCGATTCCCCGGCCTTTGGCAGGGCCTGTAAGAGATTTGCGAAAGGAGATCGACTTTGAGCGGATCGGGGAATTTCACTTGGGACCAACCGGAGCAATGGGCTGGATGCACGTGAGCCGGAATTCCATGACGGCTGAAGCGCGGCAGATCTTGATCACCAAAGTGGAGGCTGGATGCCCGGCGGAAGGAGTGTTGCAAGAAGGTGATCTCATTCTTGGGGTGAATGGTAAGCTATTTTCCGAAGATGCCCGCAAGGCTCTGGGCCGGGCCATCATTGGAGTAGAATCTGAAAAGGGTGGAGGCTTGCTCGAGTTAATTCGCTGGCGGCAAGTAGAAGGCGAGAATCCAAGGCGAGGCAAAGAAGAAAAAGTTGTAGTTAAGCTGCCGGTGCTTGGAACTTTTTCCGAGACCACTCCTTACGAGTGCCAAAAATCTGTTCGAATCTTAGATCAAGCTGTAGCTCGTTTACTGGACCAAAAAGATTGGGGAAGATTTGGGGATAAGGCTCTGGCACTTTTGGCAACGGGAGAGAAAAAATATCATCCTCTCGTTCGCGATTACCTTCACGAGGCAAAATTTGCGAAGCCTGATCTCGAGATCAGTTTGGACGACGGCGGGTTGGTGTGTTGGGGGTACGGTTATCACAACTTGCTTTTGACCGAGTACTTCTTAGCTACGGGTGATGAGTATGTTCTTCCGGCGATTCGCGAGTATGCCGTTAAGATTTCCATGGGGCAAAGCAGTGCAGGGACATGGGGACATGGCTTCGCCTGGAAGGTCACAAACGGGGGCGAGATTCATGGACGATTGCGTGGCTATGGTGCTCTTAATCAGGCCGGGTTGCCGTGTTTCCTTTCTCTCATTCTTTCCAAAAAGTGTGGCATTGAACATCCTGAGATTGATGCGGCTATTGCTCGTGCTTCCGAGTTTTTTGAATGTTTCGTGGGGCATGGCTCTATTGGCTATGGGTTCCACCGGCCGAGCCTTGAGATCCATGCGAATGGCAGTAATGGGATGTCAGGAAATGGGAAAAATGGAATTGCGGCGGTGGCTTTTCGTCTCCTCGGAAATGAGAGAGCGACGCACTTCTTTTCGCGTCTCACTGCTTCGCTCTCCAATACGATGGAGTACGGCCACAGTGGAAATTCCTACAGTTACTTTTGGGATGTTCTTGGGGCAAATTGCGGAGGACCAAAACTTGCCACCGCTTTCCTTAAGGAGATCGATTGGTATCATGCCCTGACGCGAAAGCCGGATGGTCGTTTTGTGTATCAAGCGCTTGGAGGAATCTATGGGAAGGGGCTTCTTGATCCTACGGCGGCGCAGGTCCTCATCGCGAGTATGCCACGCCGGACGCTCTTCCTCACCGGAAAAGAGATGGGTGAAAAACCATTACTCAACAAACAGGAGATATCAGAAACCATTGCGGCCGGGAAATGGCGTCTCGCCGATCCTGTTTCAATGAATATCGAAGAACTTTTTTCTCACTTGGATTGTTGGTCTCCAATGGGACGTGAATGGATTGCCAAGCATCTCGGAACTAAGGAGGGGAATCATACTCCTCGTTTGATCAAACTACTGAAGAGTGAGAAAGCCGAAGCACGTGCCGGAGCTTGTTCAGCCTTGGGATACCAGGGCGAAAAGGCGGGTGCTGCAGTGGAACTTCTCGCAAAAGCGCTCACTGACGAACCGATTGTCGCAATCCCAGCAAGTTATGCCTTGGCGAGGATCAGCAAGCCGGCGGCTGAAGTGATGCCTCAGATTTTACGAGCGGTCTTGGATCGAAGAGAAGGTGGTGAGATGCGGCCCATTCATCAGGCGATGGCTTTTGGATTAGGATACAATCCCGGCCGTGTTGCTCCGCTCTATTTTGACGGACTCTTGCCTGGTTTAGCTGAGGAAGGGAATCCTTTGGAGGGTGTTGATCGTAAGCTCTTGCATCCGGCCCTTGCAAAACTTCTTAAAGATCCAAGCGGCCGAACCCGAGGAGGAGCTGCGTATGCTTTTACTCATTTTACGCGGGAGGATCTCGCCGCGATGGCGCAGGAGGTTTACGATGCGATCACAAAGCCTGCGCCGCACTATCGCATGTTTAGTGACGATGCTCGCCAGCATGCGCTTAGCCTCTTATCAAGGTACCGAATTGAAGAGGGGATTTCTTTGACAATCAATTCTTTCGATCTGACGGATTGGGGTTCAGGAATGCGTCTCCCTCATCGTTGGGAAACTCTGAAATCTTATGGTGGAAGCGCAAAACCTTATCTATCGGAATTGAGAGCTTTGCGTGACAATTTCAAGGAAGGCAGTGAAAATCGTGCTTCACTTGAGGAGGTGATCGCAATCATCGAAAATGATCAGAATACTCCAGTTTTAGAGAGCTTGCACACCCTTGTGGATGAACAAATAGCGCGTGACCTTAGTTTGTTTGAAGACAAAAACTTAGAAGCGACAGCCTGCAGATCGTTGATTGGAGAGAACGCAGGCCAATCATTTTATCAGGCTGCTTGCTTGCGGCGTTTGGTCTTTCTGGAAGGGAAAGGTGCCCGGAAGGATGTCGAGCAAGCACGAAAGTCAAAGGACGAGATTTTCCGGGCTGCGGCAGAAAGCTTGCGAGTAAAAAAAGGGTGGTAGGTGGCCCTTCGCTTTTAAGACGAAGTTAGGATTTCTTTGATCACCGCGCCGTGAACGTCCGTGAGGCGGCGTTCGATTCCGTTGTGATAAAAGCTCAGTCGCTCGTGATCGAGACCGAGGATGTGGAGGATCGTAGCGTAAAAATCATAAACCGTGGTGACTCCTTCCACGGCCTTGTGGCTGAATTCATCAGTCGCACCATAGCTGAAAGGAGCTTTTACTCCGGCTCCGGCCAACCAGGCGGTGAAGCCGTCGGGATTATGATCACGACCACTCGCGCCCTTTTGGAAAGTAGGCATACGGCCGAATTCGGAGCAGAAAACGACGAGAGTGTCGTCGAGCAACCCACGGACCTTAAGGTCTTTTAGAAGGGCTGCGGTGGGTTGATCTAGAACGGGCCCATGAATATCATATTGTTCTTTGATCTTCTTGTGGCCGTCCCAGTTGCTGACACCTTCTCCGCCGGTTTGATAGGCCCCATTGAAAAGCTGGACAAATCGTACTCCCTTTTCAATGAGGCGACGCGCAAGAATACAGTTGCGTCCGTAGGCGGCACGGAGGTCCAATATTTTGTTTCCTGATTCGTCTGCACCATACTCTTTTAGAATATAATCCGGCTCGTTGCTTAACTCAGTCACTTCTGGAATACTCAGTTGCATTCGAGCTGCTAATTCGTAACTCGCGATGCGGGCTTCGAGCTGTGAGTCGCCGACATGGTTCTGAAGGTGGCGATGGTTTTGGCGTTGAAGAAAGGCTCGGGTGGCGGCGTCAGTGGTGCCTGTGAGCCCATTTGGAGTGGCGAGATTTCGCACAGCCTTGGCGGCATTAAAGCTGGTTCCCTGAAAGGCTGCTGGGAGGAAACCAGGGCCCCAGCAATTCACGCTCGACTGGGGAGTGCCACGGACATCGGGAATCGCGACGTAGGCGGGGAGGTCCTCGGCTTCACTGCCGAGGGCATAAGTTGTCCAAGCTCCGGCACTCGGGAAACCATCCAGAGTGAAGCCGGTGCACATGAAGTTTTCGCCAGGTCCGTGGGTATTGGTTTTGCCAGTCATACCGTGGAGAAAACACATCTCATCAGCGAGATCACCAAGCCTCGGAAGAAGGTCCGTGACCATCTTACCGCTCTGTCCCCGCGGCTTAAATTCCCACGGACTTTTCATCAAGTTCCCTTGTTCTCCCTGAAAGGTGATGAGTTTGTCGCCACCTGGCATGGGTTGGCCGTTGCGCTTGATAAGCTCAGGTTTGTAATCCCAGGTGTCGACCTGGCTGATCGCCCCGGAACAAAAAATCATCAACACTTGCTTGGCCCGCGGCACAGTATGAGGAAGCCGGGGGGCGTGGGGATTGGTCGCATCGATTGAAGGCCGAATGGGCATTTTACCGCTGGCGCTCTCTCGCAGCTTTTCAGCTCCAAGAAGCCCTTCCTGATTCAGGATTGATGCCAAAGCAACTCCGCCCAATCCATTCACGGAGTGGGAAAGGAAATTACGACGGTTGAGAAGATGACGAGTGTCGATCATTTAGAAAATGAAGAGAAATTCGCTGGTGTTTAACATGGCACGACAAAACGCCAAAAAATTGTGATCTTCGATGAACTTCTCTGCGTCCCTTATTTCATCCGAAGTGGCAGGGCGGTTGTAAAGGAGCTCGTAGGTCTGTGGCACGCGGTCTGCACGAGCTCCGAGTCGCTCGGCCAGTTTTTGGGCCTGTTGCATCGTAAAGCGGCTGTTGAAAAGGTTGAGAGCTTGCAGCGGCGTGGTTGATCGGCTGCGGGTCGGAATCACTTGGTTGCCATCGGGACAGTCGAAGGAACCAAAGACCGCATCTTGCTCTTGTCTGATTTTAAAGAGATAGATCATACGGCGCCACTCGGCTGGGCCGGTTTCATCTTTTGCGTGATAGTGAACGACGTTCTCGCGGTCGACATCGAAGAGGTGGAATCCTTGGCCTCCCATCTTCCGATCTAGAGTTCCAGCCGCTGAGAGCATCCCATCGCGGATCGCTTCGGCTTCAAGGCGCCGCGGTGGGAACCGCCAAAAAAACCGGCTGCTGGCATCGATACGGGCTGCCGCTGAATTGGGCTGACTGGATCGTTGGAAAGCATTCGAGTTGAGCAGAAGGCGTAAGGTGTGCTTCATCGACCAGCCGTGTTTCACGAAGTCATCAGCCAACCAGTCCAAGAGTTCCGGATGGGTTGGCAGGGTGCCATTCGTTCCAAGGTCACTGGGTGTGTCGACAATGCCGGTTCCAAAGACAAACTGCCAAAGACGATTGACAGCTACCCTTGCGGTCAGGGGATTTTTTTCGCTGGCGATCCATTCTGCTAAGGCCAGCCGGCGGGTTTGCTCCGGCGCGTCCACGGCTAGGTCGAGAGAGCCAATCACCTCTAGGGCATCTGGCGGGACTTCTTCCCTTTTTGCCATCGGTTCACCTCTATGAAGGCGATGGGTTGCGCCGGGTTTGGAAAAATTTGCGACCCACGCTTTTACGCCGTTTTGCATCGCGGCGATCCGCGACCGGTTAAGATTAATCTCTGTGATTAGTTCGCTGGCTCGCTTCGCTTCAGGTGCGGGAAGTTTCGCCAAAAAAGCATTCGGGTCGGCGTTGCCTCCAAATGGTTCGCGGTCATTCGAACTGGCTGCGAGAGACCAACTTTTCCCATCGACCGATAACTCGATCTTGTAGTCAATTGTGAGGCGGTCGCTGATACGGCCAGTTTGGTCCCGCGACCATTCGATGCGTTCGACCGAAGAGGCCTTTGCAAACTCGATTTGCACCCAACCTTTGCCAACTTGATTGGAAATCCAGCTCCACTGATTACCGGTTTTCCCATCATTAAGATGAGCCAGTTGGTGAATGGGATAGCCCGGGAGGTTGCCCGACGAAGTTGCGATCGCCCCGGCTTTTGCCAGCGCAATATTCTTGCCCCTTGTATTAAAGATCGCCAGTTCATCGAGACAGGGCTCGGCCCCGTTGGTTTTGTTGATGGTGAAGCGAACAAATTTTGCGGACGTTGCCTCAAAAGTCTCTGTATTCAGTCGAGCGTTAACGGCTGGGCGTAACACGGAAAGGCCCTTTTCGTTTGTTGCCGCAATTCCCCGTAGTTTTTCAAGTTCGCGTTCCGCGGCCGCCAATGATTTCCGCAAAGCGGCTACCTTTTTAGTGTTGGCGGGCGTGATCTCTCTCTTCACCGCTCTCTCTCCAAATTTTACGCCCGCAAAGATCGCCTGCATCGAATAATAGTCCCGCTGGGTGATGGGATCGAATTTGTGATCGTGGCATCGGGCGCAGCCAATCGTCATTCCTAGGAAGGCTGTTCCGGTGGTGTTGATCATATCGGCCAACTCATCCTGCCGTTGCATCAAGGTCAGATTGGGATCCGGACTTTTGACAATATCGTAGGGTCCTGCCACCAGAAACCCGGTTCCGATGTCAGCCCCCATGGCATCTCCCGCAAGATGTTCTTTCACGAACTGGTCGTAGGGTTTGTCATCATTGAAGGACTCGATCACGTAGTCTCGAAAATGCCACGCGCTTGGACGCTCCCGATTGGTTTCAAAGCCATTGCTTTCGGCAAAGCGGGTGAGATCAAGCCAGTGACGCGCCATTCGCTCGCCGTAGTGCGGACTGGCCAAGATACGGTCGACAAGTCTGTCCCACGCTTGAGGAGAATCATCATCAAGAAATTGCGCCACTTCCTCCGGTGATGGTGGAAGTCCCAGCATCACGAGATAGACCCGGCGAATGAGTGTCCTTCGCTCAGCTCGACCGAGTGGTCTTAAATTCTTGTTCGCCATAGCTTCATTCAGAAAGGCGTCCACTCCGCCATATCGATGTTCAGCAGCCACTGGCTGGAACGACCAATGATTGGAGGTCGCCACAATTTTTTTCTTTTTGGCAAAAGCGTTTCCGCTGAGAGCCAGCATTACGCAAAAGAAGATTTGGAGTAGTTGTTTCACAAATGAATGGAGATGCTCAAAAAGCGGCCCGCGAGACTATATAGCCCAGAACTATAAGAAAACTTTTAAGTTCATCCAAATCATGACGATCAACAGTAAGAGCCTAAAGAAGCCTAAAGATTTCGATGATCTTATTGGTTGCAATCAAACTGCTAGGAATTTGCTTTTGGCGGGAGGGCCTTGAAGCCGCCTTTGGACCGAAGCGGGTGGGGGAGAAAGGGGATTGAGGCCTTGTATTCCAGCTTCTCTGATCGTCGAGAACATTTGTCAATTTTCCTCGTCGGATTTTGTTTCAGAAAAATATGCGAATGCCTGTTCAACCGATCTGTTGCCTATGTTGATTTTATGTGCTGCTGGGTTGAATACCACATATTCGGTTTTCTCTTCATCAAATTCCAGTTTGAGAATGCTTGCATTGGCGTCGTCACGAATGACTTCCACACCGCTGGCATAAGCGGTGTTTTGTAATGTCGGCTTCTCTGCTTCCTGGGCACCTGGATTATTGTTGTAAGTTCGGTTGCGGTAAGGCATGTGCGGGTAATAGATTTGCGTGAAGATTTTTTGCTCGCCTTTCTTTGGGGTGCCTTCCCATGCATAACGCAGTTGAGCCGGACAGTCGGTGGTACGCGCATCGAATATCATGCGGTCCACCACTTGCAAGCGGCAGTCCTCCTGAGGAGCAAACCATACAAGCAAGTCCACAGGGGGTGTTTTCATGCTCGAACGCCCATTGTTTGCTACAGGCGCACTCATAAAGGTATTGGCCCAATGATTTCCCAGTTGAGGTCCGATGTTCTGCGTATTCCACAATGGGCTTACGCGTGCATGGAATGATTCTTCAAAGGTCACGATTTCTCGCGTGGCAAGAAAACGGTTCTTCGCAAAGATAAACTCGCGCTCGTATACCACAGGAAGCCCATCGGGGTTTTGCACCTTTATTTTGGCATAGGTAGCCTCCGGGGTATCCTCGAAATGGGTCACTTCTGAGCGAATGTCGGGCATGTTGCCCATCGCCCAGTTTTCGTCAATACGACCTTTGTCAGGATGCAAGCGTCGTTTAGAGGTTCCATCGATATCTTGGATTAACAGACGGTTTTCTTCGGAGCTACCCTTACTGGTTACGATTTGTGTAAAAGGTGCGCCATAGCGATTCATCCCCATGATGCCACCAGGGTTGGCAGGAAAAGAGGTTGGATGTAATTCAATCAGACAGAAAAAGTCGCCCGGATTCCAACCACTTCGGAAGATGAATTTGTCAGGCCATTGTTGCTCATTCATGACCCAGTTGCAGCAAATGTATCCACGGTTTTCACGCGGATCCGCATTGCCCAGTAATTGCTCAGTGAGGGCCTTGTCTTTATTCGCGACTCGCATCGCTTCATTACGAAGAGTGTAAATCGAACCGGGTTCAGGTTCGACGGGGGCAATGGAGTCGTCTGCGAAAAGATATGCAAGCGACGCATGCAACGAGGACAAGTAGTAATCATTCCTGGCTTGGTAACGCAGGTAATTGACAAGCTTATGGGCAACATAACGGTATCGACCATCGCCGGTCTTCGCAGCGATGCGCTCCAAGGCAGAAACTCGGAAATTAGCAGTACTGTTGTATCCACCATTCGGACCATAGGGATTCATGGCGCCATCGCTGGACACTTCCATCATGATGCGTGTGAACACTTGCTGCATCTCTGGATCCATATAAACACGGTCATCCCCTAAAAGTCGGTCTCCGTGAAAGAGAGGCATCAGCAAAGGCCCCATCATGTAGCCTGTGTCGTTCTGGGGGACATCTTTCACTTTCCAGAAATCGTTGAACACGAGTTGGCCGTAGCGTGCCCAGTGTTTGGCTTCGGGGATGTCGGGATACCACGTCGAGGCTAGCCATTTGATGGTGCCTTCCGGCATGGATCGGTGGCATCCGCCCCGCCACTCGATCGGCTCCTCGGCCCACACATGCAGGTTGCGGCAATAATAAAGCACCAACTCCTTGAACCAGGGCGTATTCGCTTCAATGACGCTACCTTCCATCAAATACTGACGATAGAGGGGAAGCAAAACGGCAGGCCATTCAAAATCCCAAATCCATTTGTCTTCTTCGACGCGTTTTTTGAGCGTCCCATGATATTGCTTCAGCATTTCTACACAGGCGCCGGCCCAACGTTTTTCACCAGATTCGACATACTTAACCAACACAGGCATGAAGGCCACGAGGCTGCCTTCGCCGCGGTCAGGATTGGAGGCCAAGGCTTCCAGATCCATGCTTTCCAGATATTGCATATACGTATCGCGAGTGATGGTCTCGTTGGGTATCGGATAGAAGGCAGGGTTACTCATATCCGCATGCGCGAAACGATAGCGCTCGCTATCGACAAAGAATTGAGTGGGCGCCCCGACACGTTCGGGGTCCTGAGCGACAGACGTTGCCATACCCACATGAAGCAAACACAAAGCACAGGCGACTGTTAGGAAATTGCTTTTGGCGGGAGGGCCTTGAAGCCGCCTTTGGACCGGAGCGGATGGGGGTGAAAGGGGGTTGTTAAGGCGCATTTGGAGGCGGAGCGGAGGGGGGTGAAAGGCGATTGGAGAGACTGGGAGATTAATATGTAGGGGTATGAAAAAAAATCCTAAAAATCTTAGCCCATAGATCACTTCTCATTATCCCCGAACAACTGACCATAAATCACGGCTTGGGAGTCGATCAAGTCTGGGCAGGTGGCCGAGGCGCCAAAGGATTGCCTCTGGCTTTTGATCTTGCTGGGTGCCAGGAATTTGCTTTTTTCGGAGGGTCCCTGAACCAGTTTCTGGACACCCAAAATTCCATCCCGGAAGCACGATGAAACTCAGAAAAATCCGATTCCTGATCGGCACGGTATTGGCCCTGTCGTCACCTTCAGTTTTCAGCGATGAGAAGTCGAACGATCAGGAAGATTTTGGGTTGAAAGTCGCGGTCTATGTTTCAAGCAGTCCGGCGACAAAAATTAAAGGGGCTACTCATCTCGCCTTCGGGGCAAAAGATCTGGAGATCGTGAGCGACTGCACCGGAAGTCAGATCATGTTCCGTGAAAGTTCCAAGGATCCCTTCAAGGTTTCGCCGCTCGCGCTTAAGAAGCATCACTCGCTTGTCTATCATCCGGCAGACCAGCTTTATTACCTGAACGATACCGATCACCATCGCATCATCGCCTTCAAGAGCCCCACCAGTAATAAGATTAGCGCCCAGACTAAAAAGATTGCCGGCGTTGCTTTGGATCGTCCCCACGATGTCGTCCTCGATCTTGAGACGGGTTGGATTTATGCCATCAATCCCAATTCAGGGCATATCTTTCGCTTCAAAGCGATCGGGAAAGATGAGTCTGTGCTCAAGGTTCCCGTTCAGGGATATTCCCGAGCCCTGACCTTTGTGAATGGAAAGCTCTATGTCATTAATTCCGCAAAGGGGCGTGTTGTGGAAGTCGTGGATTGGGAGAAAAAAGAGTTCAAGATCTACGACAGTTTTGATCCCACGAAGCGCTCCGGGTCCGCAGGCTCGTGGAAGAAGACAGGGCTGGTGCTCAACGATCTCGATTTCTTCGACGGCTACTTTTACGCGACGAGTTACTTTACGAAATCCTATGCCCGAGGGACCGATCCCGATGAGCATAAATTCATTCGCTTCAAGGAGCTGGAAGACCTTGTTTCCGGGGATTGGACTGACCTCAGTCATCTTGTCCCCAAGGGCATGACGCCCTACTATCTCACGACCAAGGAGAAGAAACTTTACCTCGCGATCTTCAACCATGAGTCACCCGGAAATGGCGACTCGATCCTCCAGTTCAGCTTGGCAGTCGACCCGATCGATAAATAATAAAGCAGCGAGAAAGGACAGGTGAGCTATCAGGGCGATCAAGATCGCTACAAGATTTGCGACGTCGGCTTTTAGCAATTGGCTTTTAGCTCTTAGCCCGGTCGAGAGAGATTTCGTCGATGTTGGCGGGAAGTCCGTGAAGAACGAATTTGGGCTGAGTTCATGGGGGAGAAAGAGGGTTGCGGGGGGAAAGAGGGGCTGAGATGATGGTTTGGTTGTTGCGGTGATTTTGGGAGGAAAAGTTCTCGGTCTAAGCCGCAGTTAATGAAAACGTGCTCGTCAGGACCGGATTTCCTGATCCAACACCATGAATTTCCAGACCGCTTTGCCAAGGTCTTTTTTGGCAGCGGTTTATCCTTTGGCTTCTGATGCATCTGAATCTCACGAGTCGTCTTAACTAAAGTGACCGATCTAAAATTAGTCTTCGGTAAGAGCAAACCAGGTAAAGCGAACAGTTAAATGAATTTACTCTTGCTCAGGGATAGAGGGTCGCGCTAAGCCTCACGACGCCTATGATATTAACTTTAAGCCGGCGGGCCGTGACCGCATGGTTATTCTTCTTTCTCTTTCCTGCGATTGCCGTCGGGCAGCTCAGTATCACTGAATTTGTAGCTGATAATGATGGGTCGTATTTGGATAGCGATGGTGAGGCGTCGGATTGGATTGAGTTAAGCAATTCTGGAGTAAGTGCGGTTTCAACAGATGGCTTGTATTTAACGGACAATGCTTCTGATCTCACCCAATGGATGTTACCTGATGTGACGATTCCGGCGGGAGGATATCTAGTGATTTTTGCGTCGGGTAAGGATCGAAAAGATCCGCAGGGCGACCTTCATACCAATTTTTCGCTCTCTGCTCGTGGTGAGTATCTCGCGTTAATTGACACTGATGGCATTACACCTCTGAGCCAATTTGCTCCGGAATTTCCAAAACAGTTTTTTGGGGTGGCTTATGGAACGGGCACGAACTCGGTTACTGAATCGAAGACCTTGGTTCCTTGGCCTGCGACGGGAACTTGGACGGTCCCTCCAGCTGACCTTGAAGATTCGTGGCGCTTAACCGGATTTGATGATTCTGGGTGGAACTCTGCCCAAACTGGGATTGGCTATGGTTATCGTTTCCCAAATTTTATTGGTGCGGGAGGGAATACAATTTCGGAAATGCGTGGGATCGCGGCGAGTGCTTATCTCCGAATCCCTTTCGACGTCGATAACCCTGCCGAGGTGGTGGAGATAACCTTGGAGTTGTTCTATGAGGATGGTTTTGCGGCGTATCTTAACGGCGAACTTGTCGCTTCTGCGAACCTGCCTGATCCTCTGGTGTTCGATTCGATCTCGACTGAGCGCCGAGAAATTCGTGATGGAGACGCGATGGAAAGCTTCCCTCTCGACTTCGCGGGAAAGCTTCGGAGTGGAGAGAATATCTTAGCATTCCAGATGCTTAACGATAGCACAGGTAGCTCGGATGTTTTATTGATCCCTAAATTAACAGCGGAGACTCGTGATCTTTCTGGTGGAGTGATTGTAGGTTATCTAGTTGATCCCACTCCTGGAGCTCCAAATGCCGGGATTGAATCTTCCGGCTACGTTCGGGACACCACTTTCGATGTCGATCGTGGATTTTTCGAAGCTCCTTTCGACGTGACTATCGGAAGTGCAACTCCTGGAGCCACCATCATCTACACAACGGATGGCAGTAGCCCGACCTTGCTTAATGGGACAAAGGTAATATCTGCCAATGAGACCACGCCTCCTTCGGCATTGGTTGAGGTTACTACGAGCACAGTGCTTCGAGCGGCGGCATTCAAAGCCGGATTTCGAGCATCGAATGTCGATACTCAAACCTACCTGTTTCTTGATGATGTTCTGAATCAACCGGCACAGCCACCGGGCTATCCCCTGCCTTGGAGGTCACGAAATGGAAGCACGATCCCTGGTGATTTTCAGATGGATCCCGATATTGTTGGATCTGTATACTCAAGAGAAGAGCTCAAGGAATCTCTGCGAGATCTCCCGACAATTTCAATTGTGACTGATGTTGCGAATTTGTTTGACCAACAAACTGGCATTCAAGTCAACCCGCAGGATGCGGGCTCAGCATCTGAGCGGCGCGTCTCAGTGGAAATGATCGATTTTGCGGACGGTTCACCTATCCAGGTGGATGCTGGAATGCGGATGAATGGTAATGCTTCCCGCAATCCTAATCGTGGGAAACATAACTTTCGCCTCGCTTTTCGTAATGAATATGGAGCTGGGAAATTACGTTTCCCACTCTTTGGTTCCGACGCTCCGACCGAGACTTTTAACCAGATCATTTTGCGAGGTGGCAATGGAAATTCTTGGGTGCACCCGACGACAGCAGTGCGTCAATACGGGATGTATATTCGCGACCAGTGGTTCCGCGATGCCCGCTTTGCGATGGGTTATCCCGAAGCTCTTCAAAACGAAGTTCATGTCTACTTCAACGGGCTCTACTTCGGGATGCATCACCTTTTTGAGCGGATCGAGGAGGAATGGACCGCTGAGCGTTTTGGCGGGGAAGAGGATGATTGGGAGGGCTTCCGAATCGTTGGAGGAAATCGGATCGAGGTGATCAAGGGAACTCAGGCAGAGGTAAATTCGCAGATGCTCAACAGTTGGCAGGCGGTCCTTGATGCGGCTGAAGCAGGTGACCTTGCAACCGTGGAAGAGTATCTCGATATGGATAGTTTTATCGACTATTTGGTGTTGAACTTTCATGCCGGAAACACCGATTGGGATCAGAACAATGTCCGTGCGATGCGCCGGGTAAATCCACCTGGGAAATATATGTTCTTTTGCCACGATGCAGAACGAGCAGGGCTAAATGGACTCTCTACCGGGAATCTGAACATTAACTCGATTACGCATTCTCGCTCGGGCACTGAGCATCGTCCAACTTCGGTCAATGCGTGGCTGACTGACAATCCGGAGTATGCCTTGCGGTTTGCAGATCGGGCCTACAAACATATGTTTAATAGTGGAGCGCTGACTCCTGAGAATGGTGCGGCCCAGTGGGACGCACGGGCGCAGGGGATTCGATTGGCAATGAAAGCCGAGAGTGCCCGATGGGGAGACCACGCCGATTCTAACCCTCGCACTTTAGTGGATTTTGATCGAGGACTCCAAAGGGAATACAACACTTGGTTCCCTAGGCGCACCCCGATTAGCATCAGCCAGTTTCGCGCTGCGGGTCTTTATCCAGAGATTGATCCGCCTGTCTTCAGCCAACATGGCGGGAAAGTCTCGGCGGGTTCCGGGCTGCTCATTACTAATGATACGGGCGATATTTACTACACGGTCGATGGGAGTGATCCTCGTCTTGCGGGCGGTGGGATTCATCCTAATTCAATCAAGATCAATGGCGCAAAAAGTGATCAAACCTTGATCGAGGCAGGTGCTCCGGGGTGGAGTTATCTTGATGATGGAAGCGATCAAGGGACGAGTTGGAGAGAGCCTGCTTATGATGATTCATTATGGGGAATTGGTGATGCGCCACTGGGCTTTGGTTCGGTCAATAACCACCCCTTTGGTGGGCCGTGGATTAATCCTGACAGGAACATTACGGTGTATTTTCGGAAGGAATTTGAGATTACAAATGCGAATCTGATCACTGAGGCGACGGCGCGGGTCATGTCTGATGGGGGAGCGATTGTTTATCTAAATGGGATTGAGATCGCTCGCGATAATATGCCAGCTGATCCTGTTAATTTTGAGACGTTCGCATCTAGCGACAGTAATATTAGGGAAGGTAATATCGATGTCTTTTCTTTTCTACCATCGGCTTTTGTAGATGGAATCAATGTGATTGCGATTGAACTTCACAACGGGAGTTCCACGAGCTCGGACATGGGCATGGACTTGCAGTTGGATGTGACTGCTCTCAATACACTAGGCGATGCGGTGACCATCAATGGTCCTACGACGGTTCGAACCAGAAGCTTCGATGGAAACGATTGGAGTGCCTTGAATGAAGCGACCTTTGTGACGGCCCTCCCAGCATCGGCCGAGAACCTTGTCATTTCCGAAATTTTCTATCATCCAGCAGGCGATCTAGAGGTCACGGAATATATCGAGTTAATGAATATTGCGGACGAGGCCATCAGCCTTGCGGATGTGGTTTTTACTGGGGGCATTTCTTTTAGCTTTTCCAATAATACTATCCTTGAAGCTGGCGAACGGCTCCTTCTTGTGGCGGATCTGGATGGCTTCAAGGCTGCCTTTGGCAATGAGCTTCCGATCGCGGGTTCTTACACTGGCAGGTTAGATAATGGTGGGGAAAGTCTCTCGCTAGATGCAGCGGATGGGACGCCGATTTTAAACTTTAGATATAATGATCGAGCTCCCTGGCCACTTCCTGCTGATGGGAATGGCTATTCACTGACCTTAATATCACCTTCTTCGAATCCAGATTTGAGCGATGCGGTGAACTGGAGGGCGAGTGCTAATCTCGGAGGAAGCCCGGGGAGATCTGACGCCCTTCCTTTTGAGGGTTCAACCGCCGCCGAGCTTTTTGAATATGCCCTTTCTGATCCAATGAACGGTATTTCAGGCTCGTTTCAAAACCTTGATAATGACGGGAGCGTTGATGATTATTTGGTAGTAACGGTGGCCGCAAGATTAGCGGCTGATGATGCTCAGTTCGTGATCGAATTCTCTCGAGATTTGAAAAATTGGGAAAGAGGAACGGCCTTCTATTTGGGATCTGAAGAGAACTCTAGCGGTATTTCGCTACGCAGTTGGCGGGCTCCTGAACCAGTGTTACCGAACCAGCCGATGAAGTTTGCACGGCTAGTATTGACTGCTCGGCCATAGCGGTTAGGCCGTCTCGAATCGAATTAGTGAAATTGCATTCCTTTTTCTTCTCATAGATCACTGTAATTGGTATCAACTCTTCTCGATGAAAATACATGCGTTCTATTTGTTAATGTTGTTCTTTTCTTCGCTCGTATGTCGGGCTGATTTGGTTGCCCATTGGACTTTCGATGAAGCTGCGGGAACCACAGCTGGGGATAGTTCTACGAATAATCGTAATGGAACAATCGTAGGAGGCGCGATTTGGAATACTACCGATTTGCCGGCAATTCCTTCCGGATCTTCTGCCGCGTTGCAATTTGATGGGGTCGACGACCAAGTCGATATTGTTGGTTACAAAGGGATTTCTGGAACAGGAGATCGAACCATTTCCGCTTGGATTCGGAGTGGCACCAATAGCACGTTGCTTAACAAAGGAATCGTCTCGTGGGGCACAAATCTTGGAACGCAAAAATGGACTTTTCGGGTTCAAACTCAGAATGGAACTCCGGGCGCTATTCGGATCGAAGCCAACGGCGGCTTTTTTGTCGGCAATACTGTTGTTACTGACGCAGAGTGGCACCACGTCGCCGTCACTTGGGCTAACGATGGAACTCCTGACGTGCTTGATGCCAAGCTCTATGTTGATGGAGTTTTGGATGCCGAGTTTGGCAATGTGGATACTCCACCGAGCGGAAGTCAAAGTATTGCTATTAATACCGCTTCGATTGCCGACGTCCGCATTGGTGATGATTTTCAAACGACACACAACTGGGAAGGTGGGATTGACGATGTCCGTATTTATGATGAGGCCCTAGATGCAAACGCGATTGCGGCTCTCGCAATTGGCACTCCAATTGTTGCGGATTTCGCAGCCTCCGAAGAAGTGGTAGCTGGTGGTTCACCGGTTGAGCTGACTTGGTCGAGTGATCCGGGAAATGATGCTTTGGTGATCGATAGCGGGGTTGGTGACGTTTCAGGACTGAGCATGATCACAGTGAACCCGACTGTGACAACAACTTACACAATCACGGGGAACCGGGGGGGCGATACTCTCCAGCGCGAGGTTACGGTGTTGGTCGATAGCGCGCCCCTTTTGAATTCGTTTACGAATGCTGGTTCCGAAACAATTCTCGCTGGCCAGTTGACTCTTGTCCGCTGGGATGCCTTTGGCGAAGTTAGCCTTAGCATTAATGGGACTGATGTGACTGGGCAAGAGTTCATCGATTTGTCTCCGACCGAAACTACGACTTTCACTCTTACCGCAACCAACCCATTTGGCACCACAACCAAAGAGCTGACGGTGACGGTTCTCGATGGAAATATACCTGACCTTGGATGGGAGGCAGCTGGTCTCCCGGATGGAAATCTGGGCCAGTGGGATCCGGCGATCAACACTACTGGGAATAATGGGATTACCTTCATCAATAATACTGGTGGAGAAGTTCAAAGCGGAACGAGTAATTTTACCGGGGTCACCTCGTGGGTGAATAGTCCGGGCTACAACTTGTCCTCCAACCCTGCCGATTCATGGCAGGACGGTCTTGGTGATCTCGCCACCAAAGCAGATGTATCGTGGGAGATGGTTGTTCGCCCAGGTGATTTTAATGGAACCCATACCCTCTTTAATACGGGCGGAAATGGTGATGGAACTGCGATTGTTCTCACCGATAGCACCCTCGACTTTCGCTTCCAGACTGCCAATACAGATCAGGGCCGCATCATCATTTCCACTGACCTTTCAGCTCTTGGGAGTGCGGGTGACTTTTTTCACATTATGGCGACTGCCGATGTGGGAGGAGCGGTAGGAACGTCTACGCTTTATGTGAATGGCCAACTTATCGCTGGGCCTATTTCCAGCACTGGGGTTATTGATGATTGGGATGGAGGTGATCTTGCCGAGCTTGGGAAGGGTGGGAATATCCCGGCCGGTAACCCTTTTGTCTTTGAGCCTTTTAACGGTGATATAGCGGTATTTAACTATTATGGAGGGCGAATTCTTAATGAGTCGCAGGTCTTGGAAAAGTATACTGCGATCTCAGGCGGTGCGAGTGGACTGGCCATCACCGCGATCGACTACGACCTTAGCTCGGGAGAAATTCGTCTTACTTTTAATTCGGTCCCAGGGCGAACCTATGCTTTGGAAACTACCCTTGATCTTACCGCCGCGAATTGGTTAGAGATCGACGATTCTATTGCAGCGGAAGATACGCAATCGATTGTCGTGATTAACGAAAGCTTTTTGACGGATCCTGGCGCGGCCCGACGATTTTTCCGGATACGCCCAGGGGTCGAATAATGCTTCGATACTTTTTCTGGTATGGAGGTGAGTGATAGATGGAGCTCAACTAGTTTTGGGTTCCGCTTTTATGAGGAAAAGAGCTTAGAAGGGGGAAAAGTGACCATTGCGGGAATCAATTTCTTACGCCACACGCACTTCAGAAATGTGATCCACTATTGTGGCTCACACCCTGGTTTTCGGGGCAAGAAAGTTCCGCCTAACGGACGTGTCAGCTCGTGGACGTAAGAAGCAGAGGAGTGAAATATCAATCTCAGTGCATCTGAAAGCCCATTTATCGTTATGTGTCGCCCGGGGTGTCTTTAGTTGTTCTTTGTGCTCTTGGGCGTCGTTTTCTTTTTGTTTGTCAGAGGTTT
>Ga0228615_1000489_pt1 | contig 21276 bp, 17 predicted proteins | sample 16DmetaG_FD_190530 | JGI IMG/M metagenome (GOLD analysis project Ga0228615, IMG submission 190530) | Seawater microbial communities from Monterey Bay, California, United States - 16D | ecosystem: Environmental > Aquatic > Marine > Coastal | place: USA: California | collected 2016-10-17
TGAATTAACCGGAAACAGTGGAAACAACACAGGTGGCAACAGTACTGGCAACAACACAGGTGGCAACAATACGGGTGGCAACAATACCGGTGGCAACAACACCGGTGGCAACAATACTGGCAACAACACGGGTGGAAACAACACCGGTGGTAACAATACTGGCAACAACACAGGTGGCAACAACACGGGTGGCAATACCACTATCCTTGATACAGACGGTGATGGAGTCATTGATACCGTGGACAATTGTCAGTTTGTAGCTAATCTGGATCAGGCCGACGCAGATGATGATGGCATAGGAACTGCATGTGATGAGGATGAAAGTTCGAGTTCCGGTGAATCAGGATCTATTCCATCAATTGGTATGCTTGCTACAAGTTTGTGCTTGCTAGGAGCAGCAGTTCTTATTCGTCGTGACTGATTCCATGTTGTCTTAGTTTGACTTGATGCAACCCATTGCAATCCACCATAATGTCTTCAGGGACTTGCAAGAACCTTCGCGATTTCATGGAAGTGATATGCTGGTTACAATATTAGCATCACTAAAAATCAATTACTAGTTCCACCACAATGTGATGAACTTCGGTGTATTGAAACTCAATATCATAGAGCGACATTAATGTACTCACAATGTCTTCTGAGTCACTTTTATTGAAACCACAGAAATTAATGAGCTCAGAATGAGTGTTCAAATTAAATTTGAAAAACCTGATGAACCTGAGTTTGTTGCAATCAACATGACCCTCCCCCATGGCGTTTACGAAGATGTAGTTTCCGCGATTGGTCACACCCCTCTGATTCGTTTGAACAAGGTGACTGCTGGCTTGTCAGGCTCCGAAGTTTGGGCTAAAATCGAACGTTGCAGCCCTGGCGGCTCAATCAAGGACCGAATTGGCCTTGCCATGATCCTAGAGGCTGAAGAAAAAGGCTGGCTGAAACCCGGTGGAACCATTGTTGAAGGGACCAGTGGTAATACTGGCATTGGACTAGCAATGGTTGCCGCACAGCGGGGTTACAAGTGTGTATTCACCATGCCTGATAAGATGGCGAAGGAGAAAATCGACTTGCTGCGTGCCATGGGTGCGCGAGTTGAGGTTTGTCCGACCGCTGTTGAAAAAGAAGATCCCCGTTCCTATTACATGGTCGCTGAGCGATTGAGCAAGGAGATTGAAGGTGCATGGTATCCAGATCAGTACTCTAATCAGTCAAATCCAAAAGCGCATATTCTTTCGACTGGACCTGAACTTTGGCAACAAACTCAGGGTGACATTACCCACTTTGTCGCAACCATGGGAACTGGCGGTACCATTACCGGATGTGGAAAATATCTCAAATCGCAAGCACAAGAAAACGGGAAAGACGCCGCAAGAATCGTTGGTGTCGATGCTGAAGGTTCAATTCTCAAACAATGGTTCGAAGAAGGCACCATGGGTGTGCCTCATGGATACAAAGTTGAAGGATTTGGTGAAGACTTTATTCCACCAGCGACTGACTTTTCAGTGATTGATGAAATTAGAATGGTAGATGACGAGATTTGTTTCCGAATGGCTCGGCGTCTAGCCAAGCAAGAGGGATTGTTCTGCGGTGGTTCATGCGGTGGCGCGTTACAGATAGCGATGGATATTGCTGCCGAATGCGATAAAGCAGGAGAAAAGGCGAAGATTGTTGTCATTCTTCCAGATGCAGGAAATCCATACCTTGGGAAAGTCTACAACGATGACTGGTTAAGGGATAACGGATTCGATGTCGATGGATGGGAGTGGTGAAATGACTGGAGACTCAACCCGCTGCGTTCATTCATCCTTGGATCCTGAGGTTACGACAGGTTCTGTTCACACTCCTATTTTTCAAACATCTACCTATGTTCAAAACGATTTTGCCGACCATCTTGGATATGAATATGCACGTGGAGACAACCCCACTCGTAATGCCCTTCAACGCGCACTCGCTGAAATGGAATCACCTCACCAAGAAGCGTTTGGGTTTTGCTTTGGAAGCGGAATGGCAGCGATTACAACCATCAGTCAAATGCTCAAGCAAGGCGACCATGTCATAGCATGCGACGACCTTTACGGTGGAACAGTTCGTTTATTTGACCAAATTGCTTCACGTTTCGGCATCGAAACAAGTTATTCACCATTGAAAGGGGGAGACCTAGAGAAAGTAGTTCGGGAGAACTCAAAAATCCTCTGGCTTGAAAGTCCAACAAATCCACTTCTCACCGTTCATGATATCAGATCCTTAGCGGCTGAAGCAAAAGAACACGGCCTCATCGTCGTTGTTGATTCGACCTTCGCAACACCCATTCTACAGCGTCCGTTCGAATTAGGTGCAGATATCATTGTTCATTCAACAACGAAGTATATTGGCGGACATAGTGATGTCATCGGTGGTTGTTTAATCACTCAAAGTAAGGAACTTGCTGAAAGAATCTCATTCTTGCAAAATGCAGTCGGCGCTGTTCCGGCTCCAATGGATTGTTTCCTCATCCTACGAGGTTTGCGAACATTGGCTTTGCGAATGAACCGCCATTGCGAAAGTGCACAGACATTGGCAGAACGATTGCAGGATAATGCAAAGGTCACTCGAATCTTTTACCCTGGCCTGAAAAGCCATCCAACCCATGAAATCGCACAGCGACAGATGAACGCCTTTGGCGGTATTATTTCGTTGGAGGTCGAAGGAGGAGAAGCAGGTGCTCGAAAGTTCGCCGCTCAGTTGAAATTGTTTGCAACAGCAGAAAGTTTGGGTGGAATCGAATCGCTCATCAACCATCCATGGACAATGACGCATGCTGCAATACCCGAAACTCAACGCTATGATGCAGGAATGACTCCGGGTTTGATTCGCTTGTCGGTTGGTATCGAGGATATGGAAGACCTATGGCAAGACCTTGAGAGCGCACTTGAAACGCTCTAAACTGCGACATTGAAGTTTCGCTGGTTAAACCCTTTGTGAAATGGCAATCATCGAGTTGAATTAATTGTGGACGTATCAATTGAGGCCATAGAGGGTCATGCAGGATTAAGAGTTGAAGAATTGAATATACTTGCTATGCCATGAAACGGTTCCAATCGTAATCTTAAACGGGATCAGTATTTTTGTTGGCTAAGATTAGAGGAAATTGCTAAATTAGCAATCTAAACATTGTATCAAATGAACATTGGTTAACGAATAAATTAACTTCTTGCTCCAAATTTATTTATTTAGCATAATTTTTATATTCACTATAATCCAGGAATAGTTACAATTGATAGGTTTGCAGGGTTGGAAAAATGTCAATCTTCATCAATAACGAGATCAAACAAAACACATTAGGCTACTGGTTTGGGCTGGCGACTCCAATTCTTATCGGGTGGGGGTGTTCTTTATTTTCATTGGCCGTCTTAATGACTCTCGATACGCCTGTTAGCGAAACCTCCTATGTCGATTATTTTTTAATGACATTATGGGTGAGTGGCCATCTTGTTCTTTATCCATTGTGTGCATGGTGGTTGATACTACGAGGGAAAAAACTAGCTAACGTCCCTTGCATTAAGGGGGCCTATCTGTCTATAAAATTGTACATGATCTATTTGTTGTATCTTGGAGTGAGTATAATCTCTTCTGTTATATTGGGTGTGTGAATATGTCTTCTGAAACCCCTGAAATAGTTCAAGAGAAAGTGAAGGTGGCTTGTGCTTCTTGCAACAAAACTATAGCAGTACCTGCGAACTTTTCTGGAACAGTGCGTTGCCCTCATTGTTCTAACAAGTCACGAGTTGTATCCTCCATTCACGGAGAAAACATAGCGGTCGATGAAGAACATTTACGAATTGATGATATGGTTACTGACCGAAGGTTTTGGATTGGCTTGATGGTTCCAATAATGGCCCCACTCATAACATTGGGATTACTCTTTACTGGGATTCATCAACCCTCTTCTCCTGACATCATGGGCGTATTTTGGTTCACATGTTCACTCTGCCTATGGCCGATAATCGGTTTTGGTATAGCGTTTAGTAGCGGGACTTTTGTTAAGAGTTTCCGAACAGGGGCACGGATTTCTGCAATCATAGCTTTAGCAATTTCATTTTTTGCATGTGTGTCGGTCTTCATGTGGATTAGCGGCGGTGTTACCAACTGAGTTGTTTGTAGTATCCTAAATACGCTTGAATTGTATTCTGCTATAATGGTGATTAAGTGAGTGGATGAAGATGCTCTAGAGAGCATGTTTTTCTATTCCTCACTCAAGTGTGAGGCATTGAATTGGATTATTCAGTTTTATGAACATTGATTGCGTTGGGTCCTTTAGGACCTTCGCCAACTTCAAACTCAACGGTGTCTCCATCGTTAATTTCACCAGTCACTTGGGACTTGTGTACGAAGAGGTCTACTCCGCTTTCTTGTTCGATAAAGCCGAAGCCTTTTGTTTGATTAAACCATTTTACTGTACCTGTTGGCATGACCCGCGGTAAAATTTTACCTAATTAGAGTAATCGTTTTTTTATTGATGGAAACTTCTAGTTTTACAGGTTTTTCAAAAAGCGGAATTGCTACCGATTGATTCTTTTGTGTGTCGGCCTTGGAAAGTTTATGCTGCGAATGGCGCCATTGTTCATTTGTCTGTCTTTTCTTGTTGGCTGTCTTGGTGGTCTTTCAACAGGTTGCGGTGAAGCTTACGAGGAAATGCACGCTGGGGATTACTCAATTTCATCAATTGATGTTACCTCCTCTTCTCAACAACTCACCGTCGTGGTCAAAAATGAAGATGGAGCATCAGGTTTCATTCGGGAAGTTGAAGCATTGGAGCAATCTCAAACTATTTGGGTAACTTTGCATGTAAAACATAACGGCACAACCACTTCTTACAGCGGCGAGGATACGGGTCATTCATGGACAGTAGCTGGAGATGCGAGCAGTGGCGATTCATGGTCCAGCCTACTGACGTTCACGAGCCCAGAAGGCTTTTGTGATTCGGGTTGTGAAGAAATCAGATTCTCAGCAGGCTATGATGATGGTATAATTTATCACGACGGGAGCTGTGATTCTTCACCTTGGTTTTCGGTCTAGGATTTCACCACCTCGGGCCTCCATGAGATGGTTTGAATTCCAGAATATGTTACCGATGGTGAAAAGAAGTCGTTCTGTTTGGTCACTGCATGGCGAAAGAGGTGAGGATGCTTGGTACTGGAAATGCCTTCATGCCATATGGGCGGTTTCATTCGTTTGCCCTTATCGATGGGAAGCACATTGTCGACTGCCCTCCAACAGCCATGGCAAGTCTTCGTCGCGAGCGAATACCCCTCAGTGATATTGAGACGATTTTCATCACCCATATTCATGGCGACCACGTCTTTGGCATCCCATTCTTTCTGCTTGAACGTCGCTATATCTCTGACAGGACAATGAGTGTGCCGCTGACAATTGTGGCTTCAGAAGGTGTGAAAGAACATCTCTGGAATTTGTGCGAAATGGCTTATCCAGGAAGTTTAGAAGAAATATTCTCGACCATTACTTGGAGGTCAGAAGTTGAAGGGCAACTTGATTCTGGAATGACGTGGAAACGTTTCCGTGTACATCACGACGAGTCAGTTGACCCGTATGGGTATCATTTCAATTCTGGAGACGCTGACAGTTTTGTGCACAGCGGCGATTCAGGTCCTTGCCAAACCCTTCATGATGAAATTTGTTCCGCCAGCATGGCCGTGATTGAGATGGGCCATCCTGAATGGGTCGATTCGGACCATCATCACAAACCTTCAGACATTCAATCATTGGCAGAACGTGCGTCGGATGTGCAATTGGTTGTCACTCATACCTACATTGATCAACCTGGCTTACACACTATTCCCACGGTAACCGATCAATATCCACAACATCCACCTAATGTGCATCATGCTGAAGACGGTCTTTTGATTCAAAACCTTGGAGGAAGTTGGAAACTTCCACAGTAATTTCGGGGGCCCGAAAAAATATTTCATCTTGTCCGGAAATCGGTACTTTTCCATGTTATTTTTTGCCTAAAGAGCATATAAACCGGGACCCTTTATAATCTAACTTTATTATCGATTTACGAATCAAAACTACTTCACCATTCTTCATCAACGGACATACTTATGAGGGGGACTCGGACTAACGCACATTATCGCGCATGGCCTTAGGGTTCTGCTCGAGTCTGTATCTAAAGGAGGTCATTGAATGAACAAAAATATCTTCGATGATTTCCTCTCAAGAAAAACCCTTTTCCTCAACAAGGAAATTTTGCGGCACGACCATCTTCCTCAAGTTCTCCCTCACAGAGACAGCGAAATTGAATCGATTGCCTTCAATTTGGTTGAAGCGTTGAATGGACAAATTCCGTCCAACATGACTCTTTACGGCGTGACTGGTGCTGGAAAGACGGCCGTCACTAAATTTGTCTGCAATCAATTGGAGGCCAAAGGTCGGGAAAAGAACCGATCTGTTCGTTCAATCATGGTGAACTGCCGACAGATTGACACTCAATATCGAGTTCTAAGCCACCTAGGTAATTCTCTTCGCGAGGAGCATGAAATTGACGAGATTCCGTTCACGGGTTGGCCTACTGACCGTGTATTTGGTGAACTTGTTCGTCGCATGGACCTCAACGGCGGGGTTTACATCATCGTTCTAGACGAGATCGACCACCTTGTTCGTAAAGCAGGTGACGACCTTCTGTACAACCTTACGAGCCTCAACGCTTCTTTGAAGTCTGCTCGAACCTGTGTTATTGGAATTTCCAACGACCTCAAGTTTACCGATTTCCTTGACCCTCGAGTTCGCTCAAGGCTTGGACAACTCGACATTGTTTTCAATCCCTATGATGCAGGCCAACTCCAAGACATTCTACGACAACGTTCCGAAGGTTCACTCAAAGATGAGATTCTTGATGACGGTGTTATTGCACTGTGTGCTGCTCTTGCAGCCCAAGAACACGGCGATGCTCGATGTGCCCTTGACTTGCTTCGCGTTTCAACTGAAAAAGCTGAACAGAGCGGCGATGATATCGTTACTCAGCGTCACGTGCGCGCTGCGCAACATCAAATTGAGCGAGACCAAATGATTCCAGTCATTTCATCTCTGCCCAGCCAACAAAAACTCGTTCTTGCTTCAGTTCTTCTGAATGAGAAGAACGGGTTGCGAAATATTCAGACGGGAGAAGTCTACGATGTGTATCAGCAGGCTTGCCGATACATTGGTCACAACGCACTTACACAGCGCCGTGTGTCCGGACTCATCTCCAATTTGGATATGCTCGGACTTATCACTGCTCGAACAATTAGTAAGGGAAGATACGGGCGCTCCAAACAAATTAATTCATGCATTCCCAACAACGTGAATGCCCAAGAAATCATGATTGAATCGGAATCTGAGATGGAGGAAGTCTTCATTCGTCCGTACCGCCATCAGTCCCGACTTTGAGCATAATCTTTGACAATCGAATGTTGTGAATGTTTCGGTGTGCTTATATCCAAAAGGTAGGTGGGCGGATTATGAGCACAGAAGAAAGCGACACTGGCAACTCCTTTGTTTCGATGTTGTTGAATCCTTCTCCCATTGCTGCAAATTGGTATGCAACTGTTGGCATACTCGGATTGTTCCTTGGTGTTTTGAACATCATCGGCCAAATCCACCCAACATACCACGTATCTTGGGGTGGCTTGCTGACATTCGAAGCATCGAACGGTGCTTTTGAACCAAAGTTGGATGATGGAATCCAAATAGTTCCATCTGACGCAATCTTCCTCGGATTTTGTGGAGTTCTTACTTCAATTGCTTTCCGAACCTTCGGAAACCATGAATTTGGTATCGGCGGTTGGTTCAAAGGATTGATCATCAATGATACATGGCCATGTTTGGTTGACCCTGATTTGGGCGGCTGGAACAAGTTGTTTGGTGCATGGTCTCTTTTGCTAGGTTTTGTGTTTTACCTTTACTACGGTATTGTGAACACTGGTTGGATAGATATCGGCGTGTACTCGGTTAGCATTGCTTTCATCGCTTTCGGACTTGGTTTGCTCATGGCAGCCAATGCTCCAGAGGGCGACGATAACCTTGACTGAGCCTACTTTGGCTTCTTTGAGAATAATCGCCGATGACCGTTGTGCCCTAGCAGAGCATCCTTTGCACCTAGCAGCAATCCTTGCCACAATGCGATACTCCATTTCATTGTGAGTTTTCGGATTTTATAAATTTCTAAGATTGAAGATTGGCCGGCTTTGAGAGCGCCGCGATTAACCACACCCAATGGTCCACGCCAGAGGATAAACTCGTGAACAACCATCATTGCTCCAGTAAGAACCAGCATCTGTGTTTGCCAACGATTTTTCGCAATATCCCAAGACCAATCCGCTTCAGTAAAGAACGAAAAGGCGAATGGGATTCCAGAGACTAATGCCATTATCCACAGCGGAAATACTGACAGCACTACGGTCGAACTTCCAATGAAATCCAGCCCTGGACCGCTGCGCCTTCGCTTGGGAAAATGCCTTATGATTCGAGTGTGGGCTCGTGCATCTCGTCTTCGTTTGGCCAAAAATCTCGAAGTTTCTCTTTCAGGAACGTGATGAACCACTGCATTTGGTGCATAAACAATGGTGCCACCTTCAGCGTTTAAACGCAGACTCACCTCCATATCTTCAGCGTGATACCATTGTGGATTAAAACCACCAATGGCGAGCAGATGTTCTCGTTCAAACATTGAACATGGTCCATTGGCAAGACTTGTGCTCCTCGGTCGTGAACGATACTTGGTAGCAATTTCAACTGAACGTACTCTACTGACGATATCCCCTTCATGCTCGAAAACTGTTCTTCCAGTTACTGCAACGACAGTTTCGTGATCATCAATTGGCGTACTCATTTCCACAAGATTCGAAATCCAATCTGGCTCAGGACGAACGTCGATATCTGTAATTGCAATCCAGTCACCGTTTGAATGTTCGACAGCCCACTGCCGACCTGCAGAAAGCCCCTTTGGCCCTTGCGTGTGAACCCGTATTGGCACATCGGAATGTTCATCATGCCAAGCCAGTAATTTTTCTTTTGAACCATCACACGAACCGTCATCAACCGCTAGGATTTCGATGGGTCGATAGGTTTGGGCTCTGAGGGATTCAATACATCCGTCGACCCAATCAACACCATCTCGCACACATACGGTGAGGCTAATAAGCGGTTGTTCCCCCGACATCATTCCACCTCAAACAATGAAATCAAGTCCCTGCATCTTGTTTTGACCTCTATGGATGTGTATTGTACAACAACACCGGTTTTAGGTTGGCCGTACATCACAACTGTTCCTATCGGGGCCAAACAATGAATCACGAGAGGAGCTAAATCTTCTTCACCGTCAACCTCCAACACTACCGATTGTTCGGCGCGAAGCGCTTCAGCTACGGCTTTATTGAGCGAAGGTGTAAGAATACCCGGTGGATTCACAGCATGCAAATGGACTTGAAATCTCGAGGTTTCAACTTTGAGTTCATCCTCCAATTCTGTCCGTTTTGTCTGTCCATCGATCAGAGCTATATCGGGAGTAAGCCCCATGTCAAGCATGGTTTTTGTGGTTACATCTCCAACGGTGATAATAGCTCCATGTGGCGTAGGCAACCCATCCAATGCTGCTGCCATGCCAATTTCGGGGTCGTTTTCAGGCCCTTCAAACAAAATGCCCATCGGTGTTTTGAGTTCGTTATCGAGTGCTGATGCCATTTTGAGTGTGGATTGACGTTGTTCGAATGTCATCCAAGGATGACCTTGTTGATCCATGTGTCCGTTACGAATGGAGGATGAACTGATGATTGCCCCCTCAATTCCTTCTAAATGAGTGACTTCGATAATGTGCAAGGCGGGTAAGCCGTGGTCAATTCGTTGCTCATTGATGGATTGACACATGTTGCGAGTCTCAGGAGTTGCAACAATTGCGTCAGCCGTTGCGTGTTTTGGCGCTGGTCCGTAATTGTCATTGAGTTGGTGCACCGTGATCTTGCAATCCGAGCGTCCATCCGCCCAATTGAGCAACTCGTTACGGCGGTCTTCAAACGATTGAACAAAGTGAGATTTAGAGTCCGCCATTTCATCAGAAGTAATGTGTATTTCCATTTTTTCAGAGTTTTTACTTGCTGCATTGAGCAGTAAGTGATGTCCGGCATGAAGCCGATCAAATGTGCCACCTACGAGGCAACAGCGAAAACGCCGCGTGGAGGGCATGAACTGTGGTGTAGCGAACGGCTCTTTGATTGCATCGCCTCAAAACGAGGAAAACAACGCAGTTTGGAATGTAGTAAATTCAGCAGGAGCTGTACCCCGACGCGTAACGGCCCTTTTCATCGCAAAGCTCGAGGGCCTGACCCAGCGTCAGGGTTTGCTGTCCAGAAGGTTGGTTGTCTCGTGTTCATCCTGTCGTCGCACGAGGACCCATTACCTACCGGTTGGTTTACCGCTTTGCACCGAAGGTCATTCCCCGAGGGGTCACTTCAGTCTTCGATAGCGGACCGTACCATTGGTATCGGACTTCACAGCAATTTCACAGTAGCTCTGCCAGATGTTGCGGGTACGGCAAGTAATCCACCTGCCGACCCCTTTTCAAATCATCGAATTATTCCAAGTTTGATGCAAATGAACGTGCATAGAGCAGTGCTCCAATTTCTCCGTCTCCTTGGTGGAGAACCTCGAGACCCATCGCAGGCCACGAATCAAGAGGTCGTGCAAGCCATCCAACCAACGGGTGAGTTCGGCCGAAGTGCACCGGTTCTCCTCGTTCTTCAGTGGCAAGCATATCATGCACATCGAGTAATCCCGGTTTTCCGACTCCATCCTCGAGCAGTAGAATGTGCATGACATCCTCTAAACTGACTCTTCCATCTGGATAGGTGGTTGGCAGTGCAGGAATCCCCCCGCGCTCTCCTGCCGGTCTAGCTAATAATGCAGCCCATGGAATCTGAATTGATGCCAACCACCGTCGACCGGATGTTGAGGATAATTGAATTTGTAACCATTCACTTGCCCACGCCCTCCACCAAGAAGAGGGAAGTTCACTCATCACTTGGCGAAGAAATTCTGGTGTTAGCGGTTCGTTTGATTCGAGCCTTTGGAGCAATGTGCTCCAAATGTAAAGCGTTGAATCATGTGGATGAAGCCGAGCGGCCATCTTACATTTTAGCAGACATTCTTCAATCTGGTTTGACAGCGGGGTTCCTATTGGAAACAGAGCCTCGAGCACTTTGAGAGATTGATGAGGCGCATCCAACCATCGACTGCATGCCTGTATCAAGAGAGAATTAAATTCCTCAGGTAATTGATTTGAGGCAAGCAAGACGGATGTTGCCATCCAAGAGCCTAGTTCATTGTCAAGAAGAAAGTGATCGTATTTGACAATGGATTCAACATTGTTGATAAATCGCTGACGTGTTTTGTCAAGCGCTGCGTCACTCCATTGCAAGGATGCTTTTGGCATTGCAGATATGAGTGTGGCTGTTTCACACAGTTCAATGGGTAACAAGTCAGCCCACCCAGGGGGGAGTATCGAGCGTAGTCGAATCCACCGAGAGGTGCGATGCTGAGTTGGAGTAGCAATCCAAGCTGCAATGGGGGAAGTACTTTCATTCAAATTCGCCCAATTTTCGTCGCCATCCGGATACATTGACAATGCATACCAGACGGCCTTTTGCTGCGTAATATCCGATGCTTTAGAAGTGAATTCAGTTCGAGTAAACCCCTCGCTTGAACTCCACGATGAGAGCAATTCAAATGCTGAGGAAGGAATTTCTTCATGGGTGTTTTGTGAGGATCGTTCACTTGTGGTTCGAATCAAGGACAGCGGTATTTTTTTTCCTCTCCCAAGTTGTATTGCCGCTTGACGAAGGGTTTTTTCAGTACGTAAGACAGATGTAGCGCTGTTTAGTTGATGGTATTCACCTTCGGATGAAAGAAGAATCCTGCATCTTTTTGAGGACAACAGGCGATTGAGTAATTCTTTGTTTCCAGCGATTGGATAAGGCCATTCTACAGCACACTCCATCTTTGATTCTTGGAGGTACCACTCAAGCAAGACCCGTGCCCCGTTTTGCGAAATCCCCGAGAGGTTAATGCTTGAAATTTCATCACCACTCCTCCATTCTGCTTTGCCAAAATCACTGATTATCTGTCTTTGAACAGCCACAGGCAATGTTTGCTTGGTGGTGTTTAGCATGTGAAGTTGTAAATCCTCAAACTTATCTGTCAATTTATCTGAAGAAAGCCTTGGGTGACGGATTCTGAGCCAAAACCGAAGTGCATTCAAGGGAAGGAATCGTGTTGAACGTTTTGCAGGTTGGTCTTCAAACACCAATGCCCCTTTACTCATAGAATTGAGCGCAATAGTCCGATTGACAGACACGGACAAATGCCCGTGAACGCCTGATTGCGGAGAAATCAAAATATCCGTTCCCGTAGCGTTTCCTAAAACATACATGCCTTGGTTAAGTGCTTGCGGTAATTTCGCCTGTTCCTTTGGTTCCTTGAACCATGTGCCGGGGCTGAGAAGCCATTCATTACTCCCATCGAGTAACGTCGCTCTCAAAATCCCAATTCTATCAACATCTTCGGTCCATTCTGTTAGTGTTCCTCGCACAGGGAGGTTACGAGGCTCGTCTGTAGGCTCGAATCCATCAAGCGTATACCATCGGGTATCTTCGGTTCTTTGCACTGCCCAACGCCCCCCTCCTCTTCCATTGGAGATGCGGGATGTTCGGTCTTCCTGTGTAATGCCTTCATCAGGTAGAGAAAGTAACTTTGATGATGGTGGTTTCACATAACCAAGCAGCACGTGAGGGCCCTCTTGACTCAGTACAATCCCCTCAGCACCTACGGGTCTTGAGGTGACGAGTTGTCGAGCACGAGCAAGCGAGTCTTCGATTAATCTAGCCCGACCTGCCTCGTTTAGCCTGTGTTTTGCTCCACGAATACTTCCCTGTTCATCGCGGCTGACTTCATTGCGTTCTCGTAACTGCCGCAGGGCTAAGGATGCGTGCGGCATTCGAAGCTTCAAAGCCTCGGCAATATCAGAAACCGTGCCACTGCCATCAAGAAGCCAATTCAATACTCGGCGTTGGTGACTGCTACGGATGCGTTTTTCTGACATCAATGTCACCTTGTTGTGACGCTGCAAGGCTACATTGATAAATGTTACAATTAAAACAACAATATAGTTACAATTAGTTACGCATTTCCACTGGAGATAGTTGGTTTTTACTTACATTCGGAAACAAAGGTGTGAAAATAACACTCGATTTGCATATGAAATGTAACTATTATTCAATTTCAAGGAGAAGGGTTATATGAGCACCCTCGGTCATCTGTCTTAGTGGCCCCACCCCCCTACGGGAAATGGCCTCATGACAGGAGGAATGAACACATGAAAACAACCAGAATCAGAGAGAAAATCAAGAAATTCTTAGGAGATCGACCACGCAACACTGCTGAAATTTTGGAACATATCAACAGTACCATGCGACACGGTACGACCAGTCAACAACTCGGTAACGTTCTTTCAAAGGACAAGGACATTGTCAAAGTAGGATACATCAAGCGCTCCGGCATACTTTCTGGCGGTTACGACATTTGCGAATGGGCTACTCGAAACTGGGTCTCATCCAACTGCCCTGGATGGCAAGAAGGTACACCAATTATCATCGACAATGATGGTAACGTCACAACTGGGAACAGTACTGGCAGTTCTCTTTGAGTTCTGCTGTAGGATATCTTACGCTCACCAACTTGCTCTGACGGGGGATTCAATAAGGATGAGTATATGGCCACGGCATGGATAACTTGGACAAAACCGAGATGTATACCGTCCGCGACATAGAACTGGCAGAACAAGGAGCACTTCTTGTAGACTGGGCACGAGCTCGAATGCCTGTTATGGCTAAAATCAAGGAAGAAGCCGAGCGAACAAAACCTCTTGCTGGAATGCGTGTCGCTGGATGTCTCCACGTTACCAAAGAGACAGCAGTTCTTATCGAAACCATTCGAGCAGCCGGCGCAGAAATCTCCTGGTCAGGTTGCAACCCACTTTCAACTCAAGACGAGGTTGCCGCTTGGCTCGCTGCTGAAGGATACTCAGTCCATGCATGGCACGGTCAATCCAACGACGATTTTTACTGGTGCATTGACCGAACACTTGAGTTCAAACCAACGCTAACTCTTGACGACGGTGCAGATTTGATTGTCCGTGTTCACGGAGACAAGTCGGAATATGCTCCCGGTGTTATTGGTGGAACTGAAGAAACAACAACCGGTGTTCATCGACTTCGAGCTATGGCTGCTGCTGGCGATCTCAAGTATCCTGTTATTGCTGTCAACGATGCGGTGACCAAGTGGGATTTCGACAACGTCTACGGAACCGGTCAATCGACCATTGACGGTATTCTCAGAGCGACATCTGTACTGATTGCAGGTAAGACATTCGTCGTTGCCGGTTTCGGTCACTGTGGAAGTGGACTTGCCATGCGTGCCCGTGGAATGGGCGCAAACGTGGTCATCACCGAAGTCGACCCTCTTCCAGCACTTCGTGCTGTTATGGAAGGATACAGTGTCATGACCATGGATGAAGCAGCTAAGATTGGAGATATTTTCTGTACCGCAACCGGGATGGAAGATGTCATCACCGGCGCTCACTTTGATTCGATGAAGGATGGAGCCATTATCTCCAACACAGGTCACTACGATTGTGAAATCAAAATTTCCGATTTGGAAGAGCGTGCAAGTTCAGTCCGAACGATTCGTCCAAACAATGAGGAGTTCCTCATGCCTGACGGTCGACGTATCTTCCTGCTTGCTCGTGGCCGACTTGTCAATTTGGCTGCTGCCGAAGGTCACCCGTCAGAAGTAATGGACATGTCCTTTGCTAACCAGTTCCTCTCGCTTTGCCGTTTGGCCAAAGAAGGCGGTTCAATGGGCAAGGAAGTGTACGATATCACTACTGAACAAGACCAAGACCTTGCAACTACGAAACTCGACACGCTCGGTTTCAGTATCGATGTTTTGACCGATGCTCAACTTGCCTATCTTGATGACTACACCGTCGGAACATGAGCTGCACTCAACACCGTCTTTCGTTGGACACAATAAGTCGAACAACGTTGCTATCAAGAGTGGTTATTCGTATCCAACGATTCGACTTTCTCTAGAAACCTTTGTCACAGAGATAGCGTCGCAGAAGACATAATAACATAGACAATTCAGCAACATGCATGGATTTTGGTTCTTTTTTCGTTTGGCTAGAGATTCTTGGATTACTCATTTTTCTTATCACGGTACTGAATTTCTTCTTCCAGATATTTGTGCGAAAAAAGAGTTTACAAAGCGCTTTGTTTGGAGCTGAAAAAGCCGATGAATCGCCAGATGCTGATGATATGGAGCAGAAGAAACAAGCCGTACAAACCTCGTTCAAAAAGACGGCAATTATCGCTATTTTCGTTGTGTTCAACATATTGTTTTTCTATTGGGTTTTGGAATATACTATACTTTTCGAGTAAATGTACGCCCGTGCCTTAACGATCCTGTCGGTGACATAGCACGAACTATGGACAGTAGACATTGCAGTGATTACGTGGTTTCAAGCCCACTTTTGCCACTCATTAGTTGCTTTATTTCGCACAAACCAATTTCCACTGCTCGCAGGGAATTCAAGATATTCATATCCATCTTGGGCATTGACGTTTCCTTGAAGAGTTGAATCTGGAGTGTAGTTCTCAGCCTTATCGATGCTAAATGGCTCAATGGTTGCAGGTCCCTCTCGCATGGCGAGTTCTTGTTGAAGCAGTTCAGTTCGTTCCGCAGTATCAGTGGTACCAATCAAGCCAAAGTATGCATCGTTGTAAGCAATCCTTTCAATTTGTTGCGGACTGAACGACAGAAGGTCTTCGATCAAGGTGTTCAATTTTTCACGAGTATCTTTGGTGATTTCGTTGTTGGTGTAGCGTGCAGTCAAATCAGCACTCATTTGTAACAATTCTTCTGATAGCATGGACATGTCCGTGAAGTAGGCTTGAACAAGCGATTGGAGGTAAGTTAACTCGTTTTGTTCTTCTTTTGACAGTTTGTTAGAACGTCGAAGAACCTGCACCCATCGGAATGCGTCGGGTAGAATAGCAGCTGCAAAGTTTGTCTGCAGTACGGCAAGTAATGCCAATAGAATTGCTCCAATACCGACCGTTGAACGAATATTGTCCGAACCGCCGGACAACAGTGAATCGATGAACGAATCATCTTCGTTCTTGCTATCAAGTGCAGAAAGTTCACAACCTTCAACCGTAACTTGAACCCCAAATGTGGTGTTCGGGCAAATGTCCTTCAAATCATCTATACCGTCCATGTCACTGTCAATTATACAACCCTTCTCATCAACATAGGTTCCAATCGTACTGCCAGGACAAACGTCAACAGTGTCTGGGACACCATCTAAATCCGTATCAAGTACTTCGGTTTCGTTGATTACATCACTTTCGTTGGTTTCAACTTGTGGTTCAGTCTCGTTATCGTAGATGTCAGCTATACCATCGCCATCGGCGTCCAAGCAACCAAAGAATCCATTTGAACTGGAATTTCCTATCTCTGTTGGACAGTGGTCAGCCCCAGCAGCACCGTCGATAAACTGGCCTGGCCAGATAAATAAACGCGTTGTGTTCCAAGAACTGTCACCCCAATTGTCCCCGTATCCATCTCCATCGCTGTCAGCCCATTGGGTTGATTCATTAACAAAGGCATCAGAATTGTTGCCAAATTCGTTGTCACCATAACCATCCCCATCAGTATCGCTCCATTGCGTTTGATCGTTAGGGAACGCATCAACAGTGTTGAGATGACCATCCGCATCCGTGTCCAGATTGTTGTTGATAAAAGGATGAGAATCACTGTTGTCTCCTATTCCGTCCCCGTCGCTATCCTTCGTTTCTGATGGGTCATTGGGGAGAGCATCGGAATTATCACCAACTCCATCTCCATCCGAGTCTATGTGTTCTCCAACATCCAATGGGAACACATCGAGGTTATCACCAACTCCGTCCCCATCCGAGTCTTCAGTTTCAGTAGGGTCGTCGGGAAATGCATCTTCTGCATTAGAAACGCCGTCCCCGTCGTTGTCTGGGCAACCCAAACTTCCAATGGTCGAATTACCATTTTCGCTCGGGCATGTGTCCGACTGGTTTCCAGAAGGATTGTCGCCGTAACCGTCTCCATCTGCGTCTGACCACTGGCTTGAGTCAAGAGGAAAAGCATCGCCATTCGAGCCGTTTTCATCGTCTCCATATCCGTCACCATCGGTGTCTGACCACTGACTTGGTTCACTAGGAAATGCATCAACTGCATCACTGTAACCATCGCTGTCAAGGTCTGGGCACCCAATACTGTCGATAGTTGATGTGCCAGCCTGATTTGGGCAATCGTCACCGCCGTTGAGCACGCCGTCCATGTCCACATCATCAGGTGAGATATACTGGAACACAATTCCCAAATCAATTGTCGAGCCTTGGTCGCCAAAGAGTTTCAAATCTACTTGTTCGGCAACAGAGCCTGCAACTGGCGTTGTCACGCGTATGGTAGTGTCGTTGACCACGGTCCCAGTTACCGAACCATAGGAGCCGAATTGCACAGAAATTTCTTGCGACATGAACATTCCAGTTGAACGATTGGCATACTTCAAAAGCTTGTTTGAAGAGTCATAATAAGCAACATGAACCATGTTGTTGTCGTCAACGACAATATCATTCCCATAGCCGACATCACCGACGTAGTCTATGGTCATGGATTGCCGAGTTCCACCAGGCGCTGTCATGCTGTAACCAAGGTCTGTGTTGCCTTTGTATTCTGAGATATGAACGATATCATATTGGTCAATGTACATGCTAAATGTGTTTCTTGAGTTACCCTCTGCCGAAACAGTCCAAGCAGAGCCAGAGGCGCCTTCAGCATAGTACACAGTATTTCCAGCAGCATTGGTGGCGTAAACAATGTGAAGATCATCGTTTGAGTCCACAGCCATAGCGCTGTGGTAGCCTACGCCAGCCCCGTTATCAACGGTATAACGTTGCCATGAACCACTGATGTTCGAAGCAATCATCATGTCCATATTATTATGATTTCTGTACGCTACGTGGACAAATCCGTTTGAGTCAATCGCAATGGAAGAGTCACAACCAATATAGGTAGATGAGTCATCCAAAGTGACTGTTGCCCATGAAGAACCGTCATAATAGGAGAGGAGTGCTGCGTTGCACAAGTATCCTTCTCTAGAGTAAGATATATGTGGCTGGTCATTGGCATCAAGCGCTATGGAAATTTGGTCGTTCTCAACATTGGACTTACTCCAATTATTTGTCCATGAAGTTCCGTCATACATGGAATAGAGCAGGTAGCCTGAGGTCGAAATACTGTGAAAATAAGCGATGTGAATGTTATCGTTACTGTCAATAACGAGGTCTGCATTACTGCATACATCACAATTCCGGATTTTCGCATGCGCCCATGTTGAGCCATCAAAACTGCTGTGCCATAAATCATCACTGTTCATATTTGAGGAGACGATGTGAACGGTTCCATTTGAGTCAACGCCAATAGTAGGATCCCAACCGCTGGATGTGACATAGTTCGCTGTCATCGTTGTCCATGTGTAGGCATTACCATCGTGCGTGAGGTTTTTGAAAGCCATGTCAAGGAAACCAGTTCCTGTAATGATGATTTCTTCACCTCCGGATGTCCAGCCGGTTGACGTATTAACAGAGTAGTTGGAACTTTTAGGATTCTTTCCAAGAGCCAGTAAGAGCTCAATATCTTCAATCTCTTGATTCTCATACACATTGGTGTGAATTGTCGAAAAAATCGCAGTCACAAACATAAGCGTTGCAAGTACAGAAAACCGCCGCATATGGCGCACTAAACAGTGCTGAAATATAGTCAAAGTGGTAACGGTTTGAAACCAAATTTGAATTCAAATTCATTTACCTTCGAAGATGGCCATGGCTTGTTCAACCGAGGCGCCTTCACAGATGATGGCATGGCATGCCGCAGTCATTCGCACTGCAGACTCAGTGTCTCTTTGGTGAATGTTTCTGCCGGTTGCTGCACCCATGCAACCTCCAACACTCATTTGAGCGTGAAGGCGTTCCAAGAATTCCAAAGCAGGAAGAGAACCGCCACCTGAGCATATAATTCCAGTTCGTCCAGCAGCCTGTGCAGCGATAGCGAGGGATTCCGGTTGGGTCATTCCTTCAAATGCGCGAGGGTAGTTGACCTTAGCAAAATCAGCGCCAATACATGCGGCAACACCAGCAGCACCAGCGATAAGTTGAGGGTCTTTTTCATCGGCGACAGCTTGTCCACGTGGGTACATCCACACAACAGCAATCATGCCGAGTTCGTGTGCTTGGCGAATGAATTGAGCAGCCTCGGTCATCATGTCGTGTTCGTATTCGCTACCAATGTAAATGGTGTAGCCAATGCCAACAACGTTGATGCCGTTGTGCGTCAAAGCCATGACATCATCCATCTCCCACATTGCCTGAGACACAGGGTCGCGTTGACTGGTTTTGACCATGTGTGATTTTGAATTGAGTTTCACCAAGTACGGCAAATCAGGGTAGTCCCGAGCATACTGCGAGATGAGGCCGAGTTGTCCAGCAAGAACACCTATGGTTCCCGCATCATGACATCGTTGACCGATTTCAAACAGATGTTTCGGGTCGTTGGAAGTAAGGGGGATGTCAACTCCGCCATCATAGAAATCATCGTTGAGGTGTTCGATTTTTTGGTCGCATGCAAACAGGTTCATTTTGCCTGTTCCAGCCGTTGCAGCATCCATGTTTTGGATGTAAATGTCAATCAAGTCGTTCGGGACATCTGCGGGGACATTGTACTTCAACATCGTTCACCTTGAGTTGGGCGAAACGCACAGAGGACTTCAAGACTACGGCCAAAGTTCTCCAAAGAAGGCATCGGAATTTTCGATATTGGGGCAAACATGCGTTGATACTTTTCCCATTTCATAATTGGTACCCTATCATTAGAGGGGCAGGCTACATCGAGTTGGTCGATTACGTTGCAATCATGTCCAGCGTACGCTATGCGAATTTCAACCGAGCCGTCGTTTTATCGCTCTTGATGATGATGATGACCCAAGTGGGGTATCTCGATTCAATGAATCCGTGGACCAACGGCGAAGAAACACTGGACGAGAGCAACGACGTTCTCGAAACGGGCGGCTCTTCGCAGAGCAATTTCACCTCCAGCATCGAAGGTGCAGATCTCATCATCGATGAGCCAATGACCAACATCACCTTCCAATACAACGCCAGTGCGGCAAATGGCTCAGGCAGCGGCTCAGGCAGCGGCTCTTCGAGCTCCTCTTCCTTTGCCTATGCCAACGATAAGGTGTCAACTGGAACATTCCACGCCTGCGCCATCCTCGACAACGGCGATCTGAAGTGTTGGGGAGGTAATTACTTCGGAACGTTGGGCGATGGAGCCAATACGGATACCAACGCACCTTCATCCACAGCGATTGACCTCGGCACGGGCCGAACGGCCGTTGCGGTGTCTGCTGGAGCATACCACACCTGCGCCATCCTTGACAACGGGGACCTGAAGTGTTGGGGGCACAACGGTAACGGACAGTTGGGCGATGGAAGCAACACCAACACCAACGCACCTTCATCCACAGCGATTGACCTCGGAACGGGCCGAACGGCCGTTGCGGTGTCTGCTGGAGACTGGCACACTTGCGCCATCCTTGACAACGACGATTTGAAGTGTTGGGGGGCTAACTTACCCGGACAGTTGGGCGATGGAACCAATACGGACACCAACGCACCTTCATCCACATCGATTGACCTCGGAACAGGCCGAACGGCCGTTGCGGTGTCTAGTGGAAATCAACACACCTGCGCCATCCTCGACAACGGCGACCTGAAGTGTTGGGGATTGGACGACTATGGACAGTTGGGCGATGGTGGAAGCACCAACACGAACACGAGCGCACCTTCATCCACAGCGATTGACCTTGGTTCAGGCCGAACGGCCGTTGCGGTGTCTGCTGGACACTCGACTACCTGCGTCATCCTTGACAACGGCGACATAAAGTGCTGGGGACGGGACAACGTCGGACAGTTGGGCGATGGTGGAAGCAACACGGACACCAACGCACCTTCATCCACAGCGATTGACCTTGGCTCAGGCCGGACGGCCGTTGCGCTGTCTGTTGCAACTTCGTTCACCTGCGCCATTCTTGACAACGGCGAG
>Ga0228615_1000507_pt1 | contig 20834 bp, 14 predicted proteins | sample 16DmetaG_FD_190530 | JGI IMG/M metagenome (GOLD analysis project Ga0228615, IMG submission 190530) | Seawater microbial communities from Monterey Bay, California, United States - 16D | ecosystem: Environmental > Aquatic > Marine > Coastal | place: USA: California | collected 2016-10-17
TTTTTATCAAATAAATTCAAACAAAATTTTATAAAATAACTTTGCTAAACTTTGGCAAAAATAACAAAATTAAACAGTTTCAAATCTATAAATTAGATAATTGGTTTTTCAGAGGTTCCTTAAGAATCTGATATCATTATCTTTATTAAGCTAAATTGTAGTAATTATGCCAACAAGTTCATCAGGATCGCCAGGTTATAAAGATAGTAAAGGAAGTCATCAAAAACCTTCTGGAGAAAGTTCATCAAGTCATTTGACAAGCCCAACAAAACCTCCTGAAGATCAATGCCGTAATGTTGTAACTATGGTGATGAGAGATTTTTTTAGAAATAATTTTCAATATCCAGAATTTAAAGAAAAACAAAGAGCGGGAAAAAAAGGAAATTATGGATTATCGGAAGCAGAATTAGAGTTAGTTGCAATACATGATGCTAAATATGAACAATTATCTCGTAATCCAGATATTGCACCAAATAAAGAAAATTTTAGTATTCTTGTTGGAGAGGTAGTATTTAGATTAGGGGAAGGAAGATTAGAAAAATTGCCTATATCTAAACCAATAAATCCAGGAGAAGATATGGCAGAGCCAGTCTATTCTATTGATTCAAAGAAAACATTACAAGGAGATAGATTAGATAGCCTAGAAAGGCGTATGGTAGAGTTCTTATTAACAGATGAAGGTAATAAATGGATTCAAGATGGATCAGATCTGTCTAAAGCAAAAGGAAGTGGAAAAGGTCATATTTCAGTATTTGGATCTATTACAGAAAAGGTTAAAGAAATAGGAAAGGGAAGATTTTCAGATGAGCTAATAAAGCAAACGATAATTGATGTTAGAGGTCATGCAGAAGAGGCAATGATGCAAATTATTGAAAGTGAAGAATTTGTTAAAAAATTCCAAAATAAAGTTAAAGAACTTTATAGTAAACATGGTAATATAAATGCTGAATTACTATTCCAGTCTACCAAAGAAGTTTGTCAAATATGTCAGCCCCAATTAAAACATATTGAAGGATTTCTACAACAAAAGGCTCAAGAGATATTAGATATAACAGATAGAGAGCAAATTTCACAATTATCACCTTCCTCGCTATCAGCAGCTTCTACACTAGCAAAAGTAAAATTATCAATTACATCAAGATTAAAATCATCAGATCGTGACCATACGCCGCCGACAATTAACAGAGACATAGACCCCATACAATCTGAAGCTAATAGAGAGCTAAAAGCAGGAGAAGTTGATCCAGATATATCTCAGCAATATACAATATGTGCCAATACAATAATAAAGAAAGCTGTTTCTATTGCTGATTCTTTAAATAGTGAAGAAATAAGAGCCAGATTTATTAAACAACAAAGAGAGTTTGATTTATTTAAACAACAAACACAACAGCAAATAGAACAACAAAAGCTTGAATCACAGCAATGAGAAGCTAGGTTCAGCAACAGATAGAACAACAGAGAATTGAAGCACAGCAACGAGAAGCACAAGCACAGCAACAGATAGATGAGCTACGAATTGCTGTAGCAGCTTTGAGTGGAGCAAAGGCCAAATCATCTTCTCCAGCAGTAGCAAGTAACCCTCCATCTCAATCTGTTTATACTGCTAGAGCTACTCAAGAAGAAACTAGAAGCCTATCACCAGATAGATCTGGAGAAAGACAGGGAATGTCCAATCCCCTGTGTCAATTTAATTTTTTTCAAATTTTGCCTTAATAATTTTATTAAGAATTGAGATTTTATTTTTACAAGATTTTAAGCGTAGCGTATCTTGTAAAAATATAAATCCAATTTTTAAGATAATTTTTGGCAAAAATTTGTTTTCCATTTTTTTTAGATTTAGATTAATATTTTGTTATAAGAACTGCACCCATTTGTTAGACCATTACCTCTTTAAAAGTCATAGACTTTTTTCTTTAAATTCGGTGTAGAAATTTTTGAATTTTCTGAAATTTTAGAATGGCCCTAAATAGCCAAATTCGTAGAAATTTCTGGAAAATTATAAAATTTCGTATTTCATATTTTAGGAACCTCTGATTTTCCTATTTAATTTTGTCTATTTTTTCATTTTTCAGAAAAAATAGACAAAATTAAATAGGAAAATCAGAGGTTCCTTAACTAGAAGGTAGCATGTAGCACCACTAATTTCTAGACTTCCCAATGTTATGACAAAAATTTATGATAAGGAGGAGGATTTACCAGAAATATTAAAAGGAAAAACTTTAATTGCTATTGGTCCTGGTTTAGGAAAATCCAATTGGTCACGAGAATTATTTGATTTTTTTATGAAATCAGATTTGCCAAAAATTATTGATGCTGATGCTTTAAACCTTTTGAGCGAATCTCAAGAAAAATATGATTTAAAAAATGCTGTTTTAACACCACATCCCAAAGAGGCAGCTCGTCTTTTAAAAAGGACAGTTGCGAAAATACAGCAAGATCGCAAAAAATCAGTTCAAGATTTATTTAATAAATATCAGGCTATTTCTATTTTAAAAGGTTGTAATAGTTTGATTTTTACTGGTGATCAGAAATTTTATTTATGTCCTTATGGCAATCCTGCTATGGCTGTCGCTGGAATGGGTGATATATTAACTGGCTTAATTGCTGGCTTTGCTACTCAAAATATTAGTTTAGGAGAATCTGCAATTTTAGCAACCTATCAACATGCTCTGGCAGCAGATAAAATTAAAAGTAAGAAAGGTGAGATTGGCTTATTGCCAATGGATATATTAACCAATTATTATTAATTAAATATTCAAGATTGACAGAAGAAAGTTCAGCGATAGTTTTTTCTCCTTTTATTGTCGCTAATGCAACTTTTGCTTTAAATTTTGGACTGTATTTTTTTCTATTGGTCATATTTTACTCCTTAAGTTTTGGGTAAAAATGATGTCAAAAGTTTCTTAAGGGGCTGTCCAGGAAGTGGGGCGCATTATCGGAGAGATGAATATAAATGAGGAAGATTTTATTTTTGCGTGATACTATCCATTTTACTGTTTAACCTAATTCTGGGTTTATAGTCTTGAAAAGATAGGTAGATTTTTTAGATTTTCTTAGTAAAGTTAATACTGTAAATATCAAGTTTACATTGATATTGTTTAGAGCGCACCAAATTCAAATATTTAATAGATGATAGAACAAAAATTTTTAACCGATATTGAAAAAGAATTAAAAGATCTTAAGAAAGATGGACTTTATAAGGATGAATATCAAATTACTTCTTCGCAAGATGTAGTGGTTGATATTATTGATAATGACGGTAATAAAAAACAAGTTATTAATCTTTGTGCCAATAATTATCTCGGCCTTGCCAATGATAAAAAATTTTGTGAAATAGCTAAAAAATCTATTGATGATTATGGTTTTGGTACTGCTTCAGTTCGCTTTATCTGTGGTACAATGGATATTCATAAAGAATTTGAAAAGGAGTTGGCAGAATTTTTGGGTTATGAGGATGTAATTACTTTTGCTTCTTGCTTCGGTGCTAATGGCGCTGTTTTTGCTGCTCTTTTCGATAAGGATGATGCTATTATTTCAGCAGATCTTAATCATGCTTCATTAATTGACGGAATTAGGCTTTGTAAGGCTAAAAGATTTTTCTATAAATTTGATGATATGAATGATTTGGAGGCTAAATTGCAAGCAGCTCAAGAATCTGGTGCTAAAAATAAAATCATTGTAACTGATGGTGTTTTTTCTATGGATGGTGATATCGCCCCTTTAGAAGAAATTTGTGATTTGGCAGAAAAATATAATTCTTTGGTTTTAGTTGATGATTGTCATGCTACTGGTTTTATTGGCAAAAATGGTCGTGGCACCATTGAAGATAGAGGTGTTTTTGATAGAGTTGATATTTTAACCACAACTTTGGGAAAATCGATTGGTGGCAGTGGTGGAGGAATTATTGCTTCTAAAAAAGCAATTATTGATAAATTGCGTAATAAGGCTCGTCCATATTTATTTTCTAATAATATTAGTCCAGCAGTTGCTAAGGTTTCTTTAGAAATTATTCGTGAAATTAAAAATTCTAAAGCAAAAATTGAAAAATTAGCCCAAAATACCAAATATTTTAGAAAAGAAATGAAAAAGGCTGGTTTGGAAGTGAGGCCGGGATATCATCCAATTGTACCAATTATGTTTTATGATGAAAAATTAAGTGCCGCCATTGCTAAGGATTTAATTGAAGATGAGGGTATTTATGTTATTCCATTTTCCTATCCTGTAGTACCAAAAGGTGAAGCTAGAATTAGAGTGCAATTATCATCTTCTCATAGCAAAGAACATTTGGATAAAGCTATTTTGGCTTTTACTAAGGTAGCTAAAAAACATGGTGCTTTAAATATTAATTTAAAGGAAAGAGTTGAAGGTTAGTATATTTGTCCCCACCAAAATGATCTTTTATCATTTTGATTCTTCCATAGAGGGATTTATAACTTCCGAGGGTGAATTAAGATGGTGGAGGTTGAAATCTTTAATTTGTTTGCTGTGGGCTTTATTGCTCCTATTTCCTTCCACTTCTTTTGCTAAAAAAATAAAATTATCAGATTCTGTTATTCTAGAACAAAAAAACTCTCTAGATACAAATTATTCCTATAAAAACCAAAATAACTATTTTAATCAAATAAATAGTAATCAAATAAAAGATGATAGTAATAATATCTATTCAGATCTTAATTCCTCATTAAAAATTACCAAAAAATATTCAAAAATAAAAAAAATTGGTTTTGCTGGAAATATTAGGGCAAATTATGGCAATAATAATGATAAAAATGACCAATATCATGCTTATTTAGAAAAATCTTATCTATTTTTGCAGGAAAAAATTGGTAAATTTCAATTGGGAAAAAATATTCCTGTAAATAAAAAAATGGCCATTTCTACTTATAATTTTGCTAGAGGTTCTGGTGGAATAAGTGGTGGATATTTGCAATATTTAAATTTACCAATTTTAAGAAATGGCTCAGATCAAAATATTAGGCAAATTGCTAATTGTGGTGGCTATAATAATTCTGGAGATATTATTTCTGAAAATGGTGATTGCTCCAAAGTAAAACTCCCAAAATTTATTTTACTTCCAACTTCACCTGTTTCTCATGGTGGCTATGCTACAGGATCCTATCATAAAATTTCTGATAATAATTATAATGATAAAAATTCTAATAAATTGTTTGGTTTTGCTAATAATAAAAGTAACAGCAGAATTAATAGTGATAATAGTTTTGGTAATTTACATAATTCATTAAAATTAAATTATTACAGTAATAGAATTAACGGTTTTCAGGCTGGCTTTGGTTATACAATAAATGCTAAAAATGATCTAGAAATTGATCCAAATAATGACATATCTACCAATCTTAGAAATATTTATTCTTGGGGCTTAAATTATTCTAATTATTTTGATAATATTGGTTTTGCCACCTCTATTACTGGTGAATATGGGGAAATTGATCGGAACTATCAGCAAAATAATTTAAATTCCTATGAGATTGGCATGATGCTAACTTATTTTGGTTTTACAATTGGCGGTTCCTATGGTAATTGGGGTGATTCTTTAACTCCAAAATCTGGCATTTATTCTTGTGATTATAATCCAAACTTGACTCTTGCAAATCAAGATTGCGGTCAAAATATTACTAAATTTAATAATTCTTATTATTTAAATGCTGGAATTTCTTATGAATTTGGTCCAATTGCAACATCATTTACCTATTTAAAATCTAATTTTCAGAATAATATCTATCAAGCCAATGTTTTTAGTCTTGATTATAAACTAAAAAAATCTTTAAAATCATATCTAGAATTAGCAAAATTTGATTTTGATTCAAATCACAGTAAATTCTTTAATGGATCTAATATTGATAATCAAGAATCTCTACCTTCATCGCAAAGGCAGATTGCTGATAATGATGGTTATATTATTTTAATGGGAATTTTATTTAAATTTTAATGTCAATTGCTGCTCTAAATTCATATTTATTGCCTTTAAAACAGTTTCTGGAAAAGGATGGGGTAAATGAGATTTCTATAAATGATCCTAAAGAATTATGGATTGAGTATAAGGGTGAAATGATTAAAAAACCCCTAGAAACCTTTGATTTAAACCATTTGAAAGATTTAGCTAGATTAGTTGCTCAAGCAACCGATCAAAGAGTTAGTGAAGAAGAACCATTGCTTTCAGCAACACTTCCTGATGGTTATCGTATTCAAATTGTTTTTCCTCCAGCTTGCGAAAATACAAAGGTAGTAATGTCTATTCGAAAGAAATCCGCTCTTAATTGGACATTGGATGATTATGAGAAAATGCATGCCTTTGATGCTATCAAAATTACTGAAGAAGAAAATAAAAATAACATTATATTAGCAAAATTATTAAAGGCGGGTAAGACAAAGGATTTTTTACAAAGAGCAATTTTATATAAAAAAAATATTATTGTTAGCGGTGGTACTTCAACCGGTAAAACCACTTTTTCCAATGCTATGCTTAAATCTATTCCATCTGAAGAAAGGCTAATTACGGTTGAAGATGCTAGAGAGGTTGATTTAGATAATCATCCTAATAAAGTGCATTTACTGGCTTCAAAAGGTGGTCAGGGTAGGGCAAATGTTAATACCCAAAATTTAATTGAAGCTTGTCTTCGTCTTCGTCCTGATCGAATTATTGTTGGTGAGCTCCGTGGTGCTGAAGCTTTTAGCTTTTTAAGAGCTATTAATACTGGTCATCCAGGATCAATATCAACTCTTCATGCCGACACTCCACAAATGGCTTTAGAACAATTAAAATTAATGGTTATGCAAGCGAATTTAGGTATGTCACCTGATGAAATTTTAAAATATATTAAAAATGTGGTAGATATTGTGGTACAATTAAAGAGGGGTGAGAAAGGTGTGAGATTTGTTTCTAATATTTACTTTAGATATCTTGAAGATGAAATTTAGTTATTTTATCTATCTTGATCACAATATTCAAAAATAATTTTTTACAAAAAATGGCTATTAATTCAAAATTTTTTAAAAAACAGCAAGAATCTATAACTTTAGAAGAAATCCTAAAATTAACAGATTCTATATTAGAGGATGGTCAGGAAAATCATCTAAAAGATAGAATTTTTGAAGTTGCCACCTTAGATCAAGCTAATATTGGTGAAATTTCTTTTCTACATTCAGCTTCTTATCTTCCTTTTCTAAAAGAAAGTAAAGCTAGCTATTGTTTTATGGAAAAAAAATATCTATCCAAAAAACCAAATAATATCATCGCTCTAATTTCTGATGATCCATATTTTTCCTATAGTCAGTTAATAGCAAATCTTTATCAGGAAAATATCTCCTATCAGCAGAAATCAGCAAAAGATATAAAAATTGGTAAAAATGTAACTATCATGCCCAATGTCTATATTGGTAAAAATGTAACAATTGGCGATAATGTAACCATTGATGCTAATAGCTATATTGGCGACAATGTCACTATTGGTAATAATACTATTATTAAATCACTTTCTAATATTTCATTTGCCGAAATTGGCAATAATTGCTTTATTAATACAGGTGTAAAAATTGGTCAGGACGGCTTTGGCTATGTCCATAATAAGGGAATTAATCATAAAATTTTACAATTAGGAATAGTAAGAATTGGCAATTATGTTGATATTGGCGCCAATTCCTGTATTGATCGCGGTGCAATTAGCGATACTATTATCTCTGATCAAGTCAAAATTGATAATTTGGTACAAATTGCTCATAATGTTGAGATTGGTCAAGGAACTGTTATTGCTGGCTGCTCTGCTCTTGCTGGTAGTTGTAAAATTGGTCGCTTTGTTCAAATTGGAGGGCATGCTTCAATTTCTGGTCATTTGAAGGTTGGTGATGGCGCAAAGATTGCTGGAAAAAGCGGTGTTATTAAAGATGTTGCTCCAATGCAGGTGATGGCTGGAATTCCTGCAGTGCCGATTAAGGATTGGCATAGATCTAATATCAAGATACAACAATTAATTAATCGACCTTAAAAAACTGTTAAATATTGACACATAAAGGTTTTTTTAATCATGTCATCCAAATAGTCTATTTTTTTCTTTCTAGAATTTTTGCCATATTTTCTTAATTCTTTTTAAGAATTCTTTCAATATTGGGCATAGTCTTTTGTCCATAAAAGTAGCAAATAACTGATATTACGGACATTCCGATTGTCTTCTTGAAAATACAAACCTTTTTATTAGTCAAGATGATCTTTGATGATCTCAATAGGGGTTAATTTGATATTTATTATTTAATATTATCCAAATAAAATCATTCAGATTTTTTATCTTTGAATTTCCTAGCTTACTTTTTTGTCAAGCTGTTTATTTGCAAAAAAATGAAATAATTATCTTTACTATTTTGTCTTAAATTTAGATAATCGATGCATATGAATGATGGTAGTTGAACCCTATGATTCCGGTGTTTTTTATGGGTTTTTATTCTTTTAATTTTCAAATTTATTTAGATGTCTGTTAAGAATGTTACGGCTGAATATGCCTTTAAAAATTTGACCAAAAAAACTTCTATTTTGGTTGATGTTAGAACTAATGAAGAACTTAATTTTGTTGGATTTCCTGATTTATCTTCTATCGATAAAAATCCAATTTTTATTCCTTGGAGAATTTTGCCAGATATGTCTATAAATGAAAATTTTGAACCAGATTTGATTGATAAGATTAAAGAAATTACTGATCAGAAAGAATCTGAAATAGATTTATTCTTTTTATGTAGAAGTGGTGCTAGATCTATGGAAGCTGCTCTTTTTATGTCTGATCTGGGCTATAATTGCTTTAATATTGAAAAAGGTTTTGAAGGTGATTTAGATGCCAATAGTAAGAGATCTAATATTAATGGTTGGAAGTTTAGTAATAATCCTTGGAGACAGAAATAGATGATAGAAGGTAATAAAATAAATTTAGATAAAAAAGAACTTTTTTGGAAGAAGGTCAAATTACAATTTCAGAATTATTTTGATTATGAGATTTATGAAAGGTGGATTTCTAAAGTTAAAATATTCTCATTATCAGGGGAAGAAGTTGTTTTTTCTGTATCTTCAAAATTTTTGCGTGATTGGATTATGCGTGAATATTTTGATATCATTAAGGATGCGGTTACTTCTATTGATTCTAATATCAAAATATTTTCTTTGATTTATGTTGAAGATGATAAAAAAATCTTACCCAAAGAAAATAATTCAAATCCTAAAGTTACTAATTTAACTAAATATGACAATGTTTTTGCCTTTGGTACTGATCTTAATGAGAAATTTACCTTTGATAATTTAGTTGTCGGTGATTTTAATAAATTAGCCGTTGGAGCAGCTAAAATGATAGCTTCAGACCAAAATAAATCATTTAGCCTATCTGATATTAATCCTTTATTTCTTTATGGCTCTGTTGGTTTGGGTAAAACTCATATTGGCCAGTCTGTTGCTTGGAAAATAAAAGAAGAATGTAAAAATCAGAATGTAATTTATTTATCTGCAGAAAGATTTGTGCATCATTTTGTAAAATCTATTAGAGATAAAACTGTCATGGATTTTAAAGAACAATTTAAGAATATTGATGTTTTAATTATTGATGATGTACAATTTATTGCTAAAAAACAGGGGACACAAGAAGAGATGCTTCATGTAATTAATAATTTAATTGAAAATAAAAAGAAGGTTATTTTAATTTGTGATAAATGTCCTAGTGATATTAATGATATTAGCGATAAATTTAGATCTAGAATTTCTGGTGGCATGGTAATTGATTTAAAATTACCAAATTATTCAAATAGGTTAGAAATTTTAAGAAAAAAACTTGTTGGTTTAGGGGTTGAAGTTAGGGATGATGTTTTGGAATTAATAGCAACTAAGATTAGTTCTAATATCAGGGATTTAGAAGGTGCGCTAAAAAAATTAGTTGCTAATCATATCATAGTTAATGAAGAGATTAACTTGCAAAATGCTAAAAATATTCTATTAGACTTTTTTAAAAATAGTCAGGCCAATATTAGCTTAAATTCAATTCAAAAGGAAGTTGCTAAATTTTTTGATATTAGAATTTTAGATTTAAAATCTAACTCTCGTAATATTAAGATAGCCAGAGCAAGGCAAATCGCTATGTTTTTGATAAAAAATATGACCGATATGAGTTTAGCTGAAATTGGTAAAGAATTTAATAAAAATCATGCAACCGTTATTTATGCTTGCAAAAAAATAGAAGAATTAATGTTCCAAGATCAGGTTTTTCTTACCAATATAAAAGAGATTGAAAATAGAATTGGTAATATCTAAGATATGTTTTGTTTGTTTAAAAGACTTTCGCATAACTGATATTAATATTTGATGAATGTTGTAGCTTCCTATATCAATAAAACATTTTTCTTTTCATCAAATATTTTAGCATTTTTTGATAAAAAATTTTCCAATATAATTGCCATATTATCTTTATTATTCCTATTTTCATGTAGCGATAGATCTTGTATTGACGCTAATGACTTCGGAGAATATAAAACGGAATATCTAACTGTTAAGCCTGATATTGGTAATCAATGTACTTATTCCCTATCAAGACCTACTGGGCCTGATTCTGGCCAAAGTAACATAAATTACTATGAGCCAACAGCTTCATTTAAAGAGATGAAGGATTCTGTAGATTTTGATAAATTTCTAGAAATTATCAGCGCTGAATATAGAAATTTATTAAATTCCAACAATATATCTGAAATTCAATATAGCAATTTCTTTACCATATTTTCAGGTGATTTAAAAAATGCTGATCATGATGGCGATGGTGCATTTGAAGATTATATCACGGGCCAAGAATATTCCATAGAGATCAATCAAAAAGATATGATTATCATTAATGATAAAGCAGATATAATTAATTCTCCTAATAACCCTGACTCTCTTAAGCTTAATAAAAAAGATATGATATCTTTTTTATATGGAGAATCATCAACAGAAATTGATAGAATTTGCAATAAAAATAATCAATTTTGTTCATTTATTCCCAATATAATAGATCAATATAAATGGGTGTCAAAATCTGCATCCTTAGATGGTGGTAGACGATCAGTTTTGGGGTGCATTATGGAGCAGCAAGAAGATGATGGCAATCCTCGTGCCAATGATGATGGATTATATAGAAATGATCCTAATGACACAAAATCAATATTGGAATCAGTTAATAATAAAAAACTCTATATAAAATATCCTCCTCTTGATGTGTTTTTGCAATGCGTTAAAAAGGCTATAGATAAATGTAATTTGGATAAAATATCAAAAGAGTTAAAAGACATAAATTCTAGCTCTAGTAATGATAAGCTTGCTAGATCCAACTGGTACCAAACTAATGAATATAATAAGAATATTAGCAGTTCTTTATATATTGGACCTGAATCTAATATTTACATAAAAGCAATTGGTGATATTAATTTGGGTAGCAATTCATCATATCCAGATATGTTTGCTGCTTCATATTTATTGTCCAGTAATAAATCAACCAGTCTAAAATTACAATCTAATAATAATAATGATCAAGATTTTAGCAATTGGAAGAATTTTGTCCATTCATCAGTAAATTTAACAATTGAAGGGGGTTGGAAAAAAGATGGTGATATTTATTCTATATCAACCTCTGCAGATGATGAATCAATAAAAAATTCCTATAATGCTTTATCAAGATTGGCAATATATATTGATGATTCTAACAATTCTAGTGCCGAAGTTAGTTTTACTAGAATAACAAACAACTTATTAATTAATCCATCAACCAACTACACTAGTGTTGAATATTCTTCTGATAATTTTACCGCTTTTAATTTTAATTTTAATCATGGTCAAAATTTTGGTTTAGATGAAGTGGATAGTAATACGGGTAATTTAATTTCTGCCGGTAAATTAAAAATGCATATTAATGATAAGGAGATATGTCTTAATCAAGATTGTAAAGATCATAATAGTAATCCTAAAGTGTCAATAAATAACATTATGTTAAGGAGTGGCGATATATTAAAAATAGATATATTAACAAGTCCTACTTCGTCAAAAAGAGTGGAAGTGAGTATGGAATCAATATTAAATGATCATAAGACTAAGGATATTTTTACATTTAGACATCTTAATGACGACTCTAATCTTGATCACTATATTTCTAATTCAATATCAATATCAGGTTTATATTCAATAGCAGAACCCGCATGTTATGACAATAAATTCATATTAAATAATACCGATATCTATCAGGATATGAAAGAAGAAGAAATTAGCGCCACTGATTCCAGAGTTTATCTAAGAAAGGGCCAAAGAATTTATCTAAAATCAAAAGAGGGTAATAATTGTTCCAATATTCCATCACTTACTCTTTTACATAAGAGGCCAGCTTTTTTATGTAAAAAAAGAGGGGATAGTTTTGCTATCAATAATCCTTTTTGCGCTGGTAATTCCAGAGCTTATTGCGTCTCAAAACCTAATGATGATTGCGTAAATTCTTCTAGTCAACATTATTGCGATATTAGTCTTGGTAATAGTGAAGATGCTAGAAAAATTGCTATTACTGAGATAATTAATATTTGTAAATCAGATGTTACTTATGATGAAACAGATCCAGAAAATATTTCTCATAATATTGGTAATTCTTGTATAGAATTGATCAAAAGCAAATGCCAAACAAAATATTCCTCTCAAAGCTCCAGTGACAATTGTAAAACAAGATGCCAATCATGTGTTAATTTAACTTTTAATCCTGTAAATAATTCTGGCAGATTAATAGAATATCCACCCGATAAGGTTGATATTTGTTATGATTTAGAAAATTACACTGGAAAAGTAAGCGATATATCGCCAAATATTCTGGGTAATAAGGGTGCAAGGGAGTTGTTTTTTAATGGCTCTTATGGAAATTTTGTTAAAAATGGTAGCTTTTTATTAAATCCTGATGCTCAAACTAGCGAGAAATATAGTGGATCATTAAATTTATCAAAAAAAGGGAAGGTAAAATTCTTGGTTGTTAATAATGAGAATCTTGATTTGCATAATAGCAGTTTATTTGTGGATAGTGATGATAAAATATTTGATAGCACTTCATCTAATGATAATGGCAATGGGTATCTAATAAAATTTGACAATATTGAAAATATATATAGCAATGGTCAAATGATGGAATCTTATTTATGCAAGACTCCTTCTGCTTGTAGCGCCCTTTTAATTAATGATCCAGTTATTAATTCTGTTGATAATAGCTCTATAATTGGTATTTCAGCCTTAGAATATGATCAGCTAGATGCAAAATATAAAAATAAATGCGTATCGCCACGTATAATAAATGGCTTAGATTCGGATCTTTATAGTGATTTTGGCTATTATCTTAATAAATTTGGTATATTAGAAGAGATGAATAAGAAAAGTGCAACTCACTGTCTTAATAATAAAATGCCAGATAACACTCATCAAGCCAGAAAATATTTCAGTAATGACAAAAATAAAATCCAAGAGACAGAATCTGGTTACCAGCTATATTTTTCTATCATTGATGATCAAGAAAATAACTGTATAATTTATAAAGATTCTCCCAGTAGGACATCTAGTGGAGAATGTACTAAAAATATAGATTATAATTATCTAGATCCTTCTGGCAACACTAATAAATGTAATGGGGTTAAGACTGAGAATCCATATTATATGGGTGAAAAAACAAATTGTAACAATAATGGTAGTTTAATATTGAATCCTCATTATGAATCATCATCTACTGATGCTAATATTAATATCTGTCCTATTAATTGCCAAATACAAAGTAACACATCTTTAGATAAAAATGTATGTAATTCTGCAATATCATTTCGATTACAAGAGCGTAAAATAGAAGAATATCTTTGTTCGAAAAATTGCTCTATTCCCACCTTAAGAACTGGTAAAAAAATAAGTTCAAATGACAATGATTCTTCTAATTTTTGTCAAGAATATGATATATCAAGATGTAATGATAGAAAATATTATTGTGCTGGTAAATTATTTGATAATACAGGATCTTATAATCTTGAAGTTAAGGTCAAGAATAATGGTAGATTTACTAGTCTTATTCATGATATGATGTCTCCAATTACTGATATAATTTACGGCTCTCCTCAAACATGTATTGAAGGAAAAAGAATATTAGATATAGAGGGTAAGTTAATTGGCACTTGTCACGAGCTTAATAATAATAATTTATTTATCGATCTTTCCAGTGCTACAAAATATGACTTTAATGATAGGGCTAAAGAATTTGTTATATTTGATAATAATCATAATCCAATTTTAAAATATGATAATATTTTAGTTAAATCTGTATGTGATAATTGTATTAAGAATCTTCCTTACAATATAGCAATTAGCGAGGGTCATGTCTATCAATATGGCGAAAGAATTAGACATCCTGATGAGGGATATGTTATTAGGAAGGGCAGTATGTCAAGCACATTTTATAATAATGTCATAAATAATGATTTATATGCCATATTATTTAAAACTTTAATGGTTATAGCTCTGATGTTTTATGGCGGATCTTATTTGATGGGAATGAGTGAGTTTTCAAAGTCAGAAATTATGACTAAAATGGTCAAATTATCTATTATATTATTATTTTTATCTCCAGGTGGTTGGCATTGGTTCCAAAATATATTTGTATCATTTTTTGAATCTGGTGCTGATTATTTATCTTTATTGATGGTTAGCGCTTTTGAATCTGAAGAAGTTGTAGAAAATGCTAGGGATAGTGTAATTTTTGATCCAACATTATTATTTGCCTCTTTTGATAGAATGATAGCATTATTATCACCAGTTATTTTCTATAAGGTAACGGCATTATTTTTTAGTAGTATTTTTGGTTGGCTTTATTTGCTTATCATATTTTTTGCAGGTCTGATGTATTTTCAAACTGCTATTAAAGTTATGTTATTATATTTGAGTGCAAAATTATTTATTAATTTCACTTTTGTATTAGCGCCAATATTGTTGTTATTTTTGTTATTTGAGCAAACTAAAGACACTTTTAATAAATGGATCAAACAAGTTGCAAGTTTTTCAATGCAGCAAATCATAATTTTATTTTCATTTACCTTATTTAATGTAATTTTATATTCTTTAATTAAATCAGTTTTGGCTTACAAGGTGTGTTGGGGTACTGTCTGGCAAATTAATATTTTAGTTAAAATGTCTTTGCTAAAATGGTGGACTATAGCTGGCGATATGTCTAATCCGGTTTCTGCTTCAGCACCAGGATTATTATCAATATTAATGCTATTATTTATGGTTATGATAATGGCTGAATTTGTAGGTAATGCTACTGGTTTTGCTGAAAGGCTTGTCGATGGCTTTACAGTAGATAGTATACAAAATGCTATAACTTCTCAAATGAATAAATCATTTAAGGCTGCAATGAAAACTATTGATTTTGCCGCAAAAAAAATTGGTGGTGGTGCAATATTAGGAAAATACGGTATTCGAGATAGGGCTATGGGTGTCTTATTTAATGCTGGCAAGGGGGTGGATGAAAAAAATAGAGAAGCATTAGCGGCAGAAAGAGAAGCCAATGCTCTTAGGGGAAGACTTAAGAAAGTTGAAAAAAAAGCTATACAAAATTTTAAAAATAAAGAACTAAGTCAAGAAGGTGGGTTATATTCTAAGGATAAGAATATGATAGAAAGAATAGAAAAATTAGAAAATATAGGAAAGAGTGCAATGATAGAAGAATTAAAGAACTATCACCTAAGTAAGGGTAAGCCAAAATCTAATAGTGAATTAAAAAGAGAATTAGATCATTTATTAGATCCAAATTATAAAAGTGCCAATTGGAGTCATGATAGCCTATCTTCATTATTAATGGCCAAAATGAGTAGTCATGGTAATAAAATAAGCGACAATAAACATGATAATAAAAGATATATAAAATCAGCAGAGATTACCAATAAAGATGTTAAAAATTCTTATGAACAATTTAATAAGAAGAGTCCTGCAGATAAGAGTAAAAATATTGATCAAATGCAAAAAGCTATCAATCTAGACACTATTGATAAAATGAAAAAAGGGCTTGAAAAGAAAAGTAGGTTTACTGACTCTGTATCAGAACGTTTTGTAAGAAATATCGATAAGATAAAAAATCGTGAAGAAAAAAAGTTTGAAAAAGAAAAGGGAAAGAAGGAGGGTGAGGAAAATCAAAAAAAAGAAAGAGGCGAAGTATCCAAAAGAGATGGCGCTTATTTTCACAAAAATGCTTGGAGCTATGTCAGTGATAAAATTATCGATCCCACTAAAGATAAATATAAGGATAAAAAAGAAGCTATTGCTAACTTATTAGATGAAAATGCAAGAGTTCCATATATGGTTGCGTTAGGTAGTGCCGCCCTTAATACGCCCAAGAAAATTGATAAATTATCTGGCAATAGATTTTCAGCTTTAAAAAATTTACCCAATCGTGGCCTCAAGGATGCCAAAAAAGATAAGGCAAGAATTTTAGCTGAAAACATATTAAAAACTACAGAAGGTGAAGATGGGAAAATGAAAATTACCTTAGAAAAAGATCAAAGACAAGATCCTAATTATGAATTTAAAGAATATATGAAGGAACGCAAAGAATCTAAGAGAAAGAAAAGGAAAACAGAAAATGCAACATGGTTAGATAAATTAAAAGATTATAAAACTGGAAATACATTCCTAACAACCATGAATGTTGTAACTTCTAAAACTGGAAATACATTCCTAACAACCATTGAAGAGATGTGGCAGACAACAAAAAAAGGTGCAAAAGAACTTCTTGTTAATACTGGCTTAAGAAATGAATGGACAGCTAAGGAAAAAGATTTAATTGATAAGAAGGTTGCCGATATTAATAAGAGGGGAGGTGTAGAAAAATTAGAGGAAAGAGTTCAAGAGATAGTTGATTATTATGACACTAATCCAGATAAAGTTAAAAAAGAAATAGGAAGTGTCACAAAAGATAAAATTGAAGAACAAGCTCGTAATTTCTTATTAAAAGAAGAAGCAAGTAGGGATTGGAGAAATGAAATCTGGAGTAATAAAGATTTAGATTATGGCTCTCATCTTGCTCCATATATAGGAAAGGATGCTAATCCAGGAAGGGCTATTAATCTGGATGATGATAAGGACTCTCATCTTACTCCGCATTTAGAAAAAAAAAGTACTAATCCAGGAAGGGATACTATTAATCCAGATGATGATAAGGATTCTTAGGAGAATAGATTGTTTATTTTAAAATGAACTTTGGTATAATTTACCATTGTCATTTCATCACCAATAAATAATACTAATCAAGAAAACTTAATTTTATTTTGATGAGCAAAAATTTTTACGTTACAACGCCAATTTATTATGTTAATGATAAGCCGCATATTGGCCATGCCTATACTTCCCTAGCAGCAGATATTTTAGCCAGATTCAAAAGGCTTGATGGTTACAAGACTTTCTTTCTAACCGGTACTGATGAACATGGGCAAAAGGTCGAAAAATCAGCAATTGCTCAAAATAAATCTCCAAAAGAATTTTGCGATGAGATTTCAGTAAAATTTAAAGAATTAGCTGATTTTATGTGTTATTCCTATGATCATTTTATTAGAACAACTGATGAAAATCATAAAAAAACTGCTCAAAAATTTTGGCAAATTTTGGAAGATAAGGGCTTTATTTATAAGGATATTTATGAGGGCTGGTATGCTATTCGTGATGAAGCATTTTATAATGAGGATGAAATTATCGATGGCAAAGCACCAACGGGAGCAGAAGTTACTTGGGAAAAACAAGAAAGTTATTTTTTTAAATTATCTGATTTTGAAAAACCTCTTTTAGATTATATCGAGTCTAATCCTGATTTTATTTCTCCTGAATCTAAAAAAAATGAGGTAGTTTCTTTTTTAAAATCTGGATTGAAGGATCTTTCAATTTCACGAACTTCTTTTAATTGGGGGATTAAAGTGCCTGGTAATGAAAATCATGTGATTTATGTTTGGTTAGATGCACTTACTAATTATCTTTCAAGTCTTGATTTTGCTGATAATGATCAAAAATATCAGGATTTTTGGAAAAATGCTGAAAGCTCACCAATTCATATTGTTGGCAAAGATATTCTTCGTTTTCACGCTATTTATTGGCCAGCTTTTCTTATGGCGGCAGAAATTCCTTTACCAAAAAGAATTTATGCCCATGGTTGGTGGACTAATGAGGGGCAAAAAATTTCTAAATCAATTGGTAATATTATTGATCCTTTTGAAGAGGTTGAATGGTTAAAATCTAAGGAAATTAAGGAAAAAACTGCAATTGATTATTTAAGATATTTTTTAATTAAAGAAATTCCCTTCGGAGCAGATGGTAATTATGCCAAAGAGCAATTGATTAGCAGGGTGAATAGTGAATTAGCCAATAATATTGGCAATTTAACACAAAGATGCCTGACTATGATTCACAAAAATTGTGCTGGTGTTATTAAAAAAGAGCCAAATATTTCAGAAAATTCTGAAATTCTTGAGAAAATTAGAGAAAAAATTGAAAAATTGAAATTTGATAAGGGTTTGGATGAAATTATTAATTTTGCAGATGATATTAATAAGAAATTTAATGATCATGCACCTTGGAATCTTAAAAAAGAGGGGAAAATAGATGAAATGGAACAAGTTTTGAGTGATACTGCCGAAAATATTCGTAAAATTGCTATTTTATTATTACCATTTCTAGAAAATTCAGCCAGAGTTATTTTAGATTTTTTAAATATTAATAAAAATGAACAAAATTTTGATAATTTTAGTAATAAATTAAAAAAAGGCACTAAAATTAATGAAATAGAGGCTGTTTTTCCAAGAATTAAATAAATTTTCTAAAATTTAAAATGCAATTTAGAATCATAGATTTTAAAAATAAATCACAAATTTGGCAATTAATCTCCAATAATATTTATATTGATGAAGATATTAGGAATTCAGTTAAAAAAATTATTGAAGATGTAAAACAAAATGGTGATCAAGCTTTAATTGATATTTGCAATAAATTCGATGGGGCAAATTTTGTGCAACCAGAAAATTTATTATTAAGTCAGGAAGAAATTAAAGATGCTTTTGATAAAACTTCCAAGGATGTTAAAAAAGCAATGCAAAAGGCAACGGATCGAATTAAAATCTATCATCAAAAGCAATTACCAGAAGATTTTCAATTTAGTGATAAAAAGGGTAATATTTTAGGAAATAGATGGCAAATTATTGAAAAAGTTGCTCTTTATGTACCTTCAGGGACCGCTCCCTATCCTAGCTCTGTTTTAATGTCGGCAATTCCTGCAATTATTGCTGGAGTCAGGGATATTGCCATTTTCACACCATCAAAAAATGGTCAGATTGATAAGAATATTTTAGCTGCAGCCAAAATTTGTGGAATTGACAGAATTTATAAAGTCGGTGGGGCAGGGGCCATTGCAGCCGCTGCTTTTGGTAGTAAAACTATCTCCAAATATGATAAAATTGTAGGTCCGGGAAATAATTATGTAGCAATTGCCAAAAAAGAGCTTTTTGGTCAAATTGGTATTGATATGATTGCTGGACCAACCGACATTACCATTATTACTGATGGTCTTGATATCAGCGAAGAATGGGTAATTGCTGATTTATTATCACAATTGGAGCATGGCATTGATTCAAAAGCCTTTTTAATCACTGAAAATAAAGATTTTGCAGAAAAAATTAATCAGAAGATTGGACAATTTGTAGAAAAATTATCTCGTAAAGAAATAATCTCTAAATCTATTTTAAATTCTGCGATTATTTTGGTAGAAAATTTAGATCAGGCAGTTGAAATTTCTAATAAAATAGCACCAGAACATTTGGAAATTATCACTCAAAATTCCAAAGAATTATCAAAAAAAATTACTAATGCTGGGGCTATATTTTTAGGTAAATATTCACCAGAAGCAATTGGCGATTATATTGCTGGACCAAGTCACTGCTTACCAACCCTTGCTAATGCTAGATTTTCTAGTGGTTTATCAGTCTTTGATTTTTTAAAGAGAATTTCAATTATTGACTGCTCTGCCGAAGGTTTTTCTGACCTTGCCGATGAAACTAGTTTACTTGCTAAAATTGAAGGTTTTGATGCCCATAAATTGAGTATTGATATTAGAAAGTTGGACATAATTACATAAATGGATTAGATCAGAAGGTAAAAAGCAATTTTAAGAAATAACAGAGTTTACAAAGAAAAACCCTTAATCTTAAAAATAAAGTTTTTGGCAATCATAAATAGCAAAAAATTAAATATGATGATTTTTTCGTTCCAAGAGAAGGTCAATTACAGTCCAATCAGATTCAACAAATAATGAATAAATTTTAGTTAATTATAATTTGAGATTTCCTATTTTAAAGGTTTAAGAGAAAGGGAATTTGCAAAGAGATTGAAATTATGATATACTATATGGTGTAATCAATTTAAATTTTAGAAATTATGCCGAGAGATCGAATCACAGAAGAAGTAATGCAGCGAGTGGAAAGATGTGTCCAAGAAGCAAGACTTCGCCAACAAGAAAAAATGCTTTGTGAAGCAAAAGCGATAAAGCTAATAATACTTAATCAACATGAAGTAGAAGAGCGATTAAGACGTGTCCAAAAACATGAAAGAGAAAGTTGTCAAGAAAGCGGGATGGAACAATTAATAAGAAATGCCCCCCTCCAGAATTAGAGGGAATGTCCAATCCCCTGTGTCAATTTAATTTTTTTCAAATTTTGCCTTAATAATTTTATTAAGAATTGAGATTTTATTTTTACAAGATTTTAAGCGTAGCGTATCTTGTAAAAATATAAATCCA
>Ga0228615_1000512_pt1 | contig 20747 bp, 15 predicted proteins | sample 16DmetaG_FD_190530 | JGI IMG/M metagenome (GOLD analysis project Ga0228615, IMG submission 190530) | Seawater microbial communities from Monterey Bay, California, United States - 16D | ecosystem: Environmental > Aquatic > Marine > Coastal | place: USA: California | collected 2016-10-17
GTTCGCATCCATCGTGGCAGATGAACTCTTACTGATGGAATCGCCAGCGATCAACACACGTTCCCAAACGCCTCGTGTATTGGACATGTAGAAGATGTCGTAATCGACCATGTCCGAATAGACCACGTGGGGATCGTCGCCCTCATCAAGCATGATGTCAACATAACTCACATCCCACGAACCGGAGGTATTTGCATCAAGCGTGGTCTTCACCCATGAGCCAGAACGGTTGGTCATGTAGGCCATTTCGGTGCTGTTTGTTTTGTAGGCCACGTGGAGATGGTCGTTTGAATCAATGGCCAATGAGGTGCCCGTCCCAGAGAGCGAGGTTGAATCGATGGTGGCGGTCACCCAAGACGAGCCCATCTTGTGAGCATACCTTAGGTTCGTATTGGTGACATCTCGGTAGGTGATGTGAGGTTTCCCGTTTGAATCCAAGGCAATGCTTGTGAATTTTCCAATGTTGTTGGTGGACTCCACTGTTTCTATGGACCAAGACGAGCTCCCATCTACCAATGTTGCATACTTCAAGGAAGACCCAGTGGTTCGGTAATAGGCGACGTGCAAGGTGTCATCGTCGTCAACTGCCATGGACCCAAAGTTTCCGACATCATCGCTGTTGTCAAGGGTCGAGTTAGCCCAATTGGTGCTCGACAGGGCTTTCGTGGCGTACTTCAGAACGTTGTTGGTATCGTCATAGTACGTGATGTGGATGTCGTCATCGCTGTCAAGAATAATGAAACAGTCGCCACCGATGTTTCCAAACGAATCAATGGTCGCCGAGTCCCAAATCCCTGAAGCGTTGGTGGTGTAGTAGAGGTCGTCCGACGATTCCTTCTTCGAACAAATGTGAACGGCTCCGTTGGAATCGAAAGCAATGTTTGTACCCATGCCCACTGCGCCAGAAGAAGCCGCTGTCTGCTTGCCATCTGTGAGGAACGGTGTGCTGTAATCAAGTGTGTGCGGTGTCATGGTCACGCCGACCTCAAGTGAAAGGGTTGAGGGTGAAGAGGAGAGCGCTGCGTAAGTGCATGAACCATCGGCAAAGATGGCGTTGCTGTTGTCATTGATGGCAATGGAGTCCATACAACCAGAGATTGGGTCGCTCATCGGACTGTACGTCCATGAAACACCAGCTGTCCAAGGGTCAGTGTCGCCCGCATCATAGGCACCCGCCTTGAGAATGTGCAAATGTGAGCCCCACTTTGGGCGGAAATCATCGTTATCGGGATCGACCAGCATTTCTCGAATAGTGGTACTGTGGAGCGAACTGATGTTCTCAAGAACAACAGGTTCGTCTTGATTTAGAGTGTTTCCAATGCCAAGTTGACCAACATGATTTCGACCCCAACAGGCCATTGAACCATTGGAAAGGCGGGCACATAGGTGCTCCAAACCTGAGATGAGATCAATTGCGTATGAACCCGTCTCAAAATGAACTGATGCCGCTGGTGAGGTGCTATCGATATTGGTGTCGATACCCAACTGGCCGTAGGCATTGTCACCCCAACAGCGAACAGAACCATTGTTCAACAGTGCACACGAAAAATATGAGCCTGCAACCACCTTCAATGCTGGTTGACCCAAAGACTGGGTCGCTGTTAGGGACGTTTTTTGTGCAGTGTTTCCTGTTCCAAGTTGACCTTGTTGATTTCTACCCGTGCATGCAACATCTCCGTTATCATAAGCAAAACAAGTGTGATGTTGCCCGATCGCCAGGGAAGCGACGTGTCTGCCTGATGCCAGTGGTACGTAGGTTGGAACGGACACCGGGGTAGTCGTATGGCCCAATCCTAACTGGCCATATGCGTTGTACCCCCAGCAGGAAACTGAACCATTGTCCAGTAAAGCGCATGTGTGGACATGTCCAGACTCAATATCCACGGCATACCGACCGGTTCCGAAATCAACAAAAGTTGGAGAATTTTTGTCCACTGTTGTGCCATCTCCGACTTGGCCGTAGGTATTGTCGCCCATGCAATACACTGATTTGTTATCCAGCAGAACACAGGTGTGCAATTGTCCAAGCGTCACTTTGATTGGCGAACGGCCGGTTCCCAAATCAACGAATGTTGCTGCCCCTTGATTGGTTGTGTTTCCAAGACCCAGTTGACCTTGACCGTTCCATCCCCAGCAACTCAAAGAATTGTTATCAAGAATTGCACAACCATGGTAGGACGCAACACCGCCATGGGCAATTGATGTCGCAGTCCGGCCAACACCGAGATCAACCCACCCTGGCTCGTGAACATTGGAATCACCTGCTGTGCTTGCATCACCAAGAGCGCCAAAGAAATTGCTTCCCCAACAATACACAGAAGAATTTGAATAAAGACTGCATGAATGTCCAGTACCAGCGGTCATTTTGTCTTGTTGCCCTTGGACATAGCCATTCCAATTCATCCAATCAATTCCATTGGGCAGTGGATTGTCAAAGACATCGTCTGAGCGATGATCGGCCATTGAATCCACTGCGTTGTAGTGAATTGTGGAGTTTTTGTTGTTGATGTCGCCATCCGTCAAGACAATCATGTCGTTCTTGCTCGCTGATGAGTCGAAGACAGTGTTGTTGTGGATGTTGTGATAATCACCCTTGACCATCAGGCCACCGGCTGCGTTCCAAATGACGTTGTGATGCATTGTACCGTTGGCACCCGTCCCAACCTGGCCGATAGGAGCGTCGAAACGAATGCCGTACTTGATGATGTCATGAATCCAATTGTAAGCCACTTCAGCACCTGGTGCTTCGCCTTGCATGATCTGGACAACTGCGCCATCTGTTTGCAGATGGCCGACATCCCACACTTCGTTGTAGAACACCTTCGGCGCATCACCGATTGACAAGACGGAAGAGGCACCTGTCAAGTGAACGGTGTTGTTGGTGAAGTACATGTCTCGTCCGCCCTCGTAAATTGTGACCATGAGTCCTTTTTGATCTGCGGCCGACCAGTCAATGGCATGGAAGTAGGAGTTGTTCACCGTGTTGTTGTTTGTTTGGCCCGGTGAGCCTTGGAATTCAAGAGCGCCGCCATCGGTGTTGGTGATGGAGATGTTGTCCACGAAACTGTTGGTGCTTCGGTAGAAACGGGTCATCCAGCGGTCATCTTCGGATTCGCCAGCAATGCCCAATCCGCGCTTCGAGGTGCTTGGATATTCGAGGGTTGAATTGGTGAAACTGCATCCATCGCACTCGTTGAAGTTCACGGTTGTTCCAAAGAAGTCGATGCCTTGAATGGTTACACCGTCGGAGTTCTCAACGGTTATTGCAAAGGGTTGGACCTTGACTCGGAGTTCCAAATCATTTGCATTCTGACCACTCGGCGTTTTGTAATGCAGACGATTGTTTGCATTGTTGAACCACCATTCGCCATCGACGTCGATAAGTTCTCGCTTGCCTTCAAGGAAGTACGCATGATGCTTGGTCTTCCATCCGACACCATTGCCATCGTAGGCGAATGTTCCGTTTGCTGAATTCCAATCTGTGATTTCACGGCTGTTGCTGCGGAACGAGCCGAGGTTCATGACCGCAATGGCGCCCTCAGGGTCCAACCCTGTGGCATTGATTGTCTCATTGAGTCCTGAATGAACACCTGTTTCAGGTCCAGCATCGGTCAACCATCCTTTCGTGTAGGCATTGTTTGAACCGGTCAAGGTTCCCTCAGCCCAATACGAGCGATTGAAAACAGTCTCATCCGAAAACTGTGCGTTTGGCCATCGAGCAGGAACTTGCTCTTCGTAGGCCAAGAACAACTGCCAACCATCAACCGGCAAGGTCACTTCTTGGATGCCATCGCTGTCTGCGGTGGTCCATGTGACATCCATATCATCAGCGATGCTTTGCGTTCCATCAAACACGACACGGGCGCCATTGGCGGCCCGAATCAACAGGTTGTCTTTTCCGTCAACAGTGACATTTTCGTGATACCGGCCGCTGTACAAGACGATTTCATCATTCGCTGAGGATTCGTTGAGGGCATCGGAAAGGGTTGCTTTTGGACACGACCATGTGCCGTCCCAATCATCAGAACCGTTGACCGGATCGACATAAATCGATTCACCAGCGCTGCGTGAAATGTATGAGCAACCGGCACCAACTGAGGCAACATCTTGCGAATCCAGCATTGGTGTTCGAGAAATTTCAACGATTCCTGCTGAAAGCGACATGGTCACCATCAGCACCGCCAAAAAGATTGATTTGAAAGATTGAGACAACGAACCCAACAAATGCATCCGCCTCCCCTACGGGGAGGCAGGCCCCCCAATCCTAAGAGTGATTCCTATCATAATAGGTGGGCCACTAATTAAGGTCAGTTTGGCCATTCCGACCGTGGTTGGTTCGGCCACCCTTTTTTCTTGACATCAAAACCAAGTTCGCGAAATTTCTTTCTGGCTTTCCGCCAAACAGGGAGCATGTAACCAACCTTCGAACGTTCTGAGAACGTCCAGTGCCATGGACACCTTGGAACACGTGCCACCCAGTGCTCAAGCAAGCGCTGATTCAATTCGTCTTCCATTCCCCCTGGTATGACCCACGAAGTGATGTTCAAGGCGCCTGCGGATCCACGAGTTTCCGACCATGCCGTCATCTCGAGGCCTCGCAGTGGCCCGTCGAGAACTCGAATGCCGAGGGTGCGGGTTGATTGTGCCATCGGCATGATGATGGCAAAGCGATCAACCAGTCGAGAGCCTTCATGCCGCTCCATAGACCAGCCAGCTTCCTCTGCAAGAAGTCGAAGAGTCTTGATGGCATGAACGGGAGACACACTGACCTCAAGATCGGTGGTAGCTCGTCGGACCATGGCTTGCCCAGACGACAACTTAGCATCAACGCTTTGATGCATATTTTGTCATGCAGCCTATCGGCTGTGTGGAGTTGTTTCGATCAAACGTTTCCGTTTGTTCATGCGTGTGCACGGTTAGCCCACAGTCCCGCCCTCAAAGGGCGAGGTGTTCCGCGGGAAGGACCGAATCGGACAACCGTGCATCACGAGGCTACGCGTGCAAGACGCGTTTTCCTTGTGCGCTCGGCGGCGCTCGATACCTGTTTCAACCGAAAAGGGATCCAAGACCGTCGAAGCCAGCTTCTTCTTCTTCCTCTTCCTCTTCTTCAGGGGCAGCGGCTTCCGAAGCACCGCCAGCTGCAGGAGCAGCGGCAGCAGCAGCAGGGGCGGCAACGGCTTGGGTCATTGCATCAGCGATGTCGACACCAGCAAGCGATGCTACGAGTGCTTTCACTCGAGCGTCGTCAGCGGTTACACCAGCAGCCTTCAAAATGGCGCTGATTGTCTTTTCGTCAATGTCTTTTTCAGCAGCGTGCAGTAGCATAGCAGCGTATACGTATTCCATATTTTTTCACCTCATTGTGGTCAACCGAATAGATCTCCGAGTCCGCCGAAGCTTTCCTCTTCTTCCTCTTCTTCCTCTTCTTCGGCTTCGGTTGGTGCCTCAGAAGTGCTTTCAGGAGCACTTGCAGCGGATGCGGCAGCGGATGCTGCTGCGCCCAGCATGGTTGCAAGTTCTTCATCGAGTGCGTCGCTGTCAAGTTGTCCAGCAACAGCCATAGCGCTGTTGTGGGCTCGTCCAACGAGATGTGGCATGGTGTCTGCAGTAGCGATTGCAGCTTCCAATGCAACGGCCATTGCCTCTCGGCTGGCCTTTGCAAGAATGGTTGGCATGGTTTGGCCGGTGAACCACGTGATGTTGCAAGCAAGGTTGAATGCGCCTGCAGCGTAACTGACCAGGTCGGTCTCGAATTGCTCGTAATCGATATCAAGAGTCGATGGTGAGAACAATGTGCCGCCTTCGAGGGTTCCACAGAGCCGGAGACCTGTGACGATTGGATTAATTCCAATCTTCGATAGCATCATACCCATTTCGCCTTCGAAGACATCGCCGGCTTCAAGCACGACAGTGCGCTTCTGGATTTGAACTGAGCCGCCCATGATCTTAGCGGGGATTCCAACTGAGTTGAGGTCACCAACTATTGGTCCTGGTGGCATTCCAGTGTCCATCTTTTCAACAACGATTTGATGAGGAGCGATGTCCCCTTCTTTTGCTGCTCGGCCGGCTTCGGTCTTCTTGAGTTCTGTGAAGAGTTCGAATGAGTTCAATTGAGCCGAGGAGACAAGTGCAGGTTGTACAGCACCGTCAAACAATGACTCGATGTTTTCTGCATCGTAGCCAGCTTGCTCCCAAGCAAGTCGCATCAATTGCTTCTTTGCGACTTGAATGTTCATGTCGCTGCGCAGTTGTGCTCGCATACCGAGCATGGCACCGGCAGGAACGCCGTGAATATCGATCACAGCGAGGGTCTCACCGCTGTTGAGGAGCGACACAAGGTCCTTGACCGTGTCTTTCTTCCAAGAGACAACCTTAGGAATCAATTGATCACCTCGACCATCTGAGATGGACCCATGGTTGTCTTGATGTAAAGAGAACGAATGTTTCCAACACCGCGCTCAAGCTTGGAAATCACACGGTTGTAGACTTCCATAGCGTTAGCGTTGAGTTCTTCTTGGGATTGCTTTGCAGTTCCAAAGGAAATTTGGAATGTCATTCTGTCACCAGACTTGACCACAACTGTGGATTGAAGGCCAGCAGCGATGATAGCAGGATCGAGTGTTGGAGGCACTGGGCGAGGCATCTTGCCACGTGGACCAAGCACGACACCGAGGTATCGGCCGATGAGACCCATGTGAGGGACTTCGGAGAGGAAGAAATCGTAAGCGTTTGCGATTTTCTTTGCCTTTCCTTTGTTGCCACCAAGGTCCTCAATTTCTTGAGGGGTGATGACGTGAATGCCTGCTGCCTTTGCTTTAGTGGCTGCTTCGCCTGCGGCGAACATTGCGATTTTGAGTTCACGACCGCGTCCAGAAGGAAGACGGATTTCTTCCTTGATACGGTTGTTTGGGTTTTTCAAGTCGACGTCCTTGATCGTGAATGCAATATCCACGGACTCGACAAACTTACGCTTGGGCGCATGTTCAAGTGCGTCCGATATTGCTTGTGTTATTTTTTCTTCCATTTTTGTTCACCCCTGTGGTCAGCGAAGCGCTCTACGGCGCCTCTACCACGGTCCGTGAGTCTCAGTTAAACCGCTCGTCCCATTCTCCTTTGTTAATGATGGCGAGGGCGTCATTTGCCCAGTGACCGTCGATTTTGACTCGCATTGAAACGCATGTTCCAATGATTTCTTTTGTTTGTGCTTTCAAATCAGCACCGGTTAGGTGTCCTTGCCCGTTCTTGTCACGGGCGACGTCCATTGCCTTCTCAAGAGAGAGATCCTCAACAGCAGCTTCCAAGCTACCGTTGCACTTCTTGACGCCTAGGGCTTTCTTGATGAGTTCGGATGTCCATGGTTTTGGCATAGTCTTCATCTCCATTACTCACTGCTGTGGGCATTCAGCCGACAAAACACCCCTATTTAATCGCGCTGTGCGATGGGTGCTGGCCGTCTGGCCCGGTGAAAATCACTCCACACGCTCCACGACACGAACGTGGTCGCCACGCATGTTCAAGGTCATTGGAATGGGTTGTTCGTACAACTCCATACTGACCTCTTCCTTTGATTCTGCAACGCTCAGAACACGAGCCTTCTCGCCCTTGAAAGCGCCAGTGACGATTTCGACGATGCATCCAACTTCGATTCCAGAGGTGACAGCCTTTGGTTCGAGGTAGGGGAGAATATCGCCGAGTGGTGCGGCTCCAGGCAACACGGTCTTGGCGTTCTTGAGCGGCGTTTGGTTGAGGCCACGGCGGGCTGCAGGATCTCGGCCACCAGAGCGACCGATCAACTTCTCAACGTGGTGAAGTGCGCTCGACTCAACAAAGAGGTAACCACGCATCCCAGTTGGGTGAAGAACGGACATAATCTCGCCTTGAAGGGAGGTAAGGGAACCACTGCCGTGCAATCGGGCGTACATTTCGTTGGCAACCCGTTGTTCGGAACCAATCGCTGTCTTGACGATGTAGAGGAAGGACCCGACCGATCCATACATCTCGCCGAAGAGGGTGGTGTTGTTTTCCATATCAAGGTTCGAGAAGATGCAGTTGTAATCTTGAAGGGTTCCGGGATCAATCCATTCCGCTTCGGTGTATCGGCCCATTGGGGTCACTTCATCTGTGCTTGCGACAACCAGCACTGGCATGACGTCAACGAGGTTGCGGCCCATGTCGATTCCACGGTCGATGCCGGCCCCTTGATAGTGCAAGGATTCAACTGGAATACCTGTGGATTCTGAAACACGAGTGAGAACTTCCTCTGGAGTATCTCCAACGCCCCAGACACCATCCCACAGGGCAGCAAAATCTGGGTCTTGCTTATTGCGGCGAAGCAAAAGCAACTTCTCTTCGAAACGTACAAATGCGACAAATGCGTTAACCATCTCAAATCTCTCCTATTAGTTTCCGATGCCAATGACATCTTGGAGCAGCCACGGCAGGAAGTTGTCCATGAGGACAAGCATTGCAAAACCAATGCCGCCGAGCACGAACATGCCAATCCCACAGATGATGCAAGTTTGCTTGAATTCTTGAGGAGTCGGCTTTCGGGCCATTCGAATAATTCGAGCCCAAGAGCCACGGGAAATACGCCTAAATTGGGATTCAATCCAATCTTGGCGGTCCTGAACTTTGTCTTCAAAGGAGCGTTTTTCAGCGTTTTCACCAGACATGGTACGACCTCGGCTTTCCATGCCACCAACATGGTCAATATAACCACTCCGACGCGACACGGCGCGCTTCCATTGGCTGCTTTTCAACCTGAATCACCGAGGCGAGGGTTGATGTGGGAGGGGCGTTGAAACCAAACCGGATGGCACAGAAAGACCCCTACAGTCTGTTAGGCGTGAGCAGGGATGCTGGCGACGCTGAAATCAAGCGTGCTTTCCGCAAAAAGGCTCGACAGTACCATCCTGATCGAAACCCGGATGATGCGGCTGCAGAAGCCAAATTCAAGGAAATTCAAGAAGCCTACGACACCATTGGCACAGCCAAAGAACGCAATGAGTACGAACAGCAGCAGCGAATGTCGAGCATGTTCGGAGGTGGAGGAGGTCCACGCGGTGGTGCTGGAATGGACGACATGCTCAGACAAATGTTCGGAGGCGGCGGCGCACAGTCGTTTGGTGGCATGGGGGGTATGGGCGGCCGACAACAACGCCAGCGCCCTCAGTCCCGGCAGAAAGGTTCCGACATTAACGTCGGCCTCAACATCACTGCAGAACAAGCAGAGCAAGGCGGGAAATTCCCCTTCACTTTCAAACGGTTGAAACCGAATCAATCCGGTGCAATGGAAGCCACTTCAGTCACCCTTCAAACCACCATCAAACCAGGTGTTAAGCACGGCACAGTAACCCGGTTACGCGGCCAAGGCCACGATCATCCCGAAGGCCAGCCCGGCGATGTATTGCTCAGTGTACGAATTCAATTTGGAGAGGGCCGCCGTTGGGACCAATCTACCTTGGTGCAAGAAGTACAAGTGCCCTACAGCACATTGATGCTCGGAGGGAAAGTCAAGGTGAAATTGCCATCTGGTAAATCCATCCGCCTCTCAGTAGCCCCTGAAACTCACATCGGAGATCGACGAAAAGTACCGGGTGCCGGCTATGATGGCGGTGACCTCGAACTCGAATTTGTCTTACCAGAACTCGAAGGCTTGACCAAAGCCCAAATCAAAGCCCTTGAGGCCTTACGAGACAAGGGGTTGTGAGGCATGTCTAGACCGCAAAAGCGTGGCAAAAACCGCCACAATCAAAAGCGGAATAAAGGCCCAAAAAGCCCACCTGATGAACGCTTGTGGAGGAGATTAGCAGGTCATTTTGGTGAAGATGAATCCCTTTGGCAACGTCATTGGGATGGTGCTTCAATTGCAGCCTACCTCACCGAAAAAGAACAACTGGTCCAACGGTTCAAACTTGATGCAAAGGCCGAGCGTTCGTTCAGAAGCGACCTCGACCAGGGCATAGCAACCGGGCGCAGCAAAGGAGAGAGGTTTGTCACCGTCTCGGACAAAGAAGTGACCCTAAGAACCCCAAAAAGCGTGGCGGCCATCGAAACCAACGTCCGCGATTGGCAGGCGTTCACATCGCTCCACTGCGCCGAGGGATCACCGCCACTCACCGGCCTTCCAGCCCTCAAACAGGGCGACACAATCAGCGCCGAGGATGGGCGGTATGTTTCAGAATCTGATGCCGGCCGCTACGCCCTCCTCGAGAGCGTATGGATGGCCCACCTTGCTGGTGAAGACTACCCTGAGGCGTTTTCGCTCAGTGAGGGAGAAGTGCTTCATGCGTGGGGCTCCTTTGATTTGGTGAAGGAAGCACGATTCATCGCCAAGCGTCGGTCCGGTCTTCGGTTTCATGAAGCAGAGCCAAGCATGGCTTTACTCCTGCTTCAAGCCAATCACCACACCGCAAGAAGCCTCATGCATCATCGTCTCGAAAGCAAACGCAAAGCTGGATTCAATCCTTTTCCAGCCACTTACAATGAGCGTTTGATCGATGCTGCTGAAGCCTTATCGGAAGTGAATGGCGATGCAGCAGTGGCGGAAGGCAGGACCGATTTACGGCACCTTCCCTTTGTCACCATAGACCCTCATGATGCGAAGGATTTCGACGACGCAGTCTGCTTAGTAGAAGCAAAAGGGAAGCGAACCCTCTGGGTCGCCATCGCCGATGTTGCACACTATGTCCGCCCAGACACAACGCTTGATGCTGCGGCAAGGAACCGGGCAACTTCGGTCTACCTCCCGCATGCAGTTTTGCCTATGTTACCACCAAAGCTAGCAGACGAACTGTGTTCACTACGAGCAAATGTGGACCGGTTTTCCATGGTCGTAGCCATGCACCTCAACTCAGAGCATGAGGTGACATCAACCGAGGCTTTTGAAGCCGTCATCAACGTCAAGCACAACCTCGCCTACGAAGATGCAATTGGAAAAGAAGAGTTCGAAGCGATGTTCCAACTTGCGGCTGCTTGGCAGAAAAAGGACGTGCGCCTTAACATCCAAAACGCTGAACTTCGGCCACGCCTCCATGGTGATGAAGCCATTCGTGTCGAAGTCAAATGGCCGAATGAGGCCACCCGAATGATTGAGTCATTCATGGTCGCAACCAATTCAGCAATCGGCCACTTTCTCGGTGAACTGGGCGCCCCTCTCCCTTGGCGATGCCACACCCCACCTGATGCACCAGAGGTCGAGGAACTCAACGCTAAGTTGGAATCACTTGGTGTCGACATTGTGCTCCCTCGACCTTCAACAAGGACCCATGGGCAGTCTGAAACCAGCGAACTGAGCAACCTTCTAGGTGCATGGGCAGGAGGCGATATCGATCTCTCTGGGTTACAAGAACCGGTTGAAGAAACGCCTGAAGATATTGACACTTACCTGGCAAACGTCCTCGATCCTGAGGCGCGCCAATCGATTCTTGATGCGCTCGAGAACGCACAAGAAAAGGCATCACAACTCAAAGGACCTGTGCGCAGGGTGGTCGACCAGGGTCTGTTCCAATTGATGCAGCGAGCAAAATACAGTTCGGAAAACTTGGGTCACTTCGGCTTGAATTTGGATGCCTATGTGCACTTTACTTCCCCCATCCGCAGGTATCCTGATCTGATGGCTCACCGTCAATTGAAAGCACACCTCCGCGGCCTCGATTGGGTGCACGACGAAGAAGAAACTGCAGCATTAGCGGAACACTGTTCTGAGCGGGGCCATGCTGCAAAGCGACTGGAGTGGGAACTTGTCGCCAACGCCTATCACATCCATTTGCTTCGAGGAGGTGTCATAGGTGAGCAATCAAGCGAAGCATCACACATAGAAGGGGACATGACCTACAAAGCAAGAGTCACCGGATTGCGTGGCGTTTGGGTGTTTTTGGACCTTGCCGATGATGGGTCAATTCACGGTAGAATGCATGTTCGCCAACTGGGTGGAAAGCGTAGACTCTTGGTCGATGATCACGGATTGAGCGTGGTGCCAGCAGAGCCGGACCACAACGGAGAACATCCACCAGTGGTCCAATTAGGCCAAGTGTTTCCGTGCCGATTGCGCGGTTTGGACATCTGGGCAGGATTGCTTGATTTGGCTCCGCTCAAGTAATCAAGCCAACACAATGGGTTTATATTGACTACAATAAACCAAAACCCATGGCCCGAGTGAAAGCTCAAACTTGCGAGTGCTCCTGCAAGATGAAGCGAATCTACACCAGAGCGGAGGGCGGCAAGGGCTGGAATCAAATCGGCTGGATGTGCACCTGTGGGTGCGGATGCCTCACCATGGATTCGGGTGATTGGAACATCGTTGACTGCGATCCCGTGTCCTGTTGCAACTGAGGTCGTGAAGTCGTGTCCAAGCCAATTCCTCTGAACATTGCGGGCATGAGTTGCGCAGCATGTGTTGCCTCTGTTGAACGAGTAGCACAGGCCGTGGAAGGCGTGGCGGAACTCGCTGTGAACCTTCCATTGCATCGTGGACGGTTAAGCCTGAACCAGAAGGCATCCTCCGACACCATCGAGAACGTCATCAAAGCAATCGAAGGTGCAGGGTTTGTAGCATCTGTTCGCGAAGAACAGCAAGACAGCGCCATCATTAATGGTGAAATTCGTAATCTCAGAAACAAAACATTGCTTTCATTGCTCCTCGCACTGCCAACCCTTTGGTTGTCGATGTTTGCCAATAACCTCGGCCAAGAATACGGGATCGAAGTTCGCTTTTACCTTGCAATGCTTGCGTGCATCCCGGTGTATCTATGGGCCGGTTGGACGATTCACAAAGGAGCATGGATTTCTCTTCGATCCGGCCGAGCCAACATGGATGTCCTCATTCATTTGGGAACAACTGTCGCGTTTTTATGGTCGGTGTGCGTTGTGATTGCCCCGACCTTAGCCAACCCACCAAACCTCCTCATGCAAGCCAATCACGTCTTCTTCGATGGAGTCGTGTTCATCATCGCCTTCGTATTACTGGGCAATTGGATGGAGGCTGTTGCCAAAGTGAAAGCAACGCAAGCTGTTCATGGATTGATGGCGTTGCAGCCGAAGACTGCTCGGATCATAACGGACGAAGAGCTCGGGCACACACAGAAGATTGGCATTCATGCTGTTTCACCAGGCTCGCTGTTGAAGGTCTTGGTTGGAGAAACGATCCCTCTTGACGGAACGGTTGTGGAAAACAGCGTCAGCATCGATGAGTCGATGATGACAGGGGAGCCCTATCCTGTGCGGAAAAAAGTCGGTTCTGAGGTCATGGCTGGAACAATTGTCCTTGACGGGAGCGTGCTCATTCGAGTGACCAACTCGGCCGGAGATACGCTGCTTGACGACATCATCGCTCTGGTTGAAGAGGCCCAAATGGGCAAAGCTCCAATCCAACGGCAGGTCGACAACATTGCGGCTGTCTTCGTACCAGTTGTGATCCTTCTCGCCATCATAGCAGGGGCCTTCTGGTGGCTTTCTGATGCATCAACTGGTCACAATCCGTTCGACACATCTGGAGAGTTAGCCATCCTTGTCATGGTATCAACGCTGGTGATTGCATGCCCGTGCGCCTTAGGCCTAGCCACGCCAACCGCCCTGATTGTTGGAACTGGGGTTGGTGCCAAACACGGGCTGCTGATCAAGGGCATCGAAGCGTTGGAGCAAGCCCACAAAACCGACACGCTCGTCGTCGACAAAACGGGAACCGTCACGGCAGGAAAACCAAGAGTGAGTCACATCGAACTGATCGATACCGAAGTGAAGGAAATCCTCGCAATTGCCTCTGCGCTTGAATTGGAATCAACACACCCACTTGCTGATGCCATCCACACTTCGTGGTCCAACGTCACTTCTGTTCGGCCGAGCGTCAGCGATGTACAAACGCTTGCAGGAATGGGTTTGGTTGGAGACATTGATGGGACTTTAGCCGGTGTTGGCAATCTAGATCTCATGGCAGAAATCGGAGTCAATGTCTCTGCTGAACAGCAAACTCGCATGGAGGCTGCTGCTCGTAAAGGGGTGACGCTTGTGCTTGTGAGCCATGGACTTCGATTGCTTGGATGGATTGAAGCAAGCGATCGCATTCGTACCTCATCCGCTCGGGCTGTAAAGCTGGCCAAGCAGATGAACCTCGATGTCATCATGCTCACCGGGGATCGAGAAGATGCGGCGCTGGTCACAGCCAATGAAATTGGGATTACGACCGTGATGGCCGGAGTCAAACCCGATGAAAAGGCAAGCCACATTCAACGGCTCCAAGCAGAAGGGCGAACAGTTGCAATGGTCGGTGACGGCATCAACGATGCGGCCGCTCTGTCCATGGCCGATGTGGGAATAGCGATGGGGGCCGGTTCGGACATTGCTCTTGACGCAGCTGATTTCATCCTCCTTCGAGACGATCTTATTGACGCCGTCTCTTCAATTCAACTTGGAAAGGCCACCATGCGAAGGATTCACACAAACCTTGGATGGGCCTTTACCTACAACCTGATTGGAATCCCGCTTGCCATGGGCTTCTTGCTCACATCGACTGGATGGTTGCTCCCACCAGCATTTGCTGCGGCAGCAATGTCGCTTTCATCCGTGAGCGTCATCGGTAATTCCCTCCTATTGCGAGGATGGAAGCCCATTCGCGAATGAAATTCAAGAGCGCACTCCGTTACAAGAAGAGCATGCGGAAGTGATTTGTGTGTGCCCATTCCTTTCGATAGATTGAATATCATCGGTTCCATGCCAAAACCATGAGCCAAACGATTCACACACTTTCCATCACGGGCATGACCTGCGGTTGCTGCTCCGGGCGCGTTACACGTGCTTTGAGGGCCACACCGGGCGTTGTCAACGTGCTTGTGTCCCATGAGGACAACACGGGAAACGTTCTCGCATCCCCCGAAGTCAGCGTTTCAAGCCTGATTAAAGCGGTCAAATCCGTTGGCTTTGATGCAACGGCTTGAAGCGTTTGTTTCAAATCTAAGATGCACCGCCATCAGTTTGCGCGGGGGTCGCCCAGCTTGGTCAACGGCGGTGGGTTTAGGTCCCATTCCTTATTGGTTCGCAGGTTCGAATCCTGCTCCCCGCACCTCTTTCAGTCTTGCAGATGAGAACCCCGTTCACGCAAGTGAACAAAGGTGAGATTCCTGCTCCCCGCACCTCTTTCAGTCTTGCAGATGAGAACCCCGTTCACGCAAGTGAACAAAGGTGAGATTCCTGCTCCCCGCACCTCTTCTTCAGCGCGTGTGAGCGCCTTCAAGTGGACCAAGTGGAATGATTCGGAACGTGTTGATGTTCTGGTGCGACCAGAAGTAATGCGCCTTCATGTGATGCCAATGGCAAGTTTCTCGGATGCCTTCCTGGTCAATCATTCGCTCAACAAATGCCTGAAGGTTCGGATAATCGATGATCCTACGAAGGTTGCACTTGAAGTGGACGACGTACACCAAATCAAACCGCGCAAGCGTGGGGAACAAACAGATGTCAGCCTCGGTAAGAACGCCTTTTTCCTCACCAATCAACCAATCGCGTCCTTCAAGGTGGAGTTCCAGTTCGTCAAGTCGCTCAAATAACGCCGTCACGGCTTCATCGTAAGCCACTTGAGTTCGGGCGAAACCTGTTTTGTATACGCCGTTGTTAACCGATTCATAGTTGGCGTCAATCATGGCATCGATGTCCGCTTTCAGTTCCTCCGGGCAGAGGCTTCGGCCGTTTCCAAATCCAGCTTTGGAAAACTCATCGAACATTCGTACGATTTCACGGCTCTCATTGTTGACGATGGTTGCGTGTGTTCGATCCCAAAGCACCGGCACAGTTCCAATTCTTGGACCCTCGTTCCAACCAGAAAACGCACGGTTGTAGATCCCCTCGAGGCTTGTCTCACCGTTCACGGTGTCGGCGGTTGCGCCTTCTTCTTCCGGGTTGAAGGACCATGACCCATCCTGGTTCATTCTCCAATCGACCACGTCAACACTCACCTTGTCTTCGAGGCCAAGCAAGGTTCTCGTGATCAACGTCCGATGAGCCCACGGGCACGCATGCGAGACGTACAGATGGTAACGATGAGGTTCCACATCGAAGGTTCCACCGGGTTGAATGAGGTCCCTAAATTCACTCGACTTACGAATGAACTTGCCAGAATCAAAAGCTTCTGTCCATGCTCCGGCCTGCTCGTCGCTTGGTTCCATGGAGAAGCGACTTACACTCCTCCTATGAAGAGTGTAGTATCTTCGCTGGTCGTTGGTTCACCCAAGGCTCAATCGCAGCAACTTGGCTCGTCATCAACTTGAGCACAGAAGCAGGTCACGCTTGGCACCATGTCCGCTCGAGAAGATCGCTCTTCGAACAAAGCGGTCACTTGAGCGAGTTCCTCAGGTGCGTCGCCTCGGGCTTCAAGGCAGAGTTTGAGACCCAAGAGGCCCCACATGTTGTCCTTCCAGAGTTTGATGTCTTCGCGGTAAACGGCTTCTGCTTCTTCGATGTGACCCTGCTCAAAGAGAAGAGCACCGAGGATGTGACGAACGGGTTGCATCTGGCCCCAAGGTTCGTTGTAAGCAAGGTTGAGCGACAGGTCAACACCACGGCGGATGTGATCAAAAGCAGCGGTGAAGTCGGAGGCTTCGCCACGTTCCTTAGCGAGGTATTGCCGGCGGTATTCGATTTCACCGTCAAGCACTGCTGCGTTGACGAGCAAAATGCACGGGCCTTCGCTTGGATCTTGGTACATCAGGTTGTTGTGGAGCACACGGCCAGCAAGGGCTGGATTCTTGAGTGCCTCGTTGAACAAGACTTGCTCTGCTTCAGCCTCTGGGACCATGCCCTTGGAAGCGTAAGCCACACCACGGGCGTAGTGCTGAGTGGCGATTGTGGCAGGGAAGACATCTTTGTCGTCGTACATTGGTTCAGCCAGAATCTCGTCCCACTTACCGAATCGAATCATGACGTGCCACGGCATGGTGACGTAGGATTCGAGGAAGATTGCACCCATTGGGATGATGCCAGCAAGCATGAATTGCACACCAGAGTTTTCGTCGCCTGCAGGCAGGGTATCTACGGCTTTGCGAGCGTACTTGAGAGCGGTCTCGTATTGCCCTTCGAACATAGCACACCAGACGATGAAGTGGTGGTTGTGCATTCGGTAGAACTTGTAGAACTGAGATTCATTGCCGGTGAGTTCGACGTATCGGTCATCAGCTTCAACCGCCGCAATGTTGCATTCCACGGCTTCCTTCCATTGCCCGACCCATGCATCAATGTGAGAAGGCATGTGGACAAGGTGACCAAGACCTGGCATGAGGTTGCGAAGAACATCTGCTGCTGGGAGTGCCTTTTCTGGGAAAGGTGACAATTCCAAAGCGTGGCAGTACAAGTGGCACAGCGCAGGGTGAACCTTTGCTTCCTCGCTGCCTTCGAAGGCATCTTCCATGATCTTGACAAGCAACAAGGTGTTGTCATCCGCTGGAGTGATCTCGCCTGTGGCTGTGTTCTTGTCCCACAGTTGCCATGCCTTGAGGTTCATCAGAGCCTCTACGTAAATCGAAGTGACGTCCAAGTTTCCGCTGTACTTCTCATACAACGGCGCCATTGCTTCAGCGAAGGCAACGTTGAGTTCTGGAGAGTTCCCCATGTTGAGAACGCTTGGATCTGCTGCGTCACGTGCTTCTGCAGAGTGACGTGTTGCAAGAGCGTCAATCAAATCTTGTTCCAATTCTGTGCAGCCATCCTTGAGGGAGACTGCAGTTTGGATTGAATCGTGGCCAGAGCCAAGTCCAGGTGCCCAGTTGTAATTTGAAGAGACACAGTATGCGATGCCCCACCATGCCATAGCGCAGGTGTCATCGAGTTCAGCAACCTTGCTAAAGCAGGCAATAGCTTGTTCGTGGTTGTAGTTCAGCATGTGGCCGTAGCCTTCCACAAACATAGCACGTGCTTCATCGTTAGCGCATGTAATTTCTGTGGCGAAGGTGTAATTCGATTCTACTCCATAGTCGTAATCCGTCGGTGCAAGGGTCATGTATGGCCTTAAAACGGCGTTTGATTTAAGATATCGGGTGATATGTGATGGATTTCCGGACCGTATATGGAAAATAATAAAGCGAAAACACAGGCCAAGCGAAGAGGTGATTAAAGAGGTTGAAGTTCAGAGGTGGAAAGCCTCACTCGATGCGGACATCTTCAATGCCCTCAGCCGCTTCAGGCCAAGCCATGTCAAGGGATTCCAATGTCTCCCGAATGAGGGTCGATATGACCTCATTGCGGTATTTTTTGTTGTTCGCCGGCACCACATACCATGGTGCATCTTCGGTGCTGGTTTCTTTCAACATGGTTTCGAAGGCGTCCTGGTACTGGTCCCAGTAGGCCCTTTCCTTGAGGTCGTCTTTGTTGAACTTCCATTGTTTCTCGGGGGTATTCAATCGGCTCTCAAAGCGCTTCTTTTGCTCGTCTTTGGAAATGTGAAGATAAATTTTGACAACCGTAGTGCCCTCATCGACCAGCATTTGTTCGAAAGATCTGATGTGGCTGTAGCGCTTTTCAATTGCCTCATCTGGAGCATAGCCGTGCACTTTGACCACCAACACGTCCTCGTAATGACTGCGGTTGAAGACGACAATTTCTCCGTTCCCGGGCACGTGGGGGTGGACGCGCCACAGGTAATCATGAGCGAGTTCGATCTTGGTTGGGCGTTTGAAAGATTTCACTTTGACGCCTTGAGGATTCAATAAGCCAAACACCGACCGGATGGTACCATCCTTGCCACCAGCGTCAATGGCTTGGAGCACGACAAGAAGCCGCTGTTTTCGTTCAGCCCACATCAATTTTTGGAGCGATTGCAATTGCTTTGTGTTCTTCTTCAAAACGCGCTTTGATTGCTCTTTGTCAAACCCTGTCGGAGGGGCTGCTGATGCATCAGACAAAGCAAAGGTTTCCGGGTTTGAAACTCGGTACTGAGAAGTGTCCACGGCACTTGTCTTCCTCTAGCCATTAAAAATCGTTCTGCGGTGCCGTGGCTGTTGCAGGGCAGAACAACGGATGCACTTTGTTCATAAAGTTCCGATGAAAGCGCATCTTAGGGATGGCGTCGAGATGGTTACCGCAGCAGATGTAGAGAAAGCCCAACAAGCCTGGGGAGAGGGAATCGTAGAAATTGCCGCAGCTCATGATGCAGGAATGGACTACGTCGAACGTGCACGAACCCACGTTGAAACGCTCTATGCCTATGGAATAGGACCTGTGTTGTTCAAACCAACCTTCGCCGCTAAGCAACAATTCCGCCCCACCTTCGAAGGCGCAATGTCCTACTTCGTGGGCCAAAATGGAGCCTGCCCAGAAGACAATGGTTTTGCGATTCAACATTGGACCAATGTACGGTTCGAAAATCAAGAGATGGTCATCAATGGCCCAACGGCCATGACAATGGGGAACTACTTCTTCACCAGGCCTGACGGCACAGAAGCCAAGGTGGAGTTCTCGTTTTGCTACATTCAGGACACGGGAGGGAAACTGCGCATTCATTTGCACCATTCCTCTGTGCCTGTGAACGTCAATTAGAGCACGGTTTTCGAGAAAGGTAAGAGCAAAAGGGACGCTCCAAGCGTACATTACCGATGCTCACAATGAGAAGAGGCGTTCTCTTACGGCCTCTTTTTTCGGGCATCGTTTGCACGGGCCTTTCTTGGTTTTTTTCTTATAGCGTTTGCAACATTTTGATTTGAGTTTTTTTGTTTTTGATCCACAGCCAGATTGGCAGTTCGTAGAACAGACGCTTTGAGCATGTTCTATTATTGACAGATTTGGATCGAGGAAGTTAGTTTGTTGCAACCCACAAAAAGGGCATGCAACCCAGCCGACTTCTATCGTAACGCCGCAAACTGTACAGCTTTCTTGCAGGTGCATATCCTTGGGAAGTTTAGGGCACCCTAAAACCTTTCCTTGCGAATTGGCCGCCCCCCAGAACACAATGGTTTTGCGAGTCAACATTGGACCAATGTACGATTCGAGAATCAGGAGATGGGCATCACTGCCGCAATGGTTGCAAGGGTAACGTCTGACAAGATCCACTGCAAGCCCATTGATTTGTCAATACCTAATCAATGGGTATTCGGATAGACCCTTTGATTCAATCCGGAAGCAAATATTCCATTGTTTGCTCAAAAGGATTGCAAACTCGTTTTATCCCGAGTTCTTCTAACCTTACTCGGCTGCTTGCTCTTCATCGTTCATGTGAAGATAGCCAGAAACCATCAAACCACCCATGAACACGAATGGAGGGGCCAAAAAGCCTGCACCAGGCATTTCATAGCCGGTCGATGGGAGTAGGACGAACATGGCTACGAAAAAGAGTGAAATAACGGCGCCATTGGCGAGAGCAAACTTTGCTTGAGCTTTCCCCTCAAGGGCAAAAGCACAGGTTAGGCCCATGGCTCCAAAGCCGGCCATGAACAATCCGAAGAGCGCCTCCATCGCAATGCTCTGGTCGTTTAATCCGTCTGCACCCCAAGCACTTTCCGCCCAACTTTCGGCGTTAATGTTGTTCTCAATTCCACCGAGGAGCGCCATTGCGCCAGCGATGATGTACCAGATTTTTGGTTGAAAGATTTTTTTCGCATCCATATTATCATCTGGTGCTCGTTGCTTTTGAGTATTTATTGTTTAAGTTAAGATTCTGCATAATCTGTTGAATCTTAGACCTTTGAAATAGAGCCGTACGTCGAAATCGCATGGGCCCCCTTTGCTTGGACGTATGAGCAAAGGGTAGGCAGTGTACAGGGGGGCTGAACACC